>OMCE01000731.1_pt1 | contig 15672 bp, 8 predicted proteins | sample 1644981 | NCBI WGS metagenome assembly OMCE01 (sample SAMEA103958151, study PRJEB25191) | human gut metagenome | reverse complement strand
GGGTACAGATTCCGACAACGACCTGGCAGTCATCGCCGTTCCGCTTTCCAGCATTTCCGATGATACAATATCCCAGATCGCAGTGGCTGCAGTGGGCGATTCCGATTCCTTAAAGGTCGGTGAACAGGTTGTTGCCATCGGCAACGCACTCGGCTATGGTCAGTCCGTTACAACCGGCATTGTCAGCGCCACAGACCGTACCCTTTCCTCTTCGGATTCCAGTGACAGCAATGCTCTCATTTCCAGCACTGTTACCACAAAAGAGACACCTACCTACATCCAGACAGATGCGGCCATCAACCCCGGCAACAGCGGCGGCGCACTGGTCAATATGAAGGGTGAGGTTATTGGTATCAACTCTGCAAAGCTTGCCAGCACAGAGGTGGAAGGCATGGGCTATGCAATCCCCATCACCAGAGTATCCAGCATCATCGAAGAGCTGATGAATGAGACGACCAGAACCAAGGTTGCTGACAGCCAGAAATCCAGCATCGGTATCGCAGGCATCACCGTGGATTCCAACATCAACGCAGCCTATGGCATCCCCGCAGGTGTTTATGTAGCAAGCGTTACTCCGGGCAGCGGTGCAGAAGCGGCCGGCATCCGCAAGGGTGACGTCATCACAAAATTCGATGGTAAGACCGTCAGCACCATTCAGGAGCTGAAAGAAAAGCTGCAGTACTACGCAGCCGGAGAAGCGGTTTCTATTACGGTACAGTCTCCCGGCGAGGGCGGCATTTATACAGAAAAGGAGATGACCATCACCCTTTCCTCCGCACAGAGCTCTGAAGAAAGCCAGTCTACTGACAACACACAGGCCGCTCCTGAAAAAGGAAACGGAACGCACAAAGCGATGGGATATCAGAACTGAAGCTGACAATAGCTTATCTGAAAAAGAAGCTGTCGGCAGCGAAAACGCCGGTCGGCATGGAAGAAAATTCTTCTGTGCCGACCGGCGTTTTATGTTCGTTACAGCTTACTCTTCCTCTTCTTTCTCCGGCAGGATCTTGCTGACCAGTGCAGATTCCACTCTCTGATCCTCCATTTTTTCCACATGAATATTCAGTCCGTTGACCTGCACATCAAACTGGCTGCCGTCCGCAGGAATGATCCGCAAGCAGCTGAAGATCATGCCGCCCAGCGTGTCATAATCGATATCCTCCGGCAGATCCAGATCCAGTGCTTCCGCAATGTCCTCAACATATGCGCCGCCTGAGATCCTCCACAAATTATCCTCCAGCTGAACGATTTCCGGCGGCTCCTCGGAATCGAACTCATCGTAAATATTTCCGACGATCTCCTCCAGAAGATCCTCCATTGTAATAACCCCCGCCGTCTGTCCGTATTCGTCGATAACGATGGCCATATGGATTTTTCCTTTTTGCATATCCCGGAACAGGTCATCTGCATGAATCGTATCCGGTACAAAATAAGGCTCTCGCAAAAGCTCCTTTAACCCTGACGGGCTGTCATTTTTACGATCCAGGAGATAATCCCTGGCATTCAGAATGCCTATAATATCGTTAATATCTTCATGGTAAACCGGATATCTGGATAAACCGCTTTCCCGGATCGTCGAAATGATGTCCTCGTCCGCCTCATCCAGCGAAAAACAGACCATATCTGCTTCTCTCGTCATCGCATCCCGAACCGAAATGTCATCAAACCGGAACACGTTTTGAATCCACTCCTGCTCATCGTGGTCTATCGTTCCTTTTTCCCCGCCAAGGTCAACCAGCCGCCGGATCTCTTCCTCCGTGACGCTGCGTTCTACGGATTCCGTTTTAAAGTGAAGCAGCTTTAAGATCAGCTTTGCAGACCTCGACAACAGCCATACTGCCGGATGCAGTACCACCGTCAGCACACCGACTACACTACAGGTCATTCTTTCTGCAGCTTCAGGCCGCTGCATCGCGATCCGACGCGGCACCAGCTCGCCAAACAGCAATGCAAAGTATGAAAGCACAACTGTCACCAGCACAACTGCCAGCACATGACAAACAGAAAGGCTTATGCCGCTTGTTCCCAACCGTTCATACAACCATGCCATCAATTTGCCTGCAAATCCGTCCGCTGCAGCTGCACTGGCCAGAAATCCTGCCAGTGTAATCCCGACCTGAATCGTAGATAGAAAAATATTCGGCTCCTCTGCAAACTTCAGCAGCCGCTGTGCTTTCCGATCACCGTCCTCTGCCAGCTCCCGCAGCCTGTTTTTATTCAGCGATACAACAGAAACCTCGGACGCCGCCAAAAAGGCATTGACCAGAATCAGAATGATCAGTAACAAAAGTAGTTTTACCATGAATTTAAAATCTCTCCTTTTTCTACGACAAAGAGACATAACCCATTGGGAACTCCCAACAGGCTATGCCTCCTATAGCTTTCTCCAACAGAGCACAGACTCTGTCCATTTTGTATTGTGATTGGAATTCAGAAAATTCGTTTCCCCGTCAGGGTCCGCGTTATCCATGAAATTCGGTTCCTTCCCTGTCTGAAATAAATCCTGTGCGAAGCGAACTTTATACAAAGCCGTTTTCTCTGCTTTATTTCAGGCAATCCGCTTTTGACATGTTTACTTTACCCATTATACAGAATCAGGAAAGGAGCTGTCAAGATTTTATTCTATCCCCTTCACTTCGTAGCCGGCATCTACGATTGCTGCAGTCAACGCTTCATCGGTTGCTGTGCCTTCTACAACTGCCTGCTTATCCTCCAGGCTTACGGTTACAGCGGTCACGCCCGCTACGCCCTCCAGCGCTTTTGTTGCTGCCTTTACGCAGTGCTGACACATCATGCCTTCGATTTTGATTGTTTTTTTCATGGTAGTCTCTCCTTTTGATTCATCATTTTGGGCTATTCTATCCGCAATTTCCGCGGCTGCCGTGCTTTGCTCCATCATACCGCCATTTCCGGTTGTCTGCAAATCTGCAGTACCGCTCTCATGCTTCCACTTCGGCGTAAAGAACCGGAGGCGGAGCGCATTCGATACGACGGATACAGAAGAGAAGCTCATCGCCGCCGCACCGATCATCGGGTTTAATAAAATATGGAACGCCGGATACAGCACGCCTGCTGCCACCGGAATGCCGATCGCATTGTAGAAAAATGCCCAGAACAGGTTCTGCTTGATGTTGCGCATCACCGCACGGCTTAAGCTTACCGCAGATGCTGCGTCCATCAGATCGCTCTTCATCAGTACGATATCCGCTGATTCGATCGCCACATCTGTTCCTGCGCCGATCGCAATTCCGACATCCGCCCTCGCCAGTGCCGGCGCGTCGTTGATACCGTCTCCCACCATCGCAACCTTATGTCCCTGCTCCTGCAGCTGCCGAACCTTTTCCTCTTTATCCTGCGGAAGCACATCCGCAATAACCGTCTTGATGCCAACCTGTTTTTTGATTGCCTCTGCCGTTCTTGCATTGTCTCCGGTCAGCATAATGACGTCCATTCCCATCTCCTGCAGTCTGGCAATTGCCTCCCTGCTGGTGGGTTTTACAACGTCCGCAGCAGCAATCACGCCGAGGAACTTTCCTCCCTGTGCAAAATACAACGGTGTCTTGCCTTCATCCGCCAGTTTTTCCTGTAATCCTGCCGCTACGGAAATGTCGATCCGGTTGGTTTCCATCAGTTTTCGGTTTCCCGCAAGGCATCGTGCCTTGTCGATCGTTCCCGCAATGCCCTGTCCCGGGATCATCTCATAATCCGAAACCTCCTGGAACGTTGCTGAACATGCTTCCGCTTTTTTGACAATTGCCTCTGCAAGCGGATGGCTGGACATTTTTTCCAGAGAAAAGGCCAGCTGCAAAAGCTCTGTATACGCCTGCGTGTTTTCACCTGCTGTTTTTCCGTCTGCTTCCAGCGCGATCACGTCTGTCACAACCGGCTTGCCCTGGGTTACCGTGCCGGTTTTATCCAGAACAACCGTATCGATGCTATGTGTAATCTCCAATGCTTCCGCAGATTTAATCAAAATACCCTTCGCCGCACCCCGTCCGGTTCCCACCATGATCGCCGTAGGCGTTGCCAGTCCGAGTGCACACGGACAGGAAATTACCAGCACAGAAATCGCAACAGAAAGTGCAAACTCAAAGCTCTGACCGGCAAGCAGCCAGAGAATTGCCGCCAACAGCGCTATTGTAATGACAACCGGAACAAACACACTGCTGACCCTGTCCGCCAGCTTTGCAATCGGCGCTTTGGAGGATGTCGCATCATCTACCAGCTGAATGATCTTTGACAGTGTCGTATGTTCTCCAACCGCAGTTGCTTCCATCTGAAAATATCCGGTTCGGTTGATCGTACCTCCGGTCACAGGATCTCCGGTCTGCTTGTCCACCGGAAGGCTTTCGCCGGTAATCGCAGATTCATCCACAGAAGCAAAGCCTTCTGTAATTTTTCCATCCACCGGAACCGTATCACCATCCCGAACAACCAGAATATCTCCATTCTGTACATCGTCTACGGAAATTTCTTCTTCCTGTCCATTCCTTAATACCTTCGCGGTCTTCGGTGCCAGATCCATCAGCTTCGTGATCGCCTCGGACGTCTTGGATTTTGCCCGGGCCTCCATGAATTTTCCCAGAGTGATCAGTGTCAGGATCATCGCCGAGGATTCAAAATACAAATTCATGCCAAAGGTCTCGACCATATCCATATCTTCGATGGAAAAGCCCCAGGCGATTTTGTAAATCGCATAGATGCCATACACAAACGCCGCGCCGGAGCCCAATGCGATCAGCGAATCCATATTCGGAGAGCGATGCCACAGATTTTTCAATCCGTTTTTAAAATAATGTCCGCCTGCAATCAAAACCGGCAGCACCAGCAAAAACTGGGTAAATGCAAAAATCATATGATTTCTTGCTCCCAACAGCCACGACGGCAGCGGCCAGCCAGCCATATGTCCCATCGAAATGTAAAACAGCGGGATCGTAAAGACTAACGAAACGATCAGTCTCTGCTTCATCTGCTTTGCTGCCGCCGCAGCCGCATCTGTTGCACCATTTTTTCCTTTGCCTGATGCTCCTGTCGTTTTACTGCCCTGTGACTGGTGAAGCGAAGCGCCATAGCCGATGTCTTCTACCTGATGAATAATTTTCCCGGAATCCAGTTCGGCTTCATCATAGGAAACCGTCATGCTGTTTTTCAGCAGATTGACGCTGCATTGCTGCATGCCCTCCATTCCGGAAATTCCTTTTTCAATTCGCGCTGAGCATGCCGCGCATGACATGCCGGTAATATCATAGGTTTCTTTTTTCATATATCTCCATTCTGCAGCCGTCCTGTATAGTCTTTCCTGCTTTACAGCTTTTAAAGGCTGCCCTTAAAGAACTCATCTTGTCTTTTTTTCTATCCTCTGCTACCATTATAACAATTAGGCACAAAAAATAAAGAATGCACTATTTTGTAATATACTACCCAAAAGGATAGTGTTCACCTCACAACAATAGAATGTACGCTCTGCGAGCATTCTATTATCATGAATAAGAATGGAGAAATCGCTATGGCTTCAAAAGAAAATCCCTCGGTCAATAAAAATTGCCCCGTTTCCGCTACAATCCGCTTAATCGGCGGCAAATATAAAGCGCTGCTGCTCTGGCACCTGACCGGTCAGACGCTGCGCTTCAACCAGCTGCACCGTCTCGTCCCCGAGGCGACGCCTAAAATGCTGACCCAGCAGCTCCGCGAACTGGAAGAAGACGGTCTGATTTCCCGCACAGTTTATCCTGTCGTTCCGCCCCGCGTTGATTACTCGCTGACGGCGCTCGGTGAAAGCCTTTTCCCGATTCTCGAAGCGATGTATCGTTGGGGCAGCGCCCTGATGCAGGACGAAGGGCTTACGCCGGCATGTACGATGACCGACAGCCATGCTATGGCTGCATCCTCTACAGCTTCTGCACCAAATGCCGTGTTGCAGAACACTCCGTCCGCGGCATGCTGCGAAAGCGACAACGTTTTGTCCCGCCGCAGCACGACAAAAAAAGAACAGGAGAGCTGTCCCTCCTGTTCCTGTCATGCACGTTTAAAATCCTGAGCTACACCTTGGCATGCCGGACAATTCCAATCCCGATGGGATACGGTCCGGTATGCACTCCAATTGTTGCACCGATCTGATAAATGCCGATTTCTTCAATTCCAAGCCGTTCCCGGATCAGGTCCTTCAACATCTCCCGGAAGCCGACAGCCTCTTCATAGTCATAGCCATAGCCGATACAAAAGCTGTATTCTCCCGGCTTTGCCTGTACCTCATCCAGGTATTTTTCCGTCATCTCCACAACCTTCTGCATCGATTTCTGACGGCTTCTGGTAATGCCGGAATTGAAAATTTCTCCCTCTTTCAGTGTGATGAGAGGTTTGATTTTCAACGCACTGGCCGCAATTCCCGCAAGCTTTCCAATGCGTCCGCCATGCTTTAAGTAATCAATGCTGCCGATCGTAAAAAAGATCCTGCCGCTCTCCCGGATCGAAAGCAGAGCTTCTGTAATCTGCTCATATTCCAGTCCGAGATCCCGCAGTCTGCACGCTTCCAGCACAAACAGTCCCTGCAGTACCGTATCAAATGTCGAATCAATGACCGCAATCTTTGCCTCCGGATACTCCTCCAGGATCATATCCTTTGCTGTAGTTGCCGACTGCAAAGAGCCACTGAACTTCGCCGTGATGCAAATGCAGATCACCGGAATATTTTCTTTTACAGATTTTTCAAACACCTCATAAAAATCCTGTACAGACGGCATGGATGTCTTCGGGAACACATCCGGATGATCCACCATCTGCTGATAAAAATCGCGTACTGTGATCTCTTCTATTTCTTTATAATAGTGTTCCCCGTCAAACGAAACATAAAAGGGAACAACCTCAATATCCTTTTCTTTGGATAGCTCCGGCGATAAATCCTGAGAACCGTCACTGATGATCTGTACCTTTTTCTGCATAAGTGCCTCACACAACATATAGTTTTGAAAACTACTTTTTGTAACTGTATGATTATATCACACTCTTCAGGAAAGATACAAGTCATTTTCAGTGGTTGCTTCCTCTTTTCATGGCAGATGGTGTTGCTGCGCCACGCGTACCATTTTCAAAACCAAAACTTTACTTTAATATTTCTTCCATCTCATATTTCTTTGTCATCGCTTCCATCACCTCTTTTTCCGACAAACGGACAATAAATTCTGCATCTCCACCTGCCGCCATCCTGGAAATCAGCTCCAGCAAACTCGCTCTTCCCTCATTTCTACACTCCTCTGCCCAGTCTTCCATAGCCTTACACATATCATATTCCTCGCTTTCTTCCTTTAAATATTTCGTTTTCTTTTCCAATAAATCTTCCCTGTTTAACATAATACAGATCATATCGTATGCGGACGCGTCCATCCGACTGATCCGTTCTTCATTGTCTTTGCAATATTTCCGAAGCTCTTCCTTGTTTTTCTGTCGTTTCATCAGTCCGATCAGTTCCCGCAGATTTGTATGGAAATACTCTTCCTGCAGGTCTTTTAAACAAAATACATGGATCGGGTAATCTGTGATCAGGCTCTTTAGCTTTTCATCAATCCCCTGCAGCTTGAGCATATCACTTAGCCTCTTTGGCGCATTCCACTCCTCCTCTCCATGGTAAATCACAAGCGTAACGACCGGAATCAACCGATCCGTCCGCCTTAGGCGGCTTAAATATTCTGTGCTGTCTGTCAGCATCCCGCTGTTCTCCTCGTACAGTTTCTTTAGTTGCCTGCTGTATTCCTCCGTGTCGTATTCCATACACCGAAACGGCATCGCAAGGTGCAGATTGTTCTGTGCTTCCGCTGCCAACAGCACCATCATTTTCCGGTTCGAAAACATTTTAATAGCGTCCCGTTCCCGGTGTTTTCTCAGTCCATTTCTGCCGTAGTTCATCAATGTCCTCGAATAGTTTTTCTGCACCTCGCTCAACTGCCCCGGCAAGATCACCTCCTCCCCTTCATACAGACACCCATTGTACAAGTCTGCCAAAATTTCATCCCGGTTTAAATACCCCACAAATGCGTCATTTTGTCTTCCCATCCACACTCCTCTTCTCTCTTTCCAGCAGAAATCTATCACACCTAAAAATTTACGATACCCGGCACATTTAAGAAATTGTAACCACTTCCACACAACCTCCCCACAGTATTCCGTCAAAGTATCCTTTTCAAATGATTCCTCTCCGCTGCGCATTATTCTCTTGTCCCAAACAAATTGAATTCCGGCAGTCCTGCCGTCATGAAGCGCACAGCCCATCTATGCTGTACCCCTGGAAAATGGAAACGCTGCAACCGTTATAAGCCCGTTTCGCATTTTTAATATGAATATAGTGATGATAGAATAGATTCAAAGCGCTCTGCCTTGACAACTTCATTATAACAGCTTTTTTCATTCTGACAAGTCGTGAAAAATACGGCAGCAAAAATCGGGAGTTTGACAGTTGCATAATCAAAAAAGGTAAGGAAAAGAATAAAATACTATAGTTCGCAACGAAGAAAAAAATCGCCGCAGCCCAGTAAATACAAGGGCTACAGCGATTTTATTTTTACTCAACTGTCAAAGATTGGATTATAGCACAACTTTCAGGAAAGATACAAGTCATTTTCCGTACTCTTCTCAGCCCTCGCCAATCTTATTGACCTGTTCCAGAAGCTCTGCCAGCTGTTTTCTGCTATAGCGTCCCTCTGTAAAGGTTACAAGAGTTTTCAGCGGAAAGTCGCAGATCACACGGAATGCGAAGTCCTCCGCATTTTCTCCCATCTCGAAATCAATACCGGACTCCCGTTTAAAATAATCCATCCTTTCCTCTGCGATCGGTCTGGTCGGCAGATATGCATACAACTCACCAAAGGTTGTATTGGCATGGAAATGCTTGTGGATCTTCGCTGTCGAAGTCACTGTAACGGTCTTTTTCAGGCGAATGTCCCGGCTCGATGCACCGACTAAAATTTCGAACTGCCCGCTCTGCACCAGAAAATCCTTCTGCTCCACATCGTAGTAGGCAAAACTTCTTTTATTCAGCACAAACTCTGCGGTTTTGGTTTCTCCCGGCTCCAGAGAAAGCTTTACAAAGCCTTTCAGCTCCTTCTCCGGACGAATGATTTCATTCTGGCAGTCGTGAACATAGAGCTGCACCGTCTCTTTTCCGGCACGTTTCCCTGTATTGGTCACCCTCACCTTAACACGCAGCTGATCGGTATCCAAAATGCTCTCCTGATCCGTTTCGATGCTGCCATAGGAAAAGGTCGTGTAGCTTAAGCCCTCGCCAAATGCAAACTGCGGACGGATTTTTTTCGAATCATAATGGCGGTATCCGACAAAGACACCCTCCCGGTATTCCACCTGATAGCCCTCTCCCGGGAAATTCAGGTATGCAGGAGTATCCTCCAGACGCATCGGGAAAGTCTCTGCCAGCTTACCGCTGGGATTTACCTCTCCGTAAAGGATCGACGCCATGGCACCGCTTCCCGCCTGTCCCAGCAGGTAGCCTTCTACAATCGCTTTTACATCGTCTTCAAACGGCATCACCACCGGAGCACCATTATTCAATACAACGATCAGATTCGGATTATACTGCTTCAGCACACGGATCATTTCCAGCTGTGCACCGGGCAGATTCAGATGCTTACGGTCAAGTCCCTCTGTCTCATAGCTTTCCGGAAGTCCCATGCATAAAACAACCTTGTCTGCTGCCTTTGCCGCCGCAATCGCCCGTTCCAGTTCTGCTTCATCCAGACTTTCCGCATCCACAGAAAATCCTTTTTCATATAAAACAGCATCGCCGCCGCGCTTTTGCATTTCCTCCAGCAGCGTATCCAGAAATGTCGGGTTGATATGGGAGCTTCCACCGCCCTGAATCCTGCTCTTTACCGCAAACTCACCGATCAGCGCTATTTTTTCCGTTTTGGCAAGCGGAAGCTGCTGTTCTTCATTTTTCAGAAGCACAATACATTCCGATGCGATCTTCTGTGCCAGTTCATGATGGGTTTTTGGAACAAACGGCTCTACCGGCGGCTTTTCATCTGCCTTTGCGATCAGCTCAAGCAGTCGGCGAACTGAAACATCTACCTGTGCTTCGGTAATTTTTCCTTCCTGCACAGCCTCCAATACCGCACGGTCATTGACACCTCCCGAAGACGGCATTTCCAGATCCTGACCGGCCTCCAGTCCCTTGACGCGATCGTTCGTCGCGCCCCAGTCCGTAACGACCAGACCTTCATAGGCCCATTCGTCCCGCAAAACATCATTCAATACTTTCTTATTTTCCGAACCGAACTCACCGTTTAACCGGTTATAGGCACACATGACCGTCCAGGGCTTTCCTTCTTTGATCGCAGTTTCAAAGCTTGCCAGATAAATTTCCCGAAGTGTCCGTTCATCCACCTTTGCATTGATCGTCAGGCGCCTCGTCTCCTGATTGTTCGCCGCAAAATGCTTGATCGAAGCGCCGACTCCCTTGCTCTGCAGCCCTGTGATATGTGCCTTTGCAAGTCGAGAAGACAGATACGGATCTTCGGAAAAGTATTCAAAGTTCCGTCCGCACAGAGGCGAGCGTTTGATATTCGCCCCCGGTCCCAATAAGACATCTACATTTTCCGCCCGGCACTCGATTCCAAGCGCTTCTCCCATCTCATAGATCAGCTCTTCATTCCAGGAAGCTGCCAACGCTGCTGCCGGCGGAAAACAGGTTGCCGGAACGCTTTTATTCAAGCCCAGATGATCCGCATTCTCTACCTGCTTACGCAGACCGTGCGGTCCGTCCGTCAGCATCAGCTTGCGGATGCCAAGGCGCTCAACTGCCTGCGTATACCAGAACGCAGAGCCTGACAGCAGACTGCATTTTTCTTCCAACGTTAGCTGTCCAAGTAATTCTTCTATCGCCATTGCTGCTTTCCTCCTGCCAATATACCCGGCTGCAGTGTGCGTCACCACACCATCGACTGCCGAATCTTTTCTCCTTCGCAGCTCCTGCAAAAGCTGGAGCTGCGCTGCACCAGAAAGACTTATTCCTCCCAGGTTTTATAATACCAGCCGTAGCCATTGCCGGGCAGGATGACATTACGTAAAACACACTCCCCTTTTCCGAGCAGATCTTGAAAGGGCATTTCTCCCATGTCGATCCATGCCGTCTGGGGCTCATCCGAGAAGTTGAACACGCCGACAACCATCTCGTTTTTCAGCTGTCTGCAGATGCACAGCACATGGCTGTTATAGGTGTCATAGGTCCATACAGCAGCCTTTCCGGAAAACGGACCACATGCAAAGCGGGCTTTTTCCATCTTCTGCATTCCCTCGAAAATCCGGTTCTGGACAGTACCCCTTTCTGCTCTTTTCTTTTCCAGCTCCCAACGGAAATGTCCTCTGTGTACATAACGGGAATCCGCCGCACGGTCTGCATCCGGATCATCCTTATAGGAATAATCATTGAGCTGACCGATCTCATCTCCGCTGTATATAACCGGAATGCCGGACTGAATAAACAGATAAGCGTTGAGCATCAGGATTTTCTGAATGGCACGCTCAATTCTCGCCGGATCCTTTGCCTGCAGCGAAGTCTCCAGACCGCACAGGGATGCCGTCGTTCCGCAAAGTCTCGCATCCTGTAATACAGGATCATCATTATACAGCTCTCCCCGCGCATCGCTGCCTGCTGCCATGCCCCGGAAATATTCATTCAGATACTTCTTATGCGGAATCTCCTGAATCCCGGAGGGTTTTAAGAAATCATAGTCCAATCCCCAGCCGATATCGTCGTGGCAGCGCAGATAATTCAGGAAAACATATTCCTTCGGCAGACTGTTTACCACGTCCATCTGCTGTTTTAACAGCGCAACCTCCTTTGTCGCAACGGTATGCCAGGTTGATGCCATCGTTGTTACGTTATAAAGCATATGGCATTCCGGTTTTTCGAGCGTTCCGAAATAAGGGACAACCTTGGCAGGCTCCATAACAACCTCACCCAGCAGTACAACGCCGGGGCAAACGATTTCCGTGATCATACGGATCATACGCACAATGGTGTGTACCTGCGGCAGGTTTCTGCAGTCTGTCCCCAGCTGCTTCCAGATATAGGGGACTGCATCGATCCTGACGATATCAATTCCCTGATTCACCAGATACAGCATATTATAAACCATCTCGTTAAAAACCACCGGATTGGAATAGTTTAAGTCCCACTGATAGGGATAAAAGGACGTCATAACATATTTTTTGCACTCGTCCCTCCAGGTAAAATTACCGGGTGCCGTTGTCGGAAATACCTGAGGCACGGTTTTTTCAAACTCCTGCGGAATGTCAGGTGTATCATAGAAGAAATACCGATCCTGATATTCCTTTTCCCCTGCCAGTGCGCGCTTTGCCCACTCATGATCTTCAGATGTGTGGTTCATTACAAAGTCCATGCACACGCTCATCTTTTTCTCATGGCAGGCGCTGCACAGAGAAGCCAACTCCTCCATCGTACCCAGGGCCGGCTGCACCTTCCGGTAATCCGCTACCGCATAGCCTCCATCACTTTTTCCCTTCGGGGTATCCAGAAATGGCATCAGATGCAGGTAGTTTACGTTGCATGCTTCCAGGTAAGGCAGCTTTTTCTTCACACCCTTCAAATTGCCGGCAAAAGCGTCGATATACAGCATCATGCCAAGCATATCCTGGCGGCTGTACCATGCAGGCTCCTGTTCTCGCTCCCGGTCCAGCTTCTTTTCTGATTCCGGGCGCTCCTGATACCATGCTTCCATCTGTTCACATAACTGGGTAAACATATCCTCTCTTCCCGGATATAATTCGCAGTACAGCCATTTGAGCTCATCCAAATGGCGCTGCAGTCTTTTCTGATATTCCTGCGCTGTTTTCATGTTCTTTCCTCTCCTTTTGCCGCGCGGCGGGCACAGCAGATTTTATTTCAATTTCGAACGCGGATGTCACAGCGCCCCCGCCAGCGTTGTGCTGCGATTTTTATTCCACTTCAACTACCGCATTCTGTCCGTTTAGCTCAAGCAAATACAGGCAATCCTTTTTCTCCACCTGCGCTGTTACATCCTCTCCGTTGCAAAGCACACGCTTTACAGGCTCTTTGGATAAAAATCCGACGGTCTTTCCGCCACAGATTTCGCCCATTAGCCTGCCGCCGATCTCATGCATCCACAGTACCGCATCAAAGCTGATGTATTTATCCACAAGTCCCACAAAGGTTTTCCCCTCTGTGTCCTCCACAAATAAAAACCAGGTGAAATCCCCCGCTGCAAGGCGGTATTCCCTGCCTTCTTCTGCACTGCAGGCCGCAGCAGTCTGATTACGACAATCATAAATCCAGCAGTTTTTCCCGGAAAGCTCTGGAATATCCGATGCACCGATCCGATAGGTCTGTTCCTGATGGGTCAGATTATAAACGGCAATCACTCCGCCGATCTTACCATTTGCATATGCTCCGACATTTGTCAGCTTCAGCACGCCATCTTTTCTGGGATCACGAAACATACAATCCTGTGTCGGTCTTGCCGCCCGTAAAAGCTGCGGCAGCCTTCCGTCCGCATAGCAGAGAGGTGCTGCAACCTCCGGGGCTGTTTCTCCTATCCGATCGCTGAAATACACCGGTCCTCCGCTGATCGCACGCAGCAGGCTGTGGCGCAGACCATCCTCATGGCTTGTCCAGAACATATCCCAGTCGCATACATACAGCTCGCCCTGGTAGGGTGTATTGTATGCATTCTGGAGCAAATGCTCTGCAAATCCATCCTCCCGTTTTGGTACAAAATCATCGCTGTTTCGTGCAACCGCTGTCTGGGGACGGGAAAACATGTTCTCTGCCGCCATTCCCATACAGTTGATCACTGCACCGTCAAAGTACGCTGCCGCGCCCTCCAGCGCTCCATGTATTCCCCGCGTCGCTGTCATCAGTGGAAGATCATTTTCAAAATAATTATGTACGGCGCTCTGTCCGTCCACTTTGGAAAAGCTGATGCCCTCCCGCTTCAGATATTCATACCAATCCCGGTAAAAGCCGTAGCCCTTGGCTGCATCCGGCCACGGGATCAGCTTCCCGGGTGCATTTTGATATAAATGCTCCTGCTCTTTTGCTGCAAGGTCGCTTCCCGGCTCGATTCCGCCCCAGTAGCCGCCAAGCGCATGCCAGACACCAAACCAGTCCACCTGTGTATCCCGCTTTATATCACGGATCATCTGAGCAAATCCGTTGGGGAACTTTTCTTTTTCGGGCGCAAGGTCATAGAGTGCGTCTCCATGCACCGACAGCCAGCCGTCATCCATCAGCATCCAGCGCACCGGTACATTTTTTTCCGCAAATTCTCTGCCCTTTGCGCGAACCTTTTCTTCACTGATTTCCGTATAAAATGCATCCCAGCTGCACCAGCCAAGATATTTCAGCATCTCCGGCATATTCCGTTCCTCTTTCAAACGGATTCCGTGATACTCTGCCGCCCACGCCATACACGCATGAACCGCTTCCTGCAAACTGTCCGCCTCCGCATATGCATAAACAGGCTCGTCCAGTTTGCTGATTCCGCCCTTGCAGGCGCTCATTCCGAAAATAAGCGTATTCTCTCTTCCGGGCTTTACCTGGGTCTTAAACTGTTTTCCCGGCATTGGAAGCAGGAAAAAGTATCCGTTTCTCAGCTTTCCGTAAATCGCCTGTGTCAGCTCCGGGATTTCCGAAAAGTCATTGATAAATGCCGGTCTTGTCCACCAGTCGTTTAAAAGATACATTGCGGTCATCGCCTCCGGCCGGATCTCCGTTTCCACTTCCAAAATAACCGGAAGCTCTTCCTCCAGATTATCACTTCTCCGGCAGCCGTCCTGCTCAATTTCCAGCTTCAGCCAGCCGGATCTGACCTTTTTTTCTGTTCTATAGATAAATTCCGCTGTCACATTGTCCTGCTTTTCCAGAATAACCCGCAAAGCTTCTCCATTATCTTCCCGGACAAGTGGCAAAAGCACCTGCTCCGGTTTTCTCTGTCTGTGCAGCCGCAGGACGATATTATTTTTTCTCTGCATAAGTTCCTCGCCTTCTGCCGTTGTACCGGCTTCCTTCTGTTATACTTCTTCTGCGATCAGATTTTTCTCCTCCCGATAAGCCGGTTCAAAGGTGCCTTCGCTGATCAGCCCTGACCATTGGGAATGCAGACGCAGCGCTTCCGCCGAAGATGGATCTCCAGTTGTTCGGTGCTTTGCCGTCGATTCCTTTTTTTATATAAAAATACTTGCCGTAAGGTTCTTCCGGATCTGCTTTTGCTTTTCGAAACCACTCCTTGTTTCTTTATGGATTCCGAGAAGCTGTGGTTTGTAGAAGTTGTCCTGCAAACCCGCTGCATCCTGGAATCCTTTTAGAGCTCTTGCCTAATGTACGGAGTTCTTGTTTCCTGATGAGGTCATCATATCACCGCCCTATATGTATGTCAACCGATAACATGTGCATCTTTTATACTTCTGTCCATTTTGCAAATTTAAAATGCAATATTTGTACAGTTTCACGAAACCATTTTCTATTATCGGCTACGCAAAAGTTCCAATTTTATACTATTTATGCTATTTTTCTCATTATGTGGTATATCAAATGTGTTTTCGAAATACATATTGTGTTACCGATGACATACGATATGCGACTATCGGGCAGGATTGTGGGAGTCGCAGCACGGAATAATCCGCAGG
>OMCE01000720.1_pt1 | contig 15804 bp, 9 predicted proteins | sample 1644981 | NCBI WGS metagenome assembly OMCE01 (sample SAMEA103958151, study PRJEB25191) | human gut metagenome | reverse complement strand
TGCGGTTCATGATTTTGAAGTTACCCGATAGACCGCTCTTACCATTTGGTTCGATTCGCACCGAACAAGCCTTATCGTTCCAATCCCCACCAACAAAAGAAGCGTCTGTTGTCCAACTCTTTGAATTACCAGTGAAATCAGCATTCTCATAGAGTGTAATCTTGAAGCCTTTTGTGACCTTCAACGATGATATATCCTTAGCACTAATGCCATACATGGCGAGGTCTGCCTGAGTGTAGCTACCCTCGCCCAATGATTTTGAATAACCACGATAGTCGGAATCTGCATAAAGACTTGCTATATTGTCATCGCACTTTTTGGTACCAAACACACGTAGCATCCTCGTTGCCCACTGATTAAGATTCCATGTTTCATCGTTATAAAGCCAAATAAAACCTCCGCTCACTCCATTATTTTTCTTCCATGACTCCATCTGAGCTATGCATGCATCTACACCACCTTCTTGGTAATTCATTCTTCCTGCATGGACAGCTCTGTTACCTAAATGCCAGTCGGACGGATTGTTTCCTGCTCCGCCATCATAACACTGTATAAGTACCCTATCACATCTATCGCCCAACTGAGAAACAAGATCTTCCCAAAAACTACGTTTCGTATATGGCGCGACAGTTGTTTTATATCCCAATTCATACATCATCTTGTGGAATTTAACAGCCGTTGCGACATCGTAGCAATGCTCATCATCGTTGTTTACAGCATCAATCTCTGGAATGGCATTTTTAAGCGCTTTAAAATTCTTATACAAGATGGTACTACTTCCTACACCATGACTATTAATAAGTTCCTTGATGCGACTAAAAGACTCGTTACCACAACCACCTATACATATTTCTATTCTACTGATGGTTGTTGGTGCCTGTTTTAGTTTTTTTATGTCAGAGACATAGTTGGGTTGCGTTTTACCAAACACATACTTTCCATCTTTGCATACCGTCTCGCCATCTGTAGTCAGTGTACCATCGGGCTCAACGTTGATATTGAAGAGAATGATGTATGTGAAACCAGAATTGCGTAATTTCTCGATGGTACCGGGACGTTCACGTCGGATATGTCCACCTACATACACGCCAGTGGATTGGGCAATAGTTTTGCTCACTCCCGAAAATACGAGAATGAGCAATAAAAAAAGAGTTTGTTTCAATGTATTCATGCTTTGTACTTTTTGGAAAAACGTGAAATAAAGTTGTTAGTCATTCCAAATGTTTCCATCATCGCCGATTACCGGTCCGCCTACGCCACCTTCGCCACCTACGCCACCTTCGGGGGCAATAGTTTCAATAGATTCGGGGTTGCCGATTTCACAAAGCGATGCTGAGACCATGTTGTTGCACAAAGCATCATCATTCCATGTTTTTATATGAATGATTATCGGTTTTATATATTCCTTTTTCATTGTTGCTTTTTTATTTGACTACATATTTTTTTCCATTCACGACATAAATGCCCTTTGGCAGATTATTCAGATCGGCGGCATTGTTTTTCATAAGCACTCCGCTGATGCTATAAACTTTGCCAGAAGTGTCTCTATTCAAGTCATCTACCTTTACTGTTTCTATAGGAGTGATACTACCATCATCAAACAAACTTAAAGAAAGTTCAGAAGCTTTCGAGTAACCTTTATTTGGTTCATAATGAAACCACCCACTGAACCCACGGATACCGTATTTTTGACCAGCTTTATAGGGATAGAGTTTCATCTTGCCGTCTTTGGACTGAAAGAAATAATCATTGGTTGTTATTATACTTTGTGAATCCCCCACAGTGCCCGTGCGCTGAACAAGAGAACCTTTAAGCACATATTCAGTATAGGTTGCCTTATCTTTAAATGGTGTCTCAGTTGTATTCTCGTTACCATAAAAAGGCTTTACCTGCTGTGGCATATCCTCAGCAGTATATGTTTCTTCCGTCCAAGTCCTATTATTTCCACCAGTTGCAGTCCAGCGGTAGTTCAAATCAACATTTGTAAACGTATAAGTATGAACACCCTTATCATCCTTTTCCTTTTCTGCTTTTGCAATATCTTCTGGTCTCATCTTAACAAGGAATGTCTCACAGAAGTCAAGCGGATAATCTTTAAAATTGGTGTAATGGAGAAACATGAAAGTCTGACCCTCTTTCCAATAGCCGCGATATACACCCATTGTGAAATCATCACTAGTAACCCCGGTACTGTGGGTAAGCCCATTCACTATGATGCTTGCATTGTAAGCCTGTTTGGCTTTATAATCTTCACCCCACAAACTACAATATCTGTAATTCACTCCAAAAGGCAGACAAATGGTGTTCCAACCCTCCTTAAGTGTTCTGTGCAATTTTACTATCGCATGTTGCTGCTGCACATTAATATATTCTGTATGATTACTATATATGTCTTTTGTGAGAAGACGCTGAAACTCAGAGTTATCTCTCATATAGGTCAAAAAACCAGTTGTCTCAGTTTTCTCCCATCCTTCTGCAGCATTTTTAAAGATTACAGTTGTCAAATTTGGATCCAGCCCATCAAACACTTTTTTATTTCTAATGTTTGCATATTCGTCCGTTTCCCCGCTATTGTCTAAGCACTTAGGAGCCTTCTCACTGTTCACTGTGATAGTTTTCAACCTTATTTTAGCATCATTATCCGCAAAAGCAAATGCACCATCTCCTATTTCAGAAAACTGTGCAGGAATAATCAAATTGGTAAAAGCACATTTATGTTTATTCGAATCCGTTCCATCATGTCCATCTTGTCCGTTGCAGCCAAAAAACAGATAAGCAGGAATCTTCGTTCCCCCATTGGCTGCATAATTCTCTAACACACCATTAACAAAATCGTTGGTCATGGATCGACAGTCACCAAATACACCAGTTCCAAGAGAGGTTATCTTAGCGTTATACAAGTTTAAGGCATTCAACTGTTTGCAGCCCCTAAATGCATTTTTATATATTTTAAGTTCTTTTTTATTCTGAGTTATATTATCCAGAGTTATCGTTGCCAGTTCATCACATTCTCTGAATGCTTCAAAACCAATCTCCAAGCAGCCACTATTTCCGTGAATATTCAGTCCAGTAACTTTCAGTCGATTATAAAAAGCCTGACTTCCTATTTTCTTTACTGTGCTGGGTATCACAATAGCCATATTATGGTCTGCATCGTTAGAGAATTTACCACGATTTCCGTCATCTGCGTAAAAAGCATTGTCTTTTATCTCTGTATTAACATCCCTTATCAATCGGTTTATATATTTGGTACTCAAGCAAAAACAATTGGCAAACATATATTTTCCAACTCTATTCAGCAAGGTTTTATTATTTGCCCCATCATCTGTTATATCTACGGCGGCATTACCGTTCCATATAGTTATTTCTTTCAGTTTATCAGCATTAGCGAAATACATATTACAATGAAGATCCCCATTTCCTACATTCATACCACCTTGAGGCAATTCCAACTTTTCAACATTATGCATATTCATGAAATAGCCATCACCAGTATGTGTAGTAAGTTCATACTGACGCAATTCGAGATATTGGATGTGCCCACGTATCTCCGTCCACGCTGTATATTCATCTCCCTCCAGTATGTTTTCTTCTGGTTGCTTTCCATCTATACTTATATTTCTTCCTTTCCCATTGGCAAATACAATACCATAAATTTTTGTCTTATCTCCCTTATTATCGCCTGCTTTGGGCAATGTACATTTCCCACCACCTTCATCCGTTACAGTCTCTCCATTAAGAAGTGTTCTCAGCCCGTTAGGATATTTAAATTTCGGTTTACCATCGGCGTCTTTCCCATCTGGTACAGCAGCTACCGCAATATAACTAGACCAATTTCCCAGGTTACCTTGCTCATCGTAATACTTGATTTTGAAGTAATAAGTGGCCGCTGAAGCCTGTATCAAGCACAAAGCGAGCAAGATCATTGATAAAAGTAATTTTTTTTTCATATCCATAATTACGCAACACTATTATTAATATTAATTAAACTTTTAAAAGACCTTAGCAACAAAAAGTTGCCCAGGATTTTGTCATGTCAGAAATTTCACTTATCTTAGTGTTGCATTTAAAAAACAAATAAAACTCTGAATGACATTGCAAAAATTCAAATAAAATCTGAGAAACTCACTCCTTTCTTTTTAGTTATTATTTACTGAAGTTTCGCAAGTTTTGCCCCACACGCCCTGAACCAACGGTCACCGGCGCGTAGCGGAATTGATCGTTGGTTCAGGGCGTGCTGCTTCTGGAGCTTCTGAGCCTTCAGCCCGTACTTAAACCACTTGCGAAACTTGAGTTATTTAAATTTGTATGCAAAGTTATAATGTTTGTATGTGTTGTTATTCCTAATCTGTGCCAATGATGTTCTGAAAGAAGTGACTTTTTGGTGTTACCAATCTGATAAGTTACTTCCAGCATATTGGCAGCATGCACAAAAACAGAAAGCATGCTAACCATACAGAAAAGTAACAATTTGTAAATTCTCCTATTCATAAGCATCGTTTTTTAATTATACAATTAAGTTATTAAGTTTTCGCTTGCAAAATTACACTTTTTATCATTACGTTTATCGGCGGTGGGTAAAAAAGTGGCTTCACGAAGCAACAAAAAGAGCATAAGTAACTGATTATCTATTGTTTATCTTTTTCTTCGCTTTGAAAAATATTAAGATAAAAGGGGCATTTCATCTTGAAGAAACGCCCCCTTGTACCTGATTTATTGAACTTTCTCATGTGCGGAAGTTAGAGAAGTTATTCAAGTTTCGCAAGCTCAGAAGTTAAAGGAGTTAAAGGAGTTATCGCTCCCTACGGTCGCTGAGGAGTTAAGACAACAGTCTTTTTGGCGTATTTTTTTAAGCAGCAAGACATACGTCTTAACTCCTTAACTCCCTTAACTCCTTTAACTTCCCCATTTGAGAAAGTTGTTTTTACTTTTTTACCCTTTTACTTTTTTACCTTTAAATATTACTTTTTCACCTTAAAGTTTCCTTGGTTGGTTCGTACGATGTAAATGCCACCAGCATTCATATCACTGACACGGCGGCCAGTGAGGTCGTAGATGCCGAGCACCTTGGCTTGCTGTTTCTTATCAGCAGTAGAAGCCTGGATACCAGTAGTAATCTTCTTGTAGAAGAAGACACCGTCGAGATTCACCTCTACACCGTTGGTTCCGCCAGCAAGGACACTCAGGATGTTATTTTTGTAAGAACTGTTACCCCAGAAGGCAGGAGTGCCATATTTCTTGATTTCTGTCATTGGAATGTCGAAGCTGTACCATTCGCCGTTGCGATAGAAATCGCCAAGAACTGCATATTTCTTACCTCCATCTTCGAAAGGAGCAGCGCCAATGGTGAAGTGAGCATTCTCGCCAATGACGATGGCATAAGGAGCGCTCTTGCTGACCTCATTGGTTGTCTTCATTGAGAAGTGGAGCCAGTAACTGTCGTCTATCATGCTCATATCGGTGGCTGCTGCAGGAGCATAGCCGGCGCCCGACCAACCTTTTCCGCCAGCAACCTTCACGCAGGAGTATTCCTCGTTGTAGCCGAAGCTGTTGGTGCCTGTGGGTGTAGCGGCTGTCATGGTGTTCTCCCAGAGGTTGAAGTTATAGCGACTATTGTCGACATTGTAGTCGGCCTTTACCTTGCCCGCGTCCTTTACTTGATTGGCAAAGGTGCTGCCAGTGGCGATGAGCACGTAGTCGGAACCCGATGCAATGTCGAAAGTCGACTGGTTTTCGGCGTTGAGCGACTTGGATCCAAATTCTCCGAGCGTAGCGTCGACATCAGGAGTCTCGCTGCCACCCTGCTTCTTATAGAAGAACACGTTGTCGAAGGTAAGTTTTGTACCAGCATTTCCACCACTGAGCGCGCAGAAAGCATTCTCTCTATAGGCAGCAGCACCACCGTCCTTGTCGGGGAACACAGTTCCTGCCATCTTCTTGAGCTTGCTGAAAGGAATGTCGAAACTGTACCATTCGCCATCGCGTTTGTAGTCGCCCAAAATCATGCCCTCCACAGGGTTGTTGCCGATAGTGAAGCTGGCCTCACCTACACGAATCGCATGAGAAGCATGCAAGAGAGCATCGTCGCCCTTCATCGAGAAATGGAGATAGTAGCTGTCGTCGAGCATGGAGAGGTCTTTCAATCCGTGAAAGCCCAATCCTGACCATGTTGTATTGGTATTAACGGTAAAAACAGAGTAATCCTCGTTGAGTCCGAAGGAATTGACACCTGTTCCAATGCTTGGCGTATAGGTGTTGTCCCAGATATAGAGGTGCTGCTTGGTGTTGTCTACCGAATAGTCGGCTTTGATTTTCTCAGCCCCCATCTGCTCCATTACACCGGTGGAAGCGCTGATAATGACGTAGTCTGAACCTTTAGAGAAGTCGAAGACCGACTTACCTGTAGCATCGAGCGACTTGTAGCCATATTCTCCTAACTCGGTGGTTGTGTCCTCGAAATGTGTGTCTTCGTTCATATTATCGACGGTTTTTCCGTTGACGGTGTAGCACTCCTGTCCCTCCTTCTGGTAAAGGCGAATATAGTCTACATACATCTTCTTCTCGCCAGAATTGAGGGCAGTAACGGCTGTACGATCGGACACGCCTGTGAAGGTGCCGCCTATCGCCAAGTTGACGAGCATATAGAACTGCTTGTTGAAATAGTTGCCTGGCGATGTATTCTGACTTCTGTCGCTGATGTCCATGCTATAATAAGGGTTAGCAGCGTCGTCGAGATACATGTTGATGACATCGGGCGTCCACTCCAATACAAACTTGTGGAACTTGCCGTCCTGCAGGCTCGTAGGCGAGGTAGTGAACTTTCCATAGTTGGGATAGCCACCATTCTGATAAACACCCCAGTGGCAAGCGCCGCTATATAATTTCTCCTGAGTGCCGTTCTTGATTCCGTCAGCATGTCCCATCTCCAAAACGTCGATTTCACCGCACGAAGGCCATGTTCCCGTGTTGCCAAGCAGCCAGAAGGCAGGCCACAAACCATTGGCAGTCTTAGGGATCATGATGCGTGTTTCCAACTTACCATATTTGAACGACACCTTGTCCTTGGTGAAGAGTCGTGCCGAAGTAAAATCGGGCTTAGCAGAGATGATGAGTGCCTTGGTGGTTCCGTCGGGTGCGAGACCTACGGTGGCGTTGGCCTTCGAATAGTTTTCCAACTCCCAGTTGCCAAATCCCTGATTATAGTTTCCAATCTCATAGTTCCAGGTTCTTTCGTCTACTGAACCTACGTTGTCGAACTCGTCCGCCCATACCTGTTTATAGTTCTGACCATAAGCAGGCGCCACGAACATCATGGGAAGATGCAACAGAAGTAAATTCAAATGTTTCATACGCATTTAAGTTTTTTAAAGTTATTAAAAAAATCAGATTGTTGCCGCAAAATTAAGCAAAAAATCCACCCATTTTTCGGCATAAAATGGAAAAGTGGAACAACAGAAGTGCGATAAGATTCACAATCCACTAATAATCAACTGTTTAAAAGATAATCAAGGATAAGAAGAAAGTGGACAACATACGAACAGAAGCAAAATCGCACAAAAACACAATTCTACTTTTTGTCAACACACAAGAAGGATGAAAACGCCCTTTTCTCGAAGTTCAGCTTTACAAAGCGTCCACTGATTTCGATTTTTAAGTTTCTCGCACAGCACTGATAATCAGAAACATAAGAAAAACTATCTACTTTACAAATCCACTTTTATTTATCACTGGGTTGTTACCAACTATTTTTTTAGTATATTTGCAAGCGGAAAAACGAATGCTTCGGTAGAAGACGAAAAAGTCGTCCACCTACATCAAACCTAATAATAACGAGACACAACAATAATTAAAATCTAAACATTTAGCTTATGAAACCAACAAGGTTATTAATGGTGATGCTGACATTGTTTGTGGCAACCATCATGCAGGCGCAACAGATTACCTGTAAGGGTAACATCGCCGACGTGAGTGGCGAACCCATCATCGGTGCATCAGTAGTAGTAAAAGGTACCTCGCAAGGTACAGTTTCCGACTTGGACGGTAACTTCACGATTCAAGCCAACCCCAACACAACATTGGTCGTATCTTATATAGGATATGTGACTCAAGAGGTGAAGGCTTCCGACAAGCTGAAAATCACGCTGAAGGAAGACTCACGCACCCTCGAAGACGTAGTGGTAGTGGGTTATGGTGTTCAGAAGAAGAGCGTCGTAACAGCCTCTATCGCCAAGGTGAGTGCCGACGACCTCGACGGCAAGGCGGCAGTACGTGTCGACAACGCACTGAAGGGTTTGGCCTCAGGTGTTACCGTCACTTCCTCATCAGGTCAGCCTGGTGCAGCCTCTCAGGTTCGTATCCGTGGTATCGGAACCATCAACAACAGCAACCCTCTCTACATCGTTGACGGAATGCCTATCGAGGGCGGTATCGACTATCTGAACCCGAGCGACATCGAGAGCATCGAGGTGCTGAAGGACGCTGCCTCTGGCGCCATCTACGGTACACGTGCTGCCAACGGTGTCATCCTCGTCACCACCAAGGGCGGCGAGAAGGGCAGAGTACACGTGAACTACAACTTCTCTTACGGCTGGCAGAACCCATGGAAGCACCGCGATGTGCTCAACGCCACCGAGTATGCTGTGATGATGAACGAAGGTCTTGTCAACGCAGGACAGGCTCCTATCTATGCCGATCCTTATCAGTACGGCAAGGGCACCGACTGGCAGGACGAAGTGTTCAACGACAACGCCGGTGTTGTCAACCATGAGGTGAACGTCAGCGGCGCTTCCGACAAGATCAACTATTACCTCTCTATGGGTTACTATCATCAGGACGGTATCGTAGGCGGCAACTACGACCGAAGCAACTACAGCCGTCTGTCGCTTCGCAGCAATACCAGCTACACGCTCTTCGACGACACCAAGGACCGCGACTGGCTCAACAAACTGCAGATCAGCGCCAACATCTCTTACTCACGTGTCAAGAGCAAGGCCATCGACGCCAACTCTCAGTATGGTTCTCCATTGGGTTCAGCCCTCTACCTCTCTCCTATCCTCACTCCTACAGTGAGCGGTGCAGCAGCCGAAGCTCAGAGCAATCTCTATGGCGAGCAGTACATGCTCTACGATGGAGCCGGACGTATGTACACAGTTCCAGGAAGCAGCTATCAGGAAATGAACAACCCATTGGCCATGCTCTCGCTGCCTGGCGACTTGGGCTGGAGCCATAAGTTTGTAGCCAACTTCTCTGCCGACCTCAACATCGGTTACGGCGTGAAATACCGCATCTCTTACGGAGCCGACCTCGGATTCTGGGGAGCCGAGGGCTACACACCTCTCTATTATCTCTCTGGAAACAATAAGGCCACTATCACCAACGCCCACCAGTCGAGCAACCGCGGCACTGTATGGCAGTTGGAGAACGTGCTGACTTGGGACAAGACCTTCAACAAGCACACCATCAACCTGGTGGCAGGTCAGAGTGCGATGCAGAATACAGGCATGAACCTCTATGGTGCATTGCAGAACCTCAAGGACATAAACAAGCCTTTCATGAACAATACGAGTGCCGACCAGAGCCGTGGCGAGATGTCTGCCAGCGGCGGTCCCGCTTACGAACACACACTGAGTTCTTACTTCTTCCGTGCCAGCTACAACTACGACGAGCGCTACATGGCACAGTTCACCGTACGTCGCGACGGTAGTTCGCGCTTCGGTGCCAACAACCGCTACGCCACCTTCCCTTCCTTCTCTTTGGGTTGGAACGTCATCAACGAACCTTACTTCCATGCTCCTGACTGGTTGAGCAACTTGAAGATTCGCGGTAGCTGGGGTAAGAACGGTAACGACAACATCGGCGACTTCACCTATGCAGCCTGGACAGCTTCGCCTTATAACACCATCCTGGGCAAGGGCGAGACCGTTGTCAATGGTGTACAGGCAGGCTCACTTGCCAACCCCGACCTGAAGTGGGAGGAGAGCGAACAGACCGACTTCGGTATCGACTTGGGATTCTTTAAGAACGCCCTGACATTCAGCCTCGATTATTACATCAAGAAGACCAACGGCATGATCATCAGTATGCCTATCCCTAACTATGTGGGAGCCGGCGCTCCTCTTGGCAACGTGGGCGACATGGAGAACAAGGGTCTTGAGCTCGAAGCCAGCTACAAGTGGAACATCGGTAAGGCTAAATTCCACGCCAAGGCTAACGCCTCTTATCTGAAGAACAAACTGAAGAACCTCGGCAACACCTCAGGCTTCTTGGAACTCGGTGCTATGCAGAACACCGGAACCATCACACGCGGTTCCAACAATGAACCATTCCCATACTTCTACGGCTACAAGACAGCCGGTATCTTCCAGACCATGGACGAGGTGAAGGCATGGGTCAACAAGGACGGCGAGATGTTGCAGCCTAAGGCTGTGCCTGGCGACGTGCGCTTCGTCGATGTAGACGGCAACGGAGCCATCGATGCTGCCGACCGCACCAAGATAGGTAAGGGAATGCCCGACTGGACCTTCGGTTTCACCCTCAACGCCGAGTACAAGGGCTTCGACTTCATGATGATGTGGCAGGGCACTGCCGGCAACGACATCTTTGATGCCACACGCCGTACCGACGTGCAACCAGCCAACCTTCCTTCTTATCTGCTCAACCGCTGGACAGGTCCAGGCACTTCCAACAAGTACCCACGCTTTGTCATCAACGACGGAACCAACTGGCAGAGCAGCGACCTCTACATCACCGACGGTTCTTACATCAGACTCAAGAACATCCAGCTGGGCTACACCCTGCCACAGTTCATCACCAAGAAGTTCTTCGTCAACAAGCTGCGCCTCTTCGTAGCAGCCGAGAACCTCCTCACTCTTACCAAGTATGCAGGCTTCGACCCCGAAATCTCATCAGGCGACAGCACAGGAGCCACTTCGCTGGGTGTCGACTATGGTGTCTATCCTCAGAGCCGCACCATCACCGTGGGCTTCAACCTTGGATTCTAAACCTCTAAAAAACTTATCATTATGAAGACAAAGAAAATATATAAATATGTATTGATGGCAGCGCTCATCGCTCCCCTTACATTGACAAGCTGCTCGGATGATTTCTTGGACGTGACCCCTCCCGACAAGGCCACCTTGCAGGAATATTACAGCAACAAGGAGCACATCATGGAAGCTGTGGCTTCCACCTACAACCCCATGCGCCAGTACGACTGGAACAACGCGCAGTATGCTCCGCTGACGATGTGCAGCGACATCATGGCAGACGATGTGTGGGTAGGCGGCGGAACCAGTTCCGACAACCTCTTCCTACAGAAGATGTCCAACTATGCCAGCACCCAGAACCCAGGCGATGCCCTCACAGGCATCTGGGACCAGAGCTACAAGGGCATACGCAACGCCAACGACGTGCTCACCTATATAGAGTGGGCCAAGGCTGCCCTCACACAGGCCGACTACAACACCTTCATGGCCGAAGCCAAGGTACTGCGCGCCTTCTACTACATGCAGGTGTGGAAGTTCTATGGCAACATACCTTTCTACTTCGAGAACCTCAAGTCGCCTTACATCGGTGAGCAGAAGAGCGCCGACGAGGTGTACGAGGCTGTCATCAGCGACCTCGAGAGCGCCATCGGCCTCAACGCCCTGCCTATGAAGTGGGACGACAAGAACCTGGGACGCATGAGCCAGGCTGCCGCCTACATGATCTATGCCGAGATGGTGATGTACCAGAACGACGAGAGCCGCTACGCCAAGGCATTAAGCTATATGCAAGAGATTATCAAAGACAACCAGGACTACGACCTCAACCCCGACTACGCCAACATCTTCCTCGAGAGTGGCGAGTGGACCAAGGAGAGCATCTTCGAGATAGGCTACATGGACGACGGAGCCGTGCGTGCCTGGGGCGGTGGAGTCATCAATGCGGGCGGAACCGTCTATCCACGCCTTATCTCTCCACGCGACTACAAGGAGAGCGACGGAGTGGACAATGGCTGGGGATTTGAGCCTGTAAGACTCGAGACCTTAGACCTCTTCGACGAGGGCGACGTGCGCAAGGACGCCACCATCTTCGACGGACGTGACAAGAACTGCGACACCAAGAGCTGGCAATACACCGGTCTCTGGCTCAAGAAGTATCTCGCCTATAAAGAAAACAACAAGGACCAGAAAGCCGACGGCGACCTCAACTTCAACAACAACCTGCGCATCTACCGCTTCGCAGAGACCCTGCTCAATGCAGCCGAGCTCATCGTGCGCACAGGCGGCAACATGGCAGATGCCAAGGAATACCTCAACAAGGTACACCACCGTGCCGGACTCACCGACAACAAGGCTGCCACTATCGACAACATCATCGACGAGCGCCACAAGGAGTTTGTAGGCGAGGGCAAGCGCTACTGGGACCTCATCCGCACAGGAAAGGCTGCCACCACACTCGTACCCGATGCCTACGGCTACCGCACCAACACATGGACCGAGAAGAAGAAATATCTTCCTATTCCTTTGAGTGAAATTGACGCATCTCACGGCACACTGACACAAAACGACTATTAATATAAAGACTCAAGCAATTATGAAACATAACATATTCAGCAAGGCACTCCTCATCGCTGCCACAGCAGGGTTGGCACTCAGCGCGTGCAGCCCAGAGGACTTCGACGGCGTATCAGAGGCAGGACTGCCACTGGCAGAGAACGCAAAGGTGACTGCCAGCGTCGACGACGAGACCAACACAGTAACCTTCCACATGGAGGGCGACGGCATTTACCCCATGTGGTACATTCCTGTTGACGGCAAGGAAGTAACCAAGAACCCCGTCTACTCCACCGTCAACCCACTGCAGAAGATATGGGTCAATTCGGGCGACTATAAGGTTTACTACCGTGTGGGCAACCGCAACGGTATGTCGCAGGGCATGGGCGAGACCACATTCCACGTCACCAACACCCTCGTCGACTTCAGCGAGATCGTAGGCAAGCTGTCGGGCAAGGAGTGGCGCATCGCTGCCACCGAACCCGCCCACTTAGCGTGCGGACCTTCAGGAACCGACGGCACTGAGTGGTGGAAGGCAGGAGCCAACGAGAAGGCCGAATTCGGTGTGTACGACGACCGACTCACCTTTGGCTCCGACTACAGCTATACCTACAACCCAGGCGCTGGCGGAACCATGTATGTCAACACCGGCTGCTCTATCTTCCCCGACTATCATCAGGACACCGACTACATGGTGCCTGTCAGCGAACAGCACAGCTCTTACCAGCTCAGTGCCGAGGGCGACGACCTCTACCTCGTCATGCCTGCCAACACCTGCTTCCCCTACATCCCAGCCGACGCAGCCTATAACGGCGAGCTCCGTCTGCGTGTAGAGAGCATTACCGGCAGCACCATGGTGCTCGTATGGGACGATGGCAACATAGCATGGCACTACATCCTCACCTGCGCCAGCGAAGGCTTCCAGGGCTTCAACTCCAACAGCGACTGCAACATGTGGAAGAACTGCCAGTTCACCAACGAGTTCTACTATGCACCGGGATGGACACCGATAGACAATCCAACCGTCACCGAGAAGAACGGTGCCTACACCATTGAGCTGCCTACAGCAACCACCGAACAGTGGCAGGCACAGGTCAAGTTCCTCACCGACATGACCACTAACGCGGTTACCAAGTACGACTTCTCTTGCAAGCTCGTTTCTACCACCGATCATCCGGGTGTAACACTCAAACTGGTGAAAACGGGCGACGACAACAGCTTCTACTTTGCAGAGCGCATCGACTTGAAGGCCAACCAGGAAGTTCTCTTCTACCGTAGCGACATGGATGGCATCGACATGGACAACGTCACCTTAGTCGTCGACGGCGGAGGCAATGCCGACAACACCAAGCTCACCATCAGCAACATCGACTTGCAGGAACACAAGTGCGACGGTGTGGAAGCACCTGCCGAGGAAGAAGATAAGACCGTATACAACTACAACAGCGCTTCCAACATCTGGAAGAGCCATGTGGACGACAAGGGCGACGCAGGCTTCACCACCTTCTTCTTCTACGCTCCAGGATGGACCGAGATAGACGCTCCCGATTTCACTGCCGACAAGGGCCATTACACCGTACAGCTGCCTACAGCGACCTTCGCACAGTGGCAGGCACAGGTTCACCTCATCACCGACATTCCTGGCGAGGCTGACACGCCTTACGACTTCTCGTGCAAGTTCTTGGCTAAGAAAGACATCAAGGGCGTAACCATCAAGATAACAGATACTTCCAGCGATGACAACTTCTTCTTCATCAAGAACTACGACCTCAAGGCAGGCGAGGAATATCAGGTCAAGGTTCCTGCTTCCGTCCTCAAGGTCGGTGCGGCCGATGCCCTCAAGCTGGTATTCGACTTTGGAGGAAATCCAGAAGGCGAGAAGGTAGAAATCTACGATATCATCTTCCAGAAAACTGCTCAGTAATTTCATCAAAACTCAAGTTTCTCAGGTGAGGAATTCATGGGAATTCCCCCTGAAAACTTGAACAATAAACATACTAACATGAAAAAGATAATGATTTTTAGCGCAATATTCGCTGTTGCTATAAGCCTCAGCGCTTGCAGCAACAACGAAACCGACATCAGCTACGCTTCGGCCGAGACCATTACCCTCTCTTCCACCGCGCTGAACTTCGAGAAGGAAGGAGGAACACAGACCGCCGAGGTGGAGAGCACCCACGAGTTTGCCGCCTATTCCAACGACAGCTGGATCAAGGTGACACCCACCAATCCCGTAGGCAAGAAAGCCACCATCACCGTCACCGTGGGCGAGAACCTGGGCGCTGAGCGCACTGGCAACGTCACCATCTGGTCGGGCGGCTCACGCCAGAACATCACCGTCACCCAGGCCAAGGGCGGACAGAACATCACCTGCCCTATCGAGGGCTACAACCTCGTATGGAACGACGAGTTCAGCGACAACGAATTGGGACCAGACTGGACTTACGAGATCAAGCCAGCCGGATGGGTGAACAACGAGTTGCAGACCTACGTGCGCGAGGACAAGGTGGCACAGGTTTCCAACGGAACACTGAAGATCAACCTCCTCGACGATGGCGGCACCATCAAGAGCGCTCGTCTCTACGCTCGTGAGTCCACAGGTTGGAAGTACGGATACATCGAGGCAAGCATCAAGCTCCCTAAGGGCAAGGGCACATGGCCCGCATTCTGGATGATGCCTGTCAATTGGCAGCAATGGCCTGGTGATGGCGAGATCGACATCATGGAGTCTGTGGGCTACGACCCCGACGTGGTTGTTTCCACCATCCACTGCACCAAGTACAACAACTCCGGCACAACCATCGAGTCTGCACGCCGCAAGATCAGCAACTCACAGACCGAGTTCCACACCTACGGTATGGAGTGGACAGCAGAATACATGACCTTCTATGTGGATGGCGAGAAACTCCTCACCTATCGCAACGACGGCAGCGGCAAGGAGGCATGGCCTTTCGATGCAGCCTTCTACCCCATCCTCAACCTCGCCTGGGGCGGTACCTGGGGCGGCGGCCAGGGCGTAGACCCATCTTGCTTACCTGCCACCATGGAGGTGGATTACGTTCGCGTATTCCAGAAGTAATTTTCCCCTGCATCTCATTAAGGAGTTAAGGAGTTAAGGAGTTAAAGGAGTTAAAGAAGTTAAGGAGTTAAGACATATGCTTTGTTGTTAAAAAACTACGCCAAAATTCTGTTGTCTTAACTCCTTTAATTAAACCCTCAAGACAGTTGTCTTAACTCCTTTAACTCCTTAACTCCTTTAACTCCTGAA
>OMCE01000712.1_pt1 | contig 15857 bp, 14 predicted proteins | sample 1644981 | NCBI WGS metagenome assembly OMCE01 (sample SAMEA103958151, study PRJEB25191) | human gut metagenome | reverse complement strand
CCTTCTAGTCTAAGGTTTCTTACGGTCAGCGCAGTAAATGCGCAGACCTACTGAACATTTACTTCCATTCTATTATACCCTGCGTTAAAAAAATGTCAATGCGTACTCCTACCGTCCGATTGGACTTGACACGTTATTTGCACACAGGTAAACTGTTACATAGTATAAAGAAGGAGAACCATCATGATACTTTCCTGTCAGAATATCGAAAAAGCATTTCTGGAAAAACAGGTTTTAAAAAACTGTTCTTTTCATATAGAAGATTATGAAAAAGCTGCAATTGTCGGCTTAAATGGTGCAGGCAAGACAACCCTGCTGCGCATCATCGTCGGACAGCTCGAGCCCGACGGCGGCGTAGTCGCCTTTGCAAAGGACAAGACCTTCGGTTATCTGGCGCAGGACAGCGCCGTCAACAGCGACAATACAATTTATGAGGAACTGCTCTCCGTCAAGCAGCATCTGCTCGATCTCGAAAATCAGATCCGCCAGGCGGAGCTTTCCATGAAGCAGCTTTCCGGCGACGCATTAGAGGAGCTGATGCAGAAATATGCAGATCTGACGCACCGTTTCGAAATGGAAAACGGCTACGCCTACAAAAGCGAACTGACCGGCGTTTTAAAGGGCCTTGGCTTTACCGAGGACGAGTTTCAGAAACCGGTTTCCACGCTCTCCGGTGGTCAGAAAACCCGCGTTGCACTCGGCAAACTTCTGTTGCAAAAGCCTGACCTGATCATCCTCGACGAGCCCACCAACCACCTGGACATGTCCTCGATTTCCTGGCTCGAAACCTATCTGCTCAACTATAAGGGAAGCGTTTTAATCGTCTCCCACGACCGGTATTTTCTCGACCGGATCGCTTCGAAGATCATCGAAATCGACAACACGAAGGTGACCGTTTTTTCTGGCAACTATTCCGATTACGCCGCCAAAAAAGAACAGCTGCGTCAGGCACAGCGAAACGCTTATTTAAACCAGCAGGCAGAAATCAAGCATCAGGAAGAGGTCATCACAAAGTTAAAATCCTTTAACCGTGAAAAGTCGATCAAGCGTGCCGAAAGCCGGGAAAAAATGCTTGCCAAAATCGAAGTGCTGGATAAGCCAACTGAGGTGCGTTCCGATATGCACTTACAGCTGACCCCCCGCATCGAAAGCGGAAACGACGTTTTAACCGTCGAGCATCTGGCAAAAACCTTTGACCGCAACACGCTGTTTTCCGATCTTTCCTTTGCGTTAAAGCGCGGCGAGCACGTCGCGATCATCGGCGACAACGGAACCGGAAAGACGACGATTTTAAAACTCATCAACGAGCTGGTGGAACCGGACGCCGGAACCATCCGACTCGGCAGTAAGGTGCAGATCGGCTACTACGATCAGGAGCATCACGTCCTGCATCCCGATAAAACGCTGTTTGAAGAAATTTCGGACGAATATCCATCCCTGAACAACACGGAAATCCGCAATACGCTGGCTGCGTTTTTGTTTACCGGAGACGATGTATTCAAACGGATCAAAGACCTTTCCGGCGGCGAGCGCGGACGTGTTTCCCTCGCAAAGCTCATGCTTTCCGAATCGAACTTCCTGATCCTCGACGAGCCGACGAACCATCTGGACATCGCCTCCAAGGAAATTCTGGAGGATGCGTTAAACAGCTACAACGGAACGGTTTTATATGTTTCCCACGACCGTTACTTTATCAACCGTACTGCGCACCGCATTCTGGAGCTTTCCGGCGGCACGCTGCACCAATATCTGGGCAATTATGATTATTACCTGGAGAAGAAATCCCAACAGGGCGCTTCTACAGAGTCCGCAGCCTTCGGCACTTTAGCTACGTCTGCTGCCTCTGCAGCTTCTACAGAAAGCTCTGCCTCAAAGCTTTCCTGGCAGGCACAGAAGGAAAAGGAAGCCCAGCGCCGCAAAAAGGAAAATGCCCTGAAAAAATGCGAAGAGCAGATTGCTTCCCTCGAAGAGCGGGATAAACAGATCGACCTCGAAATGAGCGATCCCAAAATCGCAACCGACGTTGCCGCATTGCAGAAGCTCTCCCGCGAAAAGGATGAAATTGCAGACAAGCTCATGGAGCTGATGGAGGAATGGGAACAGCTGAGCGAGTAGAATGTCTCCGCGATCTTTCGCCTGCAGTGTATAAAACCTTTGAATTATACGGAAATAAAAAAGAGTCGAGGACCTGATTTTCAGGAATCTTCGGCTCTTTTATTCATGACAATAGAATGCTCGCAGAGCGTGCATTCTATTGTTTTTCTTCAGCACCAGCTTCTTTTTCCGGCTTTTTTTCGATGAAAATCTTTCTCGTGATAAAGTTATAAACCATTACCACGCCGGTTGCAAACGGCTTAACGATGATGTAGGAACGGCTCCAGAACGGGTCGAGAACCATCGTGCCGAGCTTTAAGACGACATTGTTTAAGATCAGACCGCCGACTGCAAAAATGAAAAAGACGGCGAACTGCTTGCCCTGGTTTGCTTTTTTGTCCGTATCGAATACAAAAAGAATGCTCAGAATATAATTGACGATTGCCGATACGGTAAAGGCAAGGGTGTTGGCTGCGATAACCGGCCATCCGAGCAGCTCCTTAAACAGAATCAACAACACGTATTCAATGAAGAAACATAAAAAACCCACCGCGCCGAATTTGATGATCTGCTGTCCGAGCTTACTGTTAATCAATTTCTTAATCAAGCTTTAGAACCTCTCTTATTTCTCCATAGTTTTCCGGATCGCTTTGATAAAGTCCTGGCTGTTCAATACCGTGACATCCGTCAGCTCTGTAATCAGTGCCAGGTCCTTTGTCATCCTGCCGCTTTCGATCGTATCCAGTGTTGCTTTTTCCAGCTTGTCCGCAAATGCGCACAGCTCCGGAAGCTTGTCCAGCTCGCCGCGTTTTCTGAGTGCGCCTGTCCATGCAAAGATCGTCGCAACGGAGTTCGTAGAGGTTTCCTCACCCTTTAAGTGCTTGTAATAATGTCTCTGAACGGTTCCATGCGCAGCTTCATATTCATAAACGCCTGCAGGAGAAACCAAAACGGAGGTCATCATTGCAAGAGAACCAAAGGCAGAGCTTACCATATCGCTCATAACGTCGCCGTCATAGTTTTTGCATGCCCAGATGAAGCCACCCTTTGCTTTCATGACGCGCGCTACCGCGTCGTCGATCAGGGTGTAGAAATATTCGATACCGAGCTCTTTGAACTTCTCCTGATATTCGTTTTCGTAGATTTCCTGGAAAATATCCTTAAAGGTATGGTCATATTTTTTGGAAATTGTATCCTTGGTCGCAAACCACAGATCCTGCTTCGTATCCACTGCGTAATTAAAGCAAGCGCGGGCAAAGCTCGTGATAGACTTATCCGTATTGTGCATGCCCTGTAAGACACCTGCACCGGTAAAATCGTGGATCAGCTCGCGGGTTTCTGTACCGTCCGCCGCCGTGAACACCAGTTCTGCCTTGCCGGGACCCTCTACGCGGATTTCGGTATTTTTGTATACATCACCGTAAGCGTGACGTGCCAGCGTGATGGGCTTTTCCCAGTTGCGGACGCAGGGACGGATGCCCTTTACCAGAATCGGTGCACGGAACACGGTGCCGTCCAGAATGGAGCGAATCGTGCCGTTGGGGCTCTTCCACATCTTCTTTAAATGATACTCTTCCATTCTCGCTGCGTTGGGTGTGATTGTTGCACATTTGACTGCAACGCCGTATTTTAAGGTTGCATTGGCGCTGTCAATCGTCACCTGATCATCTGTTTCGTTGCGATGCTCCAGACCGAGGTCATAATACTCTGTCTTCAAGTCAATATAAGGAAGCAGAAGCTCATCCTTGATCAGCTGCCAGAGGATTCTGGTCATTTCATCGCCATCCATCTCCACCAGCGGCGTTGTCATCTGAATCTTAGCCATCGATTCTCTCCTTTTCATCATAGGCGTCCAAAAGCCCGTTTTTAATCATATTATCATAAGCATTACGCATATGCAAGGCTGCCAACTTCTGTGCGCGGTCGGCATCCTTCCGGCAGATCGCCTCCATGATCTGTTTGTGCTCGAGCACAGCTTCCAGTCCTCTTTCACTGCCGGAAAGGTTCTGCTTGCGCATTCTCCGCACATATTCATGGAAATCCCTCAGCTGATGCTCCAGCATTTTGCTTGAGCATGCTTCATATAAAATATCGTGGAACTGATCGTCCAGCTCCGTCAGCTTCTGGGCATGTCCCTTGCTGGCGTGAAATTCTGACAGGTAAATATTTTCTTCCAGCGCATCCAGCTGTTTTTCTGTAATATACGCGGTTGCCCAACGAGCACAAAGCCCTTCCAGCAAAGAACGGATCGCATAAATATCCTCCACGTCCTTTCTGGTGATGCCGGTCACATATGCCCCCTTGTTTGGGATAATGCTGACCAGGCCTTCCAGTTCCAGTTGGCGCAGCGCTTCCCGGACGGGCGTGCGGGAAACGCCCATCTCTTCGCTGATCGCCATTTCCCGCAGTTCCTCGTGTTCTTTATAATGTCCGCTTAAAATATCCTCCCGCAGCTGATGAAAAACCTTTCCCCTCAGCGAATATCGGTCGGAGCTTTCTTCTTTTTCGTATTGACTCATACCAATAAAATCCCCAGTTTCTTGCTGGCATCATCGATTACCTTCAACAGCTCTTCATCGGTCAGAACGGTAACACGGCCGCTTTCGTATTCGGCGTCCACCCATTTCTTGACCTCGTGAACCAGCTCGCAGTTTTTATCCAGCTTCTTTTCCTCCGGTAAATGGAAGTAAGTATTGATCCAGTGTGCGATTCCGGCAAGGCCGGAGGTGTTCGATACGGCACACAGAACCGGACGGTTTAAAAACTTTTCTGTATCAAAAATGTTGTAAATCTCTTCGTTTTTCAGCAGACCGTCTGCATGGATACCTGCTCTTGTGACATTGAAGTTCTTACCGACAAACGGTGTCCTGGGCGGGATGTGGTAGCCGATTTCTTTTTCGTAGTATTCTGCCAGCTCGGTGATCACCCTGGTGTCCATGCCGTTTAACGTGCCGCGCAGCTGTGCATATTCAAATACCATCGCTTCCAGAGGCGTATTACCGGTACGCTCGCCGATACCGAACAGCGAGGTGTTGACACCGGAGCAGCCATACAGCCATGCCGTCGAGGAATTGACAACTGCCTTATAGAAATCGTTGTGTCCGTGCCATTCCAACAGCTCGTGGGGAACACCCGCGTGCGTGTGCAGCGCATAGATGATTCCCTGTACGCTTCTCGGGATAACGGCACCCGGATAGTTGACGCCGTAGCCCATCGTATCGCAGGCACGGATTTTGATCGGAATCTGATATTCCTTCATCAGCTTCATCAGCTCCAGACAAAACGGAACAACATATCCGTAAATATCGGCCCGCGTGATATCCTCCAGATGGCATCTGGGACTGATTCCCTCTTCCAGGCACTCCTTGATGACGCTCAGGTAATGCTCCATTGCCTGTTTGCGGGTCATTTTCAATTTCATGAAAATGTGATAATCGGAACAGCTGACCAGAATACCGGTTTCCTTCATGCCGATCTCTTTCACCAGCTTGAAGTCCTCCTTGCTCGCGCGAATCCAGCTGGTAATTTCGGGAAATTTATATCCTTTTTCCAGACATTTGTACACTGCATCCCGATCTTTTTTACTGTAAAGGAAAAATTCGCTGGCGCGGATCAGACCATTTTCTCCGCCCAGTCGGTGCAGATAGTCATAAATCGTTACAATCTGCTCGGTGGAATAAGGGGCGCGTGACTGCTGACCGTCGGAACGTCGTATCGGTAATCCAGATGTCCTTTGGCATATCGTGCGGAACGGTACGGTCATTGAATGGAATCTTCGGAATTTCCGAATAAGGGAACATATTCCGGAAAACATTCGGCTTCTTCACGTCATCCAGAATGTACATATGCTCTTCGATCTCGAGCAGGTTCTTGTTCTCATTCATGGTGACCGGACGGTTAGTAAATGTATTGTTCATGATTCCTTCTCCTTCGTTTGCTCGCCGCTTTCTTCCAAGCAGTGTGTTCTGTAATTCAGGTATCATTGTATACAATTATCCAATTTTTGTCAATCCTTCTGAAGCAAAAAAAATTTATCCCTTTAACGCTCTGCCTACATGAAGCATTCCCCAGCCCTGCATCCCCCAGTTTTCTCCCAGATCCTGCGCATGGTATAGCAACCGTTCCCGTACCTGTTCGTTTGTCAGATGCGGCTCCTTTTCCCACAAAAGTGCTGCTGCCGCGCTGACTGCCGGAACCGCCATTGAGGTCCCGTTCTTTGCTGTATACGGATGATTTACCGAGCAGAAATGATTTTTCCGATACCAGGCATTGCAGGAAATGATGCCGCTTCCCGGCGCCACCAGATCCGGTTTTTTCACCCTGCCGTTTGCAGGACCTCTCCCGGAATAAGCGGCGCAGGCATTTTTGTGTCCCGGGGTCTGCCTTCCATCATGACATCCGACCGATACGACGTGCGCCTGCAGACCCATCGCAGAGACAGAATCCGGGGCAGGTCCGTTGTTTCCGGCAGCCACTGCGACGAACAGCCCTGCATTCCATGCTTTTGCAATCCAAGAAAGCAGCTCCTGCTCGAGCGCAGCTTCCCGGATCGAGCCGATCCCGACGGAAATATTCAAAATTCTCGTATGATAAATCCGGCGTGTGTCCAGCACATACCGGATGCCTTCTATCATGGCGGCAACGTTTCCGTCCCCACGTTCGTCCAGCACCTTGCATACTACCAGACGGCAGCCTGGCGCAATTCCGGCATACAGACCGTTGGAGCATTTTCCGTTTCCGCACAGGCAGCCTGCCACATGGGTTCCATGCCCGCTGTCGTCATACGGCTGCTTCTGTCCGCCGACAAAGTCTGCAAACCCTGCGATTCTCCCGGAAAGATCCGGATGCAGCGCGATCCCGGTGTCCAGCACCGCTGCCGTCACACCTTTTCCGGAAAGCCCGTTTACCTCTGCCGCGGTCGCGTGGACAACTCTCTTTACCCTGTTCAAGGCATACGCATCCTTTTTCTTTTAGGATATGGAAGGATGGCAGCAGATGTGTGCTGCATTCTATGAAAGGCAGCAAAAAGCCGAGCCTCTCGCCGGGCTCCAGTACACCAGCAAATGATAGGAAAAGTGTTTCAAAAATTTTCCTTCCACGTAAGAAACCTGGACAAACGTGCAGTCATATCTTAAACCATAACTATCCATTCGGAGGCTCATAACCATGAGTGATTTATCAGCTACCAACTGCGGATGCGGCAATACCTGTCAGAACGGCGGTCTTTTCGGCGGCAACAGCTGCTGCCTCATTCTGATTCTGCTGTTATGCTGCGGCAACAACGGACTCGGAGCAAACAACGGCTGTGGCTGTAACGACGGCTGCAACAACGGCTGTAATTCCCTGATCTGGATTCTGCTGCTTCTGGCTTGCTGCGGCAACGGCTGCAGCGGAATCGGCACGAATAACGGCTGCGGATGCAACAATGGCTGTGGATGCTGATTCCATAGGTATCTGAGCGCATCTGGCTCCCATCCCAAAGGGCATTGCTTCCTCTATGGGCAATGCCCCTTCGCGATGCAAACGATTTTTCGAGTCCCACAGACGATCTCTGGCAAAAGCAATTCCTTGTTGTCCTATTCTATCTGACTGTTTCATAGGAATAGAATAAACACCGTAAGGAAGCTTTTTAATGAACGTCTGTGAAAACGAAGCTGTCATCGCCTTTGATACGCTCTATACCCAAAACCATATCCAGATTTTAAAAATCCTGCTTCCATATTTTGACCCATATGGTCAAAGCCATCTCGCGGTCTGGATCAAATATCTGGAGCTGCGCTACACCCTGGAATATGTTTCCAGGCATCCGTCCCCTCCATACAAAAATCAAACCTCCGGCACATCCTCGCCGGACTTTGCCGTGTTGTTTGAGCAGATCAAAAACTTTTGTTCTCCCCAGGAAAAAGCACTGTTTGGAGAACTTCTCAACCTGCAGAAAAATCTCGAGCTGTTCGAGGAAATGAAAGGGATGATGCAGCTGTTCGAAACGTTGAGGGAAAGTGTGCCCGACGCAGATGCCGATACTGCGGCAGATGCAGACTGTTCCGGCACGAATTCGGATGCCGGTTATACGAAAGCAGCTGCAAGAACAGGCAGAGAAAAGGATACTGCCGCCGGGCAGGCAACGTCCGCTTTCGATTCTGCGTCAGCATCTTTGACAGAAACTGCCACTTCTCCCGGCAATTTCGACCCCATGACATTTTTAAAGGGCATGCTCTCACCGGAACAGCAGGCGATGTTCGAGGCGTTCCGCGATGGGCTCTAAATACCGCTTTTTCCAGAATATTTTCAAAACGGAGGTTTTTATGACCAGTCAACAAAATAATGATACAAACACCACTTCGGAACCAAACTGGATGAAGGAAGACTGCGTCCAGAGCATTCCAAAAGAAAAGCTGCATTTTTTACAGAAGCTCGTCTTTGAAAGCAGCTCGCTTTCGCAAAAAGAACTACTGCCGTTTTTGATGGCGCTGGCACAGAAAAGCCGAGAAGCATCGATCAGCTTTTCCGACACGGAAATTTCTTCCATTCTCATGGCGATCCGCAAATATGCAACACCGGAGGAACAGCTGAAAATGAATCAGATCGTCCGCCTGATGGCAAAGAAAATGCCCGGAAAGAGGGAGTAAATCTCCCGCCTTCCGGGCGTTTTCAGGAAACCTTCCGTGGTTCAAAATTTGCAGATAACAAACCCTTCTGTGATTCGTCAGTCCCCGGAGCTTTCTGCAGTTTCCGTTTCGCCAGCCGTCCCGGCATTCTCACCGTCTGCGTCCGCACTTTCTGTCTCGCCATCTGCGCTTTCCAGTGTCTGCGCCGCAGCCGTTTCCTCTATAGCGTCAGTTGCTGCCGTCTCGTCTGCAGAATCTGCCGTTTCCTCTGTCGCCGTTTCGGTCTCCGTCTCGTCGATGAAGTCCTCCGGGTCCTTATCGAAATCCGTCACGATATTGCTGGAAACGAGGTAAACATTGTCGTCGCCTTCCACTTTGATGTAATACTCAGAAAGCAGATCGCTCTTATTTCCGGCATAAATCACAACCTGTGTTCCATCGGAAAGGACTGCCGTGATCGTCCGGAAAGGCTCCTCCAGTCCGTACTGGGAAAGATCCTCCGGCGCTTCCACAACAGTTTCCGTCGTCGTGATGTTGGCGATTTCATTCAGCAGCGTGTTAACCGTCGATTCCTTAATGGTTTCATCCGGCAGGCTGTTCTCCGTCCAGACGTCGTCTGATTTCACCAGATGAACCTCGTGGTCGCCGGAAATGATCAACTCCGTCACATCATCCTTATTGAAGCTGGTAACGTCAACGGAAACGGTTTCTTCCTCCGTTTCAAACGTATGATTCCGGATGATAAAATATCCGCCGACGCAGACGATACATAATACAAGTAAAATCAAAATTTGAATTTTCTGTTTTTTCATTTATCTCTTTCTCCTTCTGGCCCAGATGATAATACCGGCTGCCAGCAGACCGATAGGAAGGATGCCCATCAGGAGGATTCCATAGCGGACAGCAGATGCCGTAGGAACGGTCGCATAGGTGGACGCCATTGATTTGGTCGGGATGGAAATACTTTCGCTTTCTCCTGCCATCGTGCTGATCGCGTTGGTGAACAGCGTCAGGTTGTTATCCATCGTGTACTGGTTTGCCGACTCTGTGAACAGATAGGACGAGCTGTATAAAATCAGCTGTGCTTCTTCGCCGGAAGCAAGTGTTTTCACCGCTTTTACGCCGACAGTAAATGGTCCCTGCGCATCGTCCTCTGTTTTCTTGACGTCGGAGGACTGATTCAAATCGGTCTTGCTGTACGCCTTCTCCGAAGTTGTCAAAAGAGTGGTCAGCGTAACGCCATCCTTCTCCTTCGTCAGAATCGGCTGGGCATACGGCATCATGATATAATCATAGCTCTTTCCGTAAACACCGTTCGTCAGGCTATCGGAGGAAACGTTCGGCAGCAGATAGATCGGATTCTGATACATTCTCGCATTATCCTGCTCCACGATCAGACCGTCCCCGATGGAAAGTCCGAACTCGGAAAGCACCTTTGTCAGGTTCGGCATCTTCTCAGAGAAGCAATCGATATAAGAGGTGGAAATCAGAACCTTTCCGCCGTTGTTTAAGTATGCAATCAGCTTATCGGCATCCTCTGCGTTTAAGTCGTTTGTAGGGGAAAGGATCAGGACTCCATTTGCATCGTCCGGAACACTGTCCTCTGTCAAAAGTGTCAGCTCCGCAAGGTCGACATTTTCCTTTTTCACGCCATCCTCAAACGAGCTGTCCAGGCTGGATTCTCCGTGACCGTTTAATTCATAAACAACGGAGGTGGAATCGCTCGTTACATAGGCGATCGCGCTTGTCAGCTGTCCTTCTGCATCGTAGCCGCTGACAGAGCTGGAATAGTTGCTGTAGTCATAGTCATATTCGTAAATATTATTGTAATTGATTACCTTAAATCGCTGTGCGGATTCTACGATCATGGAGTTTACGGAAATGCTGTCGGTATAATCCTTATAAAAATCAGGGGAAACGACAGGATCCTTGTAAACCAGCTTGATGTGATCGGAAAGCTCTGCATAGCTTTTCAGCGTCTGCTGCAGCGTTTCATCCTGGCTGTTTTCCGAATTGATGACATAAATCGTCACATCCTCAGACAGGTTTTTGACGAGATTTTTCGTCGTCTGTGTCAGCGTATATAGCTTCTGGCTCGTTACATCAATCTTCGTATAGCGATCCGGCAGGGCGGAAAATCCGAGGTTTAAGAACACCGCAATCGCTACGACAAGAGCGATCATACCGCTGCTGTAAGCGCCGATTTGCAGCGTTTTTACCGAAACCTGATATCTTCTTTTCTGGATCGACTGAACCGTTAAGAATAAAAATACGACGATCAGGGTTACAAAATACAGGACGGATTTCAGATTCAGCGTTCCCTCCACCATAGCGTCCAGACGGTCGGTGAAGTTGTAAGCGTTTAAAATTTTTGTCAGCAGGTTGCCTGTTTGGGAAATCAGTCCGGTAATGGAGGACATCATGTAGCCGACAAATAAAAGGACAAAGGAAAGCACCGCTGCGATGATCTGACTTTCTGTGATTGAGGAAATAAACAGGCCAATCGCAAGGCAGGTCAGACCAAACAGATAATAAGCCAACAGCGCCGTATAGCTTTCGCCCATAGGAACGGTTCCGTAGCGGCTTAAAATCAGCGGGAACAGCGCCATCACCGCAACCGGAATGGTAAAGACGGTCGCCATCGCAAGGTATTTGCCCGCTACGATTCCTCCGATCGAAACCGGAGAAGTCAAAATCAACTGATCCGTTTTCTGCTTACGCTCCTCTGCCAGCATACGCATGGACAGAATCGGTGTCGATAACAGCAGCAAAAACAGGATACTGGAAAAGCTCTGTCCGACATTGCTGTAGCCGGACAGCAGATTGATTGCAAAAAAGTAAAGTCCGGCAAGACAGATATGTGCTGCAATAAACAGCCAGCCGGTTACCGTCGTAAAGAATGTTTTTAATTCTCTTTTATAAATCGCTGTCATTGTTTCGTCTCCTCCTCGGGCTTATCGGTCAGCTGCAGGAAGATATCCTCCAGCGATCCCGTCTTTTTCTCCATGCCAAGCAGGGGCATCCGATTCTCTGCCAGCTCATAAAACAGCGGCTCGCGGATATCGCAGTCCGCCTTCTCCGAAACCTGCGCGAGCACGGTTCCGTCTTCTGCTTCTGTCGTCGTAAAGCTTTCTACGCCGTCCAGATTTGACAAAAGCGTCTTTAACTGCGCTGCAGTTCCCTTTACGCAAAGCTCCAGCTCGCCTGCGCCTTTTAGCTTTGCCTGCAGTCCGTCCGGCGTATCGCTTGCAACCAGCTCACCCTTGGAAATAATCAGGATCTGGTCACACACTGCACTGACTTCGGACAGAATATGCGAACTCAAAATAACTGTATGGTCTTTTTTGAGACTGCGGATCAGCTCACGCATCTCGATCATCTGTCTCGGATCCAGACCGACAGTCGGCTCATCCAGAATAATCGTCTCAGGATCGCCGAGCACTGCCTGTGCCAGACCGACTCTTTGTTTATAACCTTTGGAAAGGTTGTTAATCAGACGCTTCCTGACATCCTCCAGCTGCGCGGTTTTGATCGCCTTTTCGATCTGCGCTGCTCTTTCCTTTCCCGGAATGCGCTTTAATTCTGCTGCAAATTTCAGATATTCCTCAACGGTCATCTCACTGTACAGCGGCGGAATTTCCGGCAGATAACCGATATGTTCCTTTGCCTTTTCCGGCTCTTTGACGATGTCAAAGCCGTCCACCTTTACGGTTCCGGCAGTCGGTGCCAGATATCCTGTAATCATATTCATGGTGGTCGATTTTCCGGCTCCGTTTGGTCCTAAGAATCCGTAGATCTGTCCTTCTTCAATCCGGACATTCAGATCCTTGACCGCATAGTGATCGCCATATTTTTTGACCAGATGCGAAATCTCAATCATAGTGAGATCCTCCCTTTCAAATTTTACACTTTCTTAAGTTTATCGGAATTATGTGTTCATTTCAGGAGGATTCTGTGAGAAAAGTGTGTTTAAAAAATGGAAAAAATGTGTTCTGCGGGATATTGCTGCAGTGCAATCCCAATCCCGCCCAGAGGTCTTTTCTTTCCTATAAAACATAAATTCCCGATAGATATGAATCCTTTTCATCCACATCTGTCGGGAATTCTATTTTTAACACAACCGATCTGTGCAGCGCACATCTGCTATTTTTCAGCAGGCAATCGCGGTCAGCCCTTCTGAACGATATTTACCAGACGTCCGGGAACATAGATTTCCTTGACGATCTGACCGGTCAGCTTGTCTGCTACTGCAGCTTTACCTGCTGCAATCGCATCCTCTTTGGAGATATCTGCAGCGATCTTAATGGTCGCACGAACCTTGCCGTTTACCTGAACTGCGATTTCCACTTCAGACTCTACCGTCTTTGCTTCTTCATAAGTCGGCCAGCTGGTCTGATACAGACGTCCGCCATAGTTCATGATTTGCCACAGCTCCTCTGTCATATGGGGCGCTACAGGGTTTAACAGAATCAGCAGAGTTTTAAACTCATCTCTGGTTACCTTGCCAGCCTTGTAGAAATCATTGATCAGAGACATCATCGCAGCGATTGCAGTGTTATACTTTAAGGTCTCGAAGTCAGAAGAAACCTTCTTGATCGTCTGATGCATCCTGGTTTCCAGCTCCTTGGAATAGCCGGCTTCATCGGTTACAATCTCCTGCAGCTTCCAGACACGCTCCAGGAATCTTCTGCAGCCTTTTACGCCTTCATTGCTCCAGGCAGCGCTCAGTTCGAACGCGCCGATGAACATTTCATAGGTACGCAGGGTATCTGCACCGAACTCGTTGACAATATCATCCGGGTTTACCACGTTGCCGCGGGACTTACTCATCTTCTCGCCGTTTTCTCCCAGGATCATGCCGTGAGAGGTTCTCTTCTGGTAAGGCTCCGGACAGGGAACAACCTTTTCGTCATACAGGAAACGATGCCAGAATCTGGAATACAGAAGATGCAGGGTGGTATGCTCCATGCCGCCGTTGTACCAGTCAACCGGCATCCAGTATTTGAGAGCTTCCGGGCTTGCCAGTGCTTCCGTATTGTGGGGATCGGTATAACGCAGGAAGTACCAGGAAGAACCAGCCCACTGAGGCATGGTATCGGTTTCCCTCTCTGCAGGACCTCCGCAGCAGGGACAGGTTGTCTCTACCCAGCTTCTCATGGCAGCTAACGGAGATTCGCCGTTATCAGTGGGCATATAGCTTTCTACATCGGGCAGCTCCAGCGGAAGCTGATCTTCCGGAAGCGGCACATAGCCACACTTATCACAGTGAACGATCGGGATCGGCTCGCCCCAGTAACGCTGTCTGGAAAATACCCAGTCACGCAGCTTGTAGTTCGTTTTCTGTGTGCCAATGTTTTCTTTTTCGAGATATTCGATGATCGCCTTTTTCGCTTCCGCTACTTCCATGCCGTTTAAGAAACCGGAGTTTACCAGCTTTCCGGTTGCAACGTCTACAAAAGCAGCCTCGTTTACATCCACCGGACCTTCGGAGCTTTCTACAACCTGAATGATCGGCATGTTGAATTTCTTTGCGAACTCCCAGTCTCTTTCATCATGGGCAGGAACCGCCATGATTGCGCCGGTACCGTAGCTCATCAATACATAGTCGGAAACCCAGATGGGGATTTCTTTTCCGTTGACCGGATTGACTGCGGTCAGACCATCGATCTTTACACCGGTCTTTTCTTTTGCCAGCTCGGAACGCTCGAAGTCAGACTTTCTTGCAGCTTGCTCCTGATATGCTTTTACTTCGTCCAGGTTTTTGATCTCGGATGCAAACTTTTCAATATAAGGGTGCTCCGGGGAAATTACCATATAAGTTACGCCGAACAGGGTATCCGGACGTGTCGTATAAATACGCAGCTTGTCTTCCTTGCCTGCGATCGGGAAATCCACCTCGGCACCGGTCGAACGGCCGATCCAGTTTTTCTGGGAAACCTTGACGCGCTCGATGTAATCGACGTGATCCAGACCTTCCAGCAGCTTATCCGCATACTCAGTGATCTTTAACATCCACTGGCTCTTTACCTTACGGATAACTTCTGCGCCGCAGCGTTCGCAGTGGCCATTTACAACCTCTTCATTTGCGAGTCCCACCTTACAGGAGGTACACCAGTTGATCGGCATCTCCGCTTTGTAAGCCAGTCCCGCTTTAAACAGCTTTAAGAAAATCCACTGAGTCCATTTGTAATATTCCGGATCGGTGGTGTTGATCTCTCTGTCCCAGTCAAAGGAATAGCCTAAGGAGTGCAGCTGCTCTTTGAAACGATGAACGTTATTTTTCGTTACGATCTTCGGATGGATGTGATTTTTGATCGCATAGTTCTCGGTCGGAAGTCCGAATGCGTCCCAGCCCATGGGATACAGTACGTTGTAGCCTTCCATTCTTCTCTTACGCGCAACGATATCCAGCGCCGTATACGGGCGGGGATGTCCAACGTGCAGCCCCTGTCCTGACGGATAAGGGAACTCTACCAGCGCATAATACTTCGGTTTGGAATAATCGTCGGATGCGGCAAACGCCTTTTCGTCATCCCAGATTTTCTGCCATTTCTGTTCGATTTCCTTGGGATTATAAACCCGTTCCATGTGTGTCCTCCTGACTTGATTCCGTAAAAAAACAGACCATCTCGCTCTTTCAAAAATAGAGACGAAACAGTCTGGCTCTTCGCGGTACCACTCTACTTCACAGGATCAAAAAATGCCCTGTGCATCTTGTCGTGCGCATAACGGCGCCACCCGCTTTCTGCTACCTTCCATATTTCATACGGCTCTCACAAAAAGAACTCCAAGACCAGTTCAAAGAATCTTTCTGCTGTCTCGCACCGTCCGGCAGCTCTCTGGATAGAAACAATCCTTTTACTTCTTCTCTTCAACGTCTGTCAAAAGTCTTAAATTTCTGTATTATTGTATCGTTCGCCCTTTCTTTTGTCAAGCCCAAAGTCGGAAAGAAGACCGCCTGCCGGCAATCAGAATACAAAACTCAAAAAACGGCTCCCGGGAAACTCCCGAAAGCCGTTTTTGTGCAGATCGTACTGCGGCGGAATGGAAGATGTCGCTTGCGCGACTCGCCGCAGCCGGTGCAGGTACCTCGACACATTCTTTTTTATCGTATAGGAAACTTCGTTTCCATACGATAAAAATGCTCCGCGAGGA
>OMCE01000710.1_pt1 | contig 15955 bp, 13 predicted proteins | sample 1644981 | NCBI WGS metagenome assembly OMCE01 (sample SAMEA103958151, study PRJEB25191) | human gut metagenome | reverse complement strand
GACACTGGCAATCAAATCGTTAGATTTGTTTGAACTAATTTGCGACTATCCCTAAGGTAGCAAGCATAACGAGTCAGCATATAGTCTTTGACCTCACGCTGAGACCCAGAACCAAGGGTGACCATTTTGCTGACGTCAGCAAAATGGTATGATACCTCTTGCCCTGCATTGGTACAAGAAGCTTTTGCTTTTTCAATAATTCCTTCGAAATTGCGCCATTGGCTATAACCCAACACTTGTGCAAGTTCTCTTGCGCTCCAACACTCTACGCCTTCGTATTCGTTGGCGATAGCTTCGAATTGCTCGAACAATTCTTTGATTTCCTCTTCCTTCATAATCGTTTATTTTTATGATATTTCGACAAAGTTACGCTTTTTATTTGGTTGCTGCAAGGAAATCTTATATTTCTCATATAAAATTTGGTTTATTCATCAGTAAAGTAAATCGTATCTTTGCAGTGAAAAGGGAGTATCCTGGTTTTGGCGAAGGGTTGCTGTGTGCATCTATCGGTAGGAAGTATTCAGCCATTTTCCCAACCGTTGGGAAAATGGCTGAATGATATGGAGTTTATTTTGCAAATAATTTTCCGATGAGATTCAAGAGATTAGAAACAGTTTCTTTGCTCTCTACAGGAATCTTGATGGAGGTTTCGCCTGTCTCCTCGTCTTTTTCAATAATGGAATCAACCAGTTGGGCAGTGGCTTCTGGCGACTTTAAAGTTTCGGCTAAGCCTGAGAGGAAAGATACTCCTTGAACTACTAAATCCTTTGGCTGATTTAAGCGATTAGAGACGGATTCTCTGTTCGGAGAAGAGCTCGTATGTTGCTGGATGGAAACCTCTTCTTTATTCTTGTCTGATTTATGTTCGTCGCAAGCCTTGTTGGTTTCCAATTCCTTAGGATTGATAGTTGTAAAGCCTTCCTCGGCCTTCGGCGTTTCAGTCTGGCATTCGGAATCTTTAACGTTATTAGAATCAGCATCCTTAACCTTCTCTGTTTCTTCATTTTCTTCCACCATACCGCTTACGGTTTCCATCATCTTGCTGAACTTATCATCTGTGATGAAAACAGAATCCTCGCCATCATCGAGTACGCCCTCAAACATGGAGGTCTTGAAACGCAACTTACCGAGCATCTCTTCCTCGATGGAATATGGAGTTACGAGATTGATAACCTGGATGTTGTTCTGCTGGCCAAGGCGATAGATGCGACCGATACGCTGTTCGAGAACGGCAGGATTCCAAGGTAAGTCGATATTGATGATGGTTGCTGCTGATTGCAGATTCAAGCCCGTGCTGCCGGCATCAGTAGAGAGGAAAACTCGGCTTGATGGTTCGTTCATGAAGTTATCTACCAGGTTCTTGCGCTTTTCGGATGGCACGCCACCATGCAGATATTCAAAGCCTATTTCTTTTTTCTCCAGTTCCTTGGCGATGAGGCGGGTCATGCGTTCCCATTGACTGAATACCACAACCTTTTCACCTTCCTCGCTGATAATGTCGCTGATGATGTTCACGCATTCATCCACCTTGGTGTCGTATCTCGTCTTTTGGTCGAGGATATAACTGCTGTCGCATACCATGCGCATCTGCGAGAGGAAGAGCAGGAGACGCTTGCGGTCTTTATCGGATAGGAAATGCATCTTGCGCCATTTCAGAACCAGAAGACGTACCTGATTCTGCCACTCCTGATGCATGCCCTTCTGCTCGTTGGTCATCGGAATGAAAAGGTTTTTGTCTGAACGCTCAGGCATCTGGAGTTTTACATCTTTCTTGCGACGGCGAATGAGGATGTCGCTCAGCTTCTTGCCTATATCGTTTAAGTTCTTATAGCCCAATACTTTTCCTGTTTCATCAGTAATGATATGCTTGTCTTTGAAGAGATAGTAAGGGGCGAGGCGGAAATTATCAACAAACTCCACGATGGAATAAAGTTCATCGAGCTTGTTCTCCAATGGTGTACCGGATAGAATTACGGAATAGTCTGACTCAATCTTTCTTGCAGCACGGGAAATCTGTGTGTTCCAGTTCTTCAGGCGCTGCACCTCGTCCATGATGAGCATGTCGGTCTGCAAACTGCCGAGTATTTTGATGTCATTGGCGGCACTGTTATAGGAGATAATCTTGTAAGGTTCCGGGCGGTTATACGCTTCCTTTCTCTTGAGATGACTACCCTCAATGACGAAGACTTCGGCATTAGTAAACTTTTTGATTTCACTGCGCCACTGGTATTTGAGCGAGGTTGGGCATAGGACAAGTACAGATCCAATAAGACCTTCCTTGCGTAACAGTTCGGCAGTACCGATAGCTTGGATGGTCTTTCCAAGACCCATCTCGTCAGCAATAATAGCCTTTCCTGCCTTTGCAGCAAAGCGGATGCCCTCTTTCTGGTAAGGATAGAGATTTACTTTCAGAAGATTGTCGAGTTTCTCGTCATTGTATGTCTTCACAATCTTCTCTCTTTTCGCTTTTTCGCGAATGTCGATGATAAAGTCAATGGCATCTTTATAGCATCTGAAAGTATCGCTGATTTGGCGAGCTTGTTTCAAGAAAGAGCCAATGCGGGCATAGGCTGTCTTCTTCAAAACGTGGTTCTCGTCGAAGTAATCCTTGGCTAACTGTTCGTATGCCTCCTTGTTGTCGGAGCCGATGCGAATCTTTACGCATCGCTCGTCTCGATAGGAGAGATAGACTGAAGTATAAGGTGGCAATTCCCGGTGAACATGCACACCCTTCTTTCCGCCAAACCATTTCTTGACGGCTTCGATATGTTTGCAAGTGCCGAGTCTCGAAGTCTTGAAATCCATGCAGGAACAATAATTCCATTCGCTGTTGGCTCCACGATACACCACCTTGTATTCGTTGTTTTTCTCTGGGTTGCGAACGATGTATTCGCCAGGGAAAAGGTCATCATCTACACAACTGATGTTGAAGTGCTCGATATCGGTCACCTGCTTGCGCAGTTTGATTTGCCATTCCTCCAAGCTCATCTTTTCTGGCTTAACGATATGGGAGATAACCTGCTTCTTTTTCCTCTTAGTGGTTTTCTTGGTGGAGTCTGTGGCTTTGCGAGATGAAGTCTTGTCAGCCTTGTCGCTCTGGTTGTTAGTGCTTTTATTGTTGTTGTTTCTTGCCATTGTTGTTATTTTTTATGAAATTAATATTTTACGCAGAAGTATCATAAATATCTGAAACTCACAAACATTTTAGATACTTTTAATATGTTGTTCAGTAATTTTGAGGAAATCACTCAAACAAGTCGTCTCCTGTTTCCTGCCTACTTACCTTCCTTGCATACATATCTTCGAAAAGTTCCTTTACGAGGAAAGTCTTTCCCACACGTCGCCTACCATAGATGGCAATGAATTCCGATTTGCGTCAACACTAATCAGGCATAGAATTGATGTGTTGGTAGAACACCGCTTTTTACTGAGAGGCAGCATTGGTTGATAGCAACATTCCGGTTGTTTCATGTGGAACAACCGGGATGTAATGGTATGAATGTTTTTAATGAGCTTCGAGCCAATTGTTTCCCCAACCGGCATCTGCTACCAAAGGTACGTTCAGTTGATAGGCATTCTGCATTTCCTCTACTACGATTTGCTCTACTTTCTCTTTCTCTTCGGGATAAACTGAGAAGTTGAGTTCGTCGTGTACCTGGATGATCATTTTGCTCTTGATGTCTTCCGCCTTGAAGCGTTTGAAGATGCGCACCATAGCCACCTTGATAATGTCGGCCTCGGAACCCTGGATAGGAGCATTGATGGCATTGCGTTCGGCAAATCCACGCACGGTGCCATTGTGACTGTTGATGTCCGGCAAATAGCGGCGACGGTGAAAGAGGGTTTCAGCATAGCCTTTTTTCCGAACTATCTCTTTGGATTTTTCCATGTATGCCTTGACGCCAGGGAAGGTGTGAAAATAGTCCTCGATGATTTGTTTGGCCTCCTTGTTCTCGATATTCATGCGTTGTGCCAGTCCGAAAGTGGTAATGCCATAGATGATTCCGAAGTTAGCTGTCTTTGCTTTTTTGCGTTGAGCATCAGTGACTTGCGAAATGTCTTCGTGCCATATTTTGGCAGCTGTAGCCGCATGGATGTCGTTGCCTTCGCGGAAGGCTTCCGTCATATTGGGATCCTCGCTGAGATGGGCCATGATGCGTAGCTCTATTTGAGAGTAGTCGGCAGAAAAGAACAGACATCCTGGCTCAGGAATGAAGCATCGGCGTATCTCCTTTCCGTCGTCATCGCGTACAGGGATATTCTGCAGGTTAGGGTCACTGGATGAGAGGCGTCCTGTGGATGTGATGGCTTGGTTGAACGAGGCATGAATGCGTCCTGTGCGAGGGTTGATGAGTTTTGGAAGAGAGTCGACATAGGTGCTGAGGAGTTTCTTTAACCCTCTGTAGTTCAGTATCTCATCGATGATAGGACTCTTGCTTCTCAGCTGTTGCAGCACTTCCTCGCTTGTCACATATTGTCCTGTCTTGGTCTTCTTTGGCTTGTCTACGATTTTCATCTTTCCAAAGAGTATTTCTCCTACTTGTCGAGGAGAGGCTATGTTGAATGACTCGCCTGCCAACTCATAGATGTGGCGCTCTATTTCGGTCAGCCTGTTGGTGAGGTTGACTGATGTTTCTTTAAGTGTGTTGGTATCTATACAGACACCATTCATCTCCATGTGTGCCAGCACTGGTACGAGCGGCATCTCTACATTCCAGAAAAGTTCTTCCAGATTCAGTTCCTTGAGTTTGGGCTCCAGAACATTCTTGAGTCGCAAAGTGATGTCGGCATCTTCGGCGGCGTACTCATAGACTTCGGATGGTGCCAGGTCGCGCATCGATTTCTGATTTTTGCCTTTAGGCCCTATCAGGTCTTCGATATGTACAGTCTGATAATGCAGATATACTTCTGCCAGATAATCCATATTGTGGTAGAGTTCTGGCTGGATGAGATAATGGGCAATCATCGTGTCGAACATCTTTCCTTGTATCTCTACACCATAGTTCATCAGTACCTCATAATCGTACTTGATGTTTTGTCCCACTTTCATGATTTTTGGATTCTCATAGAGTGGTTTAAAGATGTTTGCGAATTTTAAGGCTTCTTCACGATCGGAAGGAATGGCCACATAAAAAGCTTCTTTTTCCTCCACAGCAAAGCTCAAACCTACCAATTCGGCATCAACAGCATGGGTTGAAGTAGTTTCTGTATCTAAACTGAGAATTTGTTTTGTAAATAAATAATCATAAAGACGCTTTGCATCTTCCTCATTATCAATGAGATTATATTTATGTTCTACAGTTTTAATGCTCTCAAAATTCGCGTTTTTCTGCTCATCCTGACCATTGGTCGGATTTTCGGCAAATAAATCAAGCTCTAATGAAGCGTTTGTTGGCTTTTGTTGAGGTTTTTTAAGAACTCTGTTGGCAAAGGACTTAAACTCTAATTCGGTGAAGATTTCGTCGAGTTTTTCCTTGTTGGCTTCTACCAACTTCAAATTGTCCATATCGAGAGCAACGGGCACGTCGGTTCGGATGGTTGCCAAGAACTTCGACATCTTGATGTCTTCTATGGCACCTTCTACTTTTTCGCGCAGCTTTCCTTTTATCTTAGAAGAATTCTCTATCAGATTCTCAACGTTGCCAAACTCGTTGATGAGTTTGATGGCAGTCTTTTCGCCCACGCCTGGACAACCCGGGAAGTTGTCGGCAGAGTCGCCCATTAACGCCAAGAGGTCGATAACCTGGAGTGGGGAAGTGATGCTATATTTTTCTTCAATCTCTTTGGTTCCAAGTTTCTCGTATCCTCCACCATGTTGTGGGCGATACATATAGACATTGTCTTTTACCAACTGTCCATAATCCTTGTCGGGTGTGAGCATATAGGTCTCAACACCCTTTTCGCCTGCCTTTGTGGCTAAGGTGCCAATGACGTCGTCTGCCTCGAAGCCGTCAACTTGCAGAATAGGGATGTGGTAGGCATCGAGGATATTTTTGATGATAGGTACTGACAGTTTGATGTCTTCTGGCGTTTCCTCACGTTGAGCCTTATAAGCAGGGAAAGCCTCGTGGCGGAATGTCTTTCCGTGGTCGAAAGCCACTCCTATGTGTGTAGGCTTTTCTTTGGTAAGTATCTCGTTGAGTGTGTTGCAGAATCCCATGATGCATGAAGTGTTGAGCCCTTTCGAATTGATTCGTGGGTTCTTCATGAATGCATAATACGACCTGTAAATCAGTGCGTAAGCGTCTAAAAGAAACAGTTTATCCATAAATAATTATTTTTATCGCGTAAAATTACTAAAAAATTGCCACATTTCGCGAAGAATTGATTAATTTTGTAACAAATTTCGGAAATAATGGATTATTTATCACTTATCAAGCAACCTATAGAGTCTGAACTGGCTGATTTTGTAGACTTGTTCAACAAGTCTTTGATGCATGGCGATGGTCTTCTCTCGCAGGCGCTCGATCATATTCGACAGCGTGCGGGCAAGCGTATGCGCCCTATGCTCATCTTGCTGATGGCCAAGAATTTTGGTAAGGTAACTCCAGTTACTCAGCATTCTGCTGTGGGATTGGAATTGCTTCATACGGCTTCCCTTGTTCATGATGATGTGGTGGACGAGAGTGGAGAGAGAAGAGGTCAGGCGAGTGTGAATGCTACTTATAATAACAAGGTGGCTGTACTTGTGGGCGACTATATCCTTTCTACTGCTTTGCTCCATGTGTCGTATTCGCACTCTGAGGAAATCGTGCGTTATCTGGCTGAATTGGGTCGAGTGCTTTCTAATGGAGAGATACTGCAGTTGAATAGTATCAACAATCAGGAAATATCAGAAGATGTTTATTATCAGGTGATTAAGCAGAAGACTGCTGCCTTGTTTGAGATTTGTGCCGGGATAGGAGCCTTGTCGGCAAAAGCCTCTATGGAGGCTGTAGAGGCCGCAAAGAAATTCGGGCAGAATCTTGGTATTATCTTCCAGATTCGTGATGATATTTTCGATTATTATGACTCTAAGGAGATAGGCAAACCTACGGGCAATGATATGGTGGAGGGCAAATTGACCCTGCCTGTCATTTATGCTTTAAATTCTACTGGTAACGAACAGATGATGAAGTTGGCCCGCAAGGTAAAGGCACATGATGTTTCGCAGGAAGAAATAGCTCAGTTGGTGGCTTTTACCAAACAGAATGGAGGCATAGAATATGCAGACAAAAGAATGTGGGAATTCCATGCGGAGTCCATGGATTTTCTTGATACTTATGTAGAGGATAAGGATGTCTATCAGGCTCTAAAAGCCTATTTAGATTATGTTATAGAAAGGAAGATATAGTTTTTTAGCTTAGGATGATTCTATGTTCTATAGTTTGAAACTTATGTTCTATAGTTTAGAACTTATGTTCTAAAGTTTAGAACTTGTATCCTAAAGTTTAGAACTTATATTCTAAAGTTTAGAACATAGAATGAATAAGGATTTCATGACATTTTGTCCTTATAGAAAATACAATTTAATACAGTTTACGATAAATAATAAGAGCTTGATTCCCAATGATTGGAACCAAGCTCTTATGCGTATGAAGTAATGCTAATGACACCTATGCCTTAGAAATACTTGATTTCCTTGCCTAAAATTTCGCTCAAGAGGAGGTTGGTAAGGCGTGATGTGCCGAGTCGCAACCACTGATTGGTCAGCCATTTTTCGCCTAAGACTTCCTTTACGATGGTGTAGTAAACTACTGCATCGTGGACGGTATTAATGCCACCTGCAGGCTTGAAACCTATCTGAATGCCAGTCTTTTCGTAGTATGCTTTGATGGCCTGACACATTACGTATGCAGCCTCAGGTGTGGCAGAAATCTTCTCCTTACCTGTAGAGGTCTTGATGTAGTCGGAGCCAGAGTACATGGCTAAGATAGAGGCTTTCATGATGTTGCTGCAGTTCTTCAGGCAACCTGTCTCAAGGATACATTTCATCTTGTGCTCTCCACAGGTTTCCTTCAGTTCCTGGATGTCGTCGCAAAGACCCTCGTAATCCTCGCTGAAGAACTTGCCTACAGGCATCACGATATCCACCTCTGTAGCGCCGTCTTTGATGGCCATGGCGGTCTCGGCTATCTTTACCTCTATAAATGTCTGTGAAGAAGGGAAATTGCCGCTTACGACGGCGATTTCCACGCCATCAACCTCCAAGCTCTGGCTGATCAGTCCAGCAAAGTTAGGGTAGGTGCATACGGTAGCTACATGAGGAAGCTGTGGATAATCCTTGGCAAACTGGTTTACCTTTTCGATCATTTTCAGGATGCTTTCCTCTGTATCTTCGGTATGAAGAGAGGTCAACTCGATGCTTCCAAAGAGGAATTTCTTTACCTCCATGGTCTCGTTCTCAGCCACTTTCTCGTCGAGTATCTTCTTGACTTCTGCTGCTACTTCCTCGTCGTTGAGGTCGCAGTTATACTGTTTCAAAACTGACAAATACTTGTCGTCCATCTCGCTGTACTGCCCTTTTTTCTGGGCAATAACTTGTTCCTTGATACTGCTCATACTTAATGTTTTTTATTGTTGTTTTTATTGTTTGTCTTTTCCTTGTTCTGTGCTTAATTTAGGGTTGTTTTTATGTCTTTCTGCATCTCTTTGGGTTTTCTTGTTGAAGCTCTTTTGAAGCTCTTCTGTAAGGTCGATTCCCGTTTGATTTGCCAGACATATAAGTACCCAAAGAACATCGGCCATTTCTTCTCCAAGGTTGGGTTTTTCTCCCTTTTTGAAGCTTTGGTCGCCATAGGTTCTTGCTATGACTCGAGCCAGTTCACCTACCTCTTCAGTCAGGCAAGCCATATTGGTTAGCTCGCTGAAATAGCGTACTCCATATTGCTTAATCCACTTGTCTACAGTATCTTGTGCTTCTTTTATAGTCATAACAGATGATCTTTAATAATCAAATAGGTTAAACTTAGCCATAATCCAGTGAAGAATAACGCGGCAATGGTATTGTAGATACCGATCTTTCCGTCCTCTCTTTTGTCATTTAAGAACTCCAGGTTCAGACCCATGATGATGAGTGTTGACCTGCGTATACAGCCCATTCGTTGTCTAATAGCCTTTGTGAAAAGACGATAAACAGAATCAATCCTATGGTTGATAGCCAATCTTTATACTTTACTATTCTTTTCATTTTTTCAGTTCTATAGAATATTCTGTATCTACTCCTTATTATGGGTGTCCATCATGATGGTAACAGGGCCGTCGTTCAGCAGATCTACCTTCATATCTGCGCCAAATTCCCCTGTCCCTACAGGCTTTCCAAGTGACTCAGAAAGCTTTTTGCAGAACTCTTCGTAGAGCGGAACGCTTATCTCGTGTTTGGCAGCTCTTAGCCAGCTGGGGCGATTTCCTTTCTTGTAGCTGGCGAATAGGGTAAACTGGCTGATGACCAATATCTCGCCCTTTATATCCATAATAGAGCGATTCATCACATGGTTCTCGTCGTCGAAAACACGGAGTCCAATTACTTTTCTTACTAACCAGTCTATGTCTTCAGAAGTGTCACTTTCCTCTATGCCGAGAAGGATGAGATAGCCCTGCTGGATAGCAGATTTTAATTCTCCCTCGATGGTGACAGATGCGTGTGCGACGCGTTGTATTACAATTCTCATATTTCTTAATTATATCTTCTGCAAATATACATTATTTTTGCCGAATTGCCATCATTTAGGCTGATTATTTTCAAAATAATCCCTCAATATGCTTGCCTTATGCTTGCCCACAATCTCCGTTAGGGCTTCCAGGCTTGCTTCTTTTATCTTTTTGACGCTTTTAAAATGGCTCAGAAGCGCCTCTTTTGCCTTAGGGCCGATGCCTTTAATATCGTCGAGTTCGGAGTGTAAAGCATGCTTGGACCGCTTGTCTCGGTGGAATGTGATGGCGTATCGGTGTACTTCGTCCTGAATCTGTGTGAGGACTTTGAATAGCTCACTGTCAGTCGGTATGGCAACCGTTTGAGGAGGAAAGCCAAAGAGTAGCTCGTTGGTGCGGTGTCGGTCGTCTTTTGCGAGTCCAGCTATGCTTATATGAAGCCTGAGCTCGTCTTCTATTACGGCTCTTACAACCTCCATCTGGCCTTTACCACCATCGGTAATAATAAGGTCGGGTAGCGGTGTGCCTTCTTCTATCATACGGCTGTATCTGCGCCTTACCACCTCCTGCATCGATGCATAATCGTCGGGACCTACAACGGTTTTTATGTTGTATTTTCTATAGTCTTTACGGCTTGGCTTCATACCTTTATATACGATACAGCCTGCCACGGCATCTGTGCCGGAGATGTTGGAGTTGTCGAAGCATTCTATCTGATAAGGCAGTTTTGGCAACTTTAATTTGGATTGCAATTCCTTCATCAGTCGAGTTTGTTTTTGTTCTGGATTGAGCTTTTCTGCCTGCTTAAGACGGTCGAATTTGTACTGTTTGCAGTTCATTTCCGACAATTCCAAAAGATGTTTCTTGTCGCCTCTTTGTGGTACGAAGAAAGTGGCGTCTTTTAATTTCCATTCCATCTCGAAAGGCACAATAATCTCTTTGGAAGCAGAGTGGAAACGTTCTCTTATCTCAGGTATGGCTGTTATCAAAAGCTCTTCGTCGCTTTCCTCCAACTTGCGTTTATATTCGTAGGTAAAGCTCTGATTGATGGTACCATTTTTGACGTGGATATAGTTGATAAATGCGTTCTTATTGCTGTCGTCGTTCACGATAGTAAATACATCTACATCGGTAATGGTGTGGCTTACAACCTCGCTTTTTGCCTCAAATTCGTCGAGCATAATATACTTTTTCTTGTATTCTTCGGCCACCTCGAACTTAAGAATCTCAGCATTTTTCATCATCATATCGTAGAGATATTTGCTTACTTCCCGTGTGTTTCCCTTCAGAATCTCACGAGCCTGGCGCATGTTTTCCTGATATTCTTCGTAGCTTTGCTTGTTGATGCAAGGCGCTCCGCAGTTGTGTATGTGATAGTCGAGACAGGGCTTGTATTTTCCGTCTCTGATGCCTTCTCTTGTCAAAGGAAAGCGACAAGTGCGGGGTTTGTAGAGCTTTTTGATGATTTCAAGTACTGCATACATGCTTCCTATGTGAGGATAAGGTCCGTAGAATGTTCCTACGCGCTTGTTGATGTTTCTTGTTTTGAAAATTCTCGGGAAAGGCTCGTTGGTTACGCAAATAGAAGGGTAAGTCTTGCCGTCTTTCAGCAAAACGTTGTATTTGGGGTTGTATTTCTTGATCAGGCTGTTTTCCAGCAGTAGTGCGTCTTCTTCTGTATTGACCACTGTGTAGGAAATGTCGTGAATTTTGGAAACAAGCACTTTGGTTTTGTATCTGTCTACTTCCTTATGGAAATAGGAAGATACTCTTCGCTTCAGATTTTTAGCTTTTCCTACATATATAATTGTATGGTTCTCGTCGTAGTATTGGTAACTTCCTGGCTTTTCAGGCATACTTAATACTATATTTTTGAGCTTGGCTAATCTTTGTTCGTTGTCTTGCTTTAACATTTCCTTTATATTTAAGAGTAAAAAACCGCTATAGTTTCACGTGAAACAATAGCGGCTTGTGTTTTATAATTGTAAGAGGGTAGATACTTCTACGTCGTTATCGAAGACCTTTCTACCTATGAAATTCTCGTTTACCAATTCGATGATGAAGTTGGCATAAACCTTTTTGGGATGGAATTTCTTAACCAGGTCGCAGGCGGCTTTCATGGTTCCGCCAGTTGCGAGCAAGTCATCGTGGAGCAGAATAACGTCGTTTTCATTGATGGCGTCTTTGTGGATTTCGATAGTGTCGATTCCATATTCTTTAGCATAACTCTCCTGTACGGTTTCGCAGGGGAGTTTTCCGGGTTTTCTGCAAAGTACGACTCCAGCTCCCAGACGTATGGCTAAGGCAGAAGACATGACAAAACCGCGAGATTCGATGCCTACGATCTTTGTGATGCCTTTGTCTTTGTAGAGTTCATACATTTCGTCGTTGATCTCTTTAAGGGCTTCCGGACTCTTGAAAAGAGTGGTGACATCGCGGAAGTTTACTCCCTTGATTGGCCAATCGGGAATGCTTCTCAGATTGTCTAATAATAACTTGTTGTTCATTTCTTTTATATGTTTAATTTGTTACTTCTTTCTTGTTGTTCTTGCTCTTTGTTTCTATCCCTGTACGGCATGTACTTTAGCTTATGCTTAAAGTGACGCTTTAACTCTATTTTTCTTGATGTAACCGGTGTTAAAGGTGTTATTATCAATATTTTAGCTTTATAGTGGTTTCACGTGAAACATTTGTTTGTTTCATTGTTTCGCAAGGGTAGGCACTGGGTGTGGCTTCTATCTGCCGAGCAGTACAAGCATGACGTTGATGTCGCTTGGAGAAACGCCCGGGATTCGGCTTGCTTGTGCCAGAGTTTCGGGGTTTATCTTCGAGAGTTTCTGGCGTCCTTCGGTAGATATCTCGTGAAGTTCTTCGTAGTTGAATCTTCCCTTAATTTTGATATTCTCGAGTCTGTGCATCTTGTCGGCGATGACTCTTTCCCGGTCGATGTATCCTTTGTACTTCATTCTGATTTCTGCAGCCTCTGTGATTTCTTCTTTGCGATTGGCGGGAGCATTTATCACTTCCTTCAAATCAGGGATAATTTCCGCTAAGTTTTGCAAATTCAGATGAGGTCGTGCCACCAGGTCTATCAGTTTGCAGCCAGCTCTGAGTGGAGTAGTGCCTAAAGCTTCCAGTTTGGAATTGACCATTTCTTTCTTGATCGGGTAGTTGGCGCAGAATTCGATGATTCTATCGATTTGCTCTTTCTTTTGCATCCACCATTCAAATCTGTCTCTTTTGGCAATTCCCAATTCGTATGCTTTTTCTGTGAGTCGGGCATCAGCATCGTCCTGTCTGAGAAGAATGCGATATTCGGCACGAGAGGTAAACATACGGTAAGGTTCGTCCACTCCCTTTGTCGTCAAGTCGTCGATGAGCACACCGATGTAAGATTCGTCTCTTTGCATTTCGAAAGTCTTGTTGCCAGTGCAATAAAGTGCGGCGTTGATTCCTGCAACGGTTCCTTGTCCGCCAGCTTCTTCGTATCCTGTTGTTCCGTTCACCTGTCCGGCGAAGAACAAGCCCTTGATGATTTTGGACTCCAATGAGTGTTTTAGTTGGATGGGGTCGAAGTAGTCGTACTCTATGGCGTAACCGGGGCGATAGATTTTCGCATCTCTCAGCGCAGGTATCTCGTGAAGAGCTTTGAGCTGTATGTCCATAGGCATACTGGAAGAAAATCCGTTCAGGTACATCTCGTTGGTGTCTTCTCCTTCTGGTTCCAGGAAGAGAGGATGCTGATCTTTGTCGGGGAACGTGACGAGTTTGGTTTCTATACTTGGACAATAGCGAGGACCTGTGCTTTGAATCTGTCCGTTGTAAAGAGGAGAGTCATCGAGTCCGCTTTTTAGTGTCTCGTGTACTTTATTATTAGTATAGCAAGTCCAGCAAGGCAACTGTTTCAGCACTCTGTGTTCGCCCATATACGAGAATTGATGAAAGTCGCTGTCGCCAGGCTGGATTTCCATATCTTCGAAATGCACGCTTCGCTTGTCGATGCGAACAGGAGTTCCTGTTTTCATTCTTGCGGTTGTGATTCCCCATCGTGTGATGCTTTCTGTGAAGTGATGTACTGCAGGTTCGGCGCATCTGCCTCCTTCTACCATTTTTCTTCCTACATGCATCAGTCCGTTGAGGAAAGTTCCGGCAGTAATGATAATGCTTTTAGCGAAGAACTCAGCGCCCCAAATGGTGCGTACTCCAACAGCTTCTCCGTTTTCCACTAACAGTTCTTCAGCCTGGTCTTGCCAGATGTCCAGATTGTCGGTATGGTCGAGAATGGTTCTCCATTCCCATATGAACTTTCCTCTGTCGCATTGAGCTCGAGGGCTCCATACGGCAGGTCCTTTACCTATATTCAACATACGGAACTGGATGGCGGTCTTATCGGTGACTATACCCATCTGTCCGCCTAATGCATCAATCTCTCTTACAATTTGTCCTTTGGCTATTCCGCCCACGGCAGGGTTGCAGCTCATCTGTCCAATCTTGTTCATGTCCATTGTGATGAGGCATGTCTTGGCTCCCATGTTCGCAGCAGCTGCTGCGGCTTCACTTCCGGCATGGCCTCCGCCTATAACGAGGACGTCGTACTTGAAATTCATAATCTATACTATTTCTAATTTTCGGCAAAAGTAAGAATTTTAATTGAATTTTTAGCAAAAACACTTTGATAAATCATGAATTTATAGTAATTTTGCAGCAAACTCGCGCCCATGTACCTAAAAATAGGTATTTTGGGCGGTGCAAGCAAACATCTTGTACGGTGATATTTAAAGAAGAATATAAATTAGTTTCAAACAGTTAAATATTTAAAAATCAATCATTTATGTGGTTAATCAATTCATCTATTGGTAGAAAGGTAGTGATGTCAGTAACTGGTATTGCACTTATTCTATTCTTGACATTCCATGGTTGCATGAATGTGGTTGCGCTTTTCTCAGGAAAGGCTTATGACATGATTTGTGGAGCTTTGGGTGCAAATTGGTACGCCGTAGTTGCAACCTTAGGTTTGGCAGCTTTGGCAGTTTGTCACATCGTTTACGCTTTCATCCTGACAGCACAGAACCGTCGTGCTCGCGGTAACCAGCGTTACGAGGTAACAGCAAAGCCAGAGAAGGTAGAGTGGGCAAGTCAGAACATGTTGGTACTCGGTATCATCATCGTTCTCGGTCTTTTGCTTCACCTTTTCAACTTCTGGTACAACATGATGTTTGCAGAACTCTTGGGTACAAGCTTCGGTGGTCACGAACCAGCAGAAGGTTTCGCTTTCATTCAGGACACCTTCGCTAATCCAGTATTCGTTGTTCTCTACATCATCTGGTTGGTAGCTTTGTGGTTCCACCTCACTCATGGTTTCTGGAGTGCCATTCAGACACTCGGTTGGAGCGGTAAGACATGGTTCTGCCGTTGGAAGATGATCGGTATGATTTACTCTACCATCTTGCTTCTCCTCTTCATCGTAGTTGTATTGGCATTCGCTTTCGGTTGCGCTCCATCTTTGTGCTGTGCAGCTTAATTCATGTAATCATTTAAGTATATAAAAAGATTATGGCTAAGACATTAAATTCAAGAATACCAGAAGGACCAGTAGCTGAGAAATGGACCAACTATAAGGCTCATCAGCGTTTGGTTAACCCAAAGAATAAGTTAAAGCTCGACATCATCGTTGTTGGTACAGGTTTGGCAGGTGCTTCTGCTGCTGCTTCTCTCGGCGAGATGGGCTTCAATATCTTGAACTTCTGCATTCAGGACTCTCCACGTCGTGCTCACTCTATTGCAGCACAGGGTGGTATCAATGCAGCTAAGAATTATCAGAATGATGGTGACTCTGTTTACCGTCTGTTCTACGATACTGTAAAGGGTGGTGACTACCGTGCTCGTGAGGCTAACGTTTACCGTTTGGCTGAGGTGAGCAACGACATCATCGACCAGTGCGTAGCTCAGGGCGTTCCTTTCGCTCGTGAGTACGGTGGTATGTTGGCTAACCGTTCTTTCGGTGGTGCTCAGGTATCTCGTACTTTCTATGCTAAGGGTCAGACAGGTCAGCAGCTCCTCCTCGGCGCTTACTCTTCTTTGAGCCGCATGGTTGAGGCAGGCAAGGTAAAGCTCTTCACCCGTTACGAGATGGAGGATGTAGTGATTGTTGACGGTCACGCTCGTGGTATTATCGCCAAGAACTTGATTACAGGTGAGTTGGAGCGTTTCTCTGCCAATGCTGTAGTTATCGCTACCGGTGGTTATGGCAACGCTTACTTCCTCTCTACCAACGCTATGGGTTGTAACTGTACAGCAGCTATCCAGTGCTACCGCAAGGGTGCTG
>OMCE01000705.1_pt1 | contig 16028 bp, 8 predicted proteins | sample 1644981 | NCBI WGS metagenome assembly OMCE01 (sample SAMEA103958151, study PRJEB25191) | human gut metagenome | reverse complement strand
CGGGCCCCCGTCAATTCCTTTGAGTTTCACCGTTGCCGGCGTACTCCCCAGGTGGAATACTTAACGCTTTCGCTTGGCGACTTACTGTGTATCGCAAATCGCGAGTATTCATCGTTTACTGTGCGGACTACCAGGGTATCTAATCCTGTTTGATACCCGCACTTTCGAGCCTCAGCGTCAGTTGCACCCCGGATACCTGCCTTCGCGATCGGAGTTCTTCATGATATCTGAGCATTTCACCGCTACACCATGAATTCCAGTATCCCTGTGTGCACTCAAGACCTCCAGTATCAACTGCAGTTCGACGGTTGAGCCGCCGTATTTCACAGCTGACTTAAAGGTCCGCCTGCGCTCCCTTTAAACCCAATAAATCCGGATAACGCCTGAACCTTCCGTATTACCGCGGCTGCTGGCACGGAATTAGCCGGTCCTTTTTCTGATGGTACATACAAAACACCACACGTGGTGCACTTTATTCCCAACTAAAAGCAGTTTACAACCCAGAGGGCCGTCATCCTGCACGCTACTTGGCTGGTTCAGACTTGCGTCCATTGACCAATATTCCTCACTGCTGCCTCCCGTAGGAGTTTGGACCGTGTCTCAGTTCCAATGTGGGGGACCTTCCTCTCAGAACCCCTACCCATCGATGTCTTGGTGGGCCGTTACCCCGCCAACAAACTAATGGGACGCATCGCCATCTCATACCGATAAATCTTTAATTAAAACATCATGTGATATCCTAATAACATCGGGCATTAATCTTACTTTCGCAAGGCTATTCCCGAGTATGAGGCAGGTTCGATACGCGTTACTCACCCGTGCGCCGGTCGCCGCCTGAAGAAAGCAAGCTTTCTTCATCGCTGCCCCTCGACTTGCATGTGTTAAGCCTGTAGCTAGCGTTCATCCTGAGCCAGGATCAAACTCTTCATTGTAATATAATGTTTTTGTTTATTCTCTGTTTGTGCTCAAGACGCCTGTCAGATTTATTTCGCTTGGAATTGACAAGTGACTTTTTAACCCGAGACATTCTTTATTTGAATGCTCATTTGTCTCTTGTACTTCTCTACAAAATAGTTTTATGTAATTCTTGTCAAAGATCGTTTGCTTATCGTTCGTTCGACCCGTTATCAACACCGTGTTTGTTAGTGTTGTAGGCCTCATTTCTGATTTGCGAGTGCAAAGGTAGGGACTTTTTCATTACGAGCCAAATGTTTTTGGAAGAAATTTTTGAGAAATTTCTCCTCTAAATGCGTAAGTCGTTGTAAACCAACGACTTAAAGAATGAAACTTTTTTCAAACTTTTTTTCGCGGGGAACGAGTAACAAGGCAAAAGTACGCTCTCTGCTTTGAAGGAACAAATAATTAGGACGATTTTTTTACGTTTTGTGTTGAAGAACATAAATGCGCTTGTTTTACGCGTATATACATATAATATATATATGAGCACGCTGGGGGGCATTAATTATCATGTAATTTATCGTTAATTATTCAAACTGCAATTTGTGACTATAGGTAAGAAATCTTGACGTTCTAAATGTGACGTCCTAAAAAAACACTGAGGAAGATATGAGGGGTAAAAGGGAGTATTTTGAAAATACTGAGGGAGAAAAATGAAAACACTGAGGGAGAAATTTAAAAACACTGAGGGAGCGATAAATCTCTTGCACTGTGTTTTTGAGTTTTTTCAACGATGTTTTTGCGTTTTGAAGGCCTTTTTGTGGGCGTTTTTGCGAAAAATGGGCGAAAAGCAGCTATCATGGAGATTTTCTTAAGTACTTTGCATTTCTAAAAGTATTGATTTTCAATTAGTTGCAAAATTTACCTACTTAACTACGCATGGTTAAGCTACAACTGAGGGGCAGACCTTTGGTCTGCGAATAAGAGAATGGTAAGCTAAAAATAGCTGACTCATGACTCTTTATTCGCAAGCCAGAAGGCCTGCCCCTTAGTTGCTGAATAGTACACATGCGTACTATATAATGTACTTTATAATGTACACATATAATTAATATATATATGTTACTTCACAATGATGAGGAAGTAGTTCTTCTTACCACGCTGAACAAGAAGATACTTGCCGTCAATGAGGTCGTCAGAATTGATTTCCTGATCGAAAGCAGCAAGTTTTTCTTTGTTAAGGCTTACGCCACCACCCTGGGTGAGCTTACGCATTTCACCCTTTGAAGCGAAACACTTGGTGGTTTCGGCAAAGAGGTCAACAGCCTTGGCTCCAAGAACTTGATCTTTGGCTACCTCGAATTGGGGTACACCATCGAATACGCTGAGAAGCGTAGCTTCATCAAGTTTTAAGAGGCTATCTTTAGTAGCCTTGCCGAAGAGAATGTTTGAGGCTTCGAGGGCCATTTCATAGTCTTCACGACTGTGTACCATACAGGTAACCTCTTCGCCCAACTTCTTCTGAAGGAGACGACGACCTGGGTCGGCACGATGTTCGGCAATGAGGGCTTCAATCTCATCGTGTTCGAGTGAGGTGAAAATCTTGATATAACGTTCTGCTTCTTCGTCGCCTACATTGAGCCAGAATTGGTAGAACTTGTAAGGAGTGGTGTAACGACGATCGAGCCATACGTTGCCTTGCTCCGTCTTACCAAACTTCTTACCGTCAGCCTTGGTAATAAGCGGACAAGTGAGGGCATAAGCATCAGCTTCAGCACCAAGAGTACGACGAATAAGTTCGGTACCAGTGGTGATGTTGCCCCATTGGTCAGAACCACCCATTTGGAGTTTGCAGTTCTTCGTCTCATAGAGGTGGAGGAAGTCGTAACCCTGTAAGAGCTGGTAGGTAAACTCTGTGAATGAAAGTCCGTCACGTGCTTCACCATTCAAGCGTTTCTTCACGCTATCCTTAGCCATCATATAGTTGACAGTAATGTGTTTACCAATCTCGCGTGCGAAATCGAGGAAGGTGAAGTCCTTCATCCAGTCGTAGTTGTTAACCAATTCGGCTGCATTGGGAGCATCAGAATCGAAGTCGAGGAAGTGAGAGAGTTGCTTCTTGATACAAGCAACGTTGTGGCGAAGAATGTCTTCAGTAAGGAGGTTACGCTCGGCACTTTTGCCTGAAGGGTCGCCAATCATACCTGTTGCACCACCTACGAGTGCTAATGGCTTGTGGCCCGCACGCTGAAAGTGGCGGAGCATCATTACAGAGCAGAGATGGCCAATGTGTAAAGAGTCGGCCGTTGGGTCGATACCTACATAGGCTGTTGTCATGCCTTTTTCGAGCAATTCTTCAGTGCCCGGCATCATTTGGTGCAACATGCCGCGCCATTTGAGTTCTTCTACAAAATTCATCGTATGTTATTTGTTATTACTTTTCTTTATTTTGAGATGCAAAGTTAGTGCAAGGTGAGCGCAATAAAAAGGGAAAAAGCATTTTTTTCCCTTTTATTGCCTAGCCATAGTCTAACTTCGACTTTCCTCTATTTGCTTTTTCGTTAAGCCTGTATACTTCATTACCAAACTAAGCTGCATTCCATCTGCCAACATGGTACGTGCCACTTCTATTTGTTGTAGAAGTTTACCTTCTTCGCGACCCTCTGCACGACCCTCTGCGCGACCTTCTGCACGACCTTCTTCGCGACCCTCTGCACGACCCTCTGCGCGACCTTCTTCGCGACCTTCTTCGCGACCCTCTGCACGACCCTCCTCGTAACCTTCATCGCGACTAGTGTCGAAAAGACTCTTCATATGACGAACAGATTCCATGTGGCGAAAATAGGCTTGCCTATCATCTTCGGAAAGGGCATCAACACGTAAGCGCTCACGAGCTTCAGGAAGTCCTGCTGCTTTTGCCTCTTTACTTATTTGTCCTGTTTTTAGAAAGGAAATCCATTCGTCAAGCGGTGTTTTAGCTACAGAGTCAAAATCGTTTACACGCAATACGTAATATTCGGGAAAGAGCATACCTGCATCCTTACGACGTAGTATATCTTTTTCTTTTTTTCCAAAGAACTTTTCATTTTGACGTACTGAGAGTTTTAATGTATCATGCGGTGCATGTATGCCCTTAAACTCTGTCCTGCCATGATAAACGTAATCTTTACCTTGTCCTAGTTCAAAATAGACAATATTGATGGAATACACTTTGCGCACCTCATCATAGGGCTTGCCTAAACCGATGTATTCCGTGATGGCTTTTGACACTCCATATATCATGCGATGAAAGTAAGATAGCTCGCGGCTATTCTGCACTTCAATAATGCAGAGTTCGCCGTCTTCGCTCTCTGCAAAGATATCGACACGATTGTATTTGTCTTCATCATCTTCTTGATTGCTTTCGCTCTCAAGGAAGCGGTGAATTTTTATCCCTTTACCAATAAGTGAGGATAAGAATCCCTCTAACACCACATAATTGGCCTTATTGCGCAAGAGGCGTTTCATCGCCCAATCAAAACGTATATAGTTTTCTCCATTTTGTATCATAGGTTCTTATTTTTTTAGAGTTGATAGTTATCTACGTCCGAAGAAGTAGGGGCGTCGGGGTTGTGGACGCGGAGTGATGGGTTTGGGATTGAGTTCGGGATAGGCTATGCGCGTATGGTAGATTGTCTTGATACTCTCTACGAGTACGCGCTTGGCATCGGCAATATCGCGGAAGGTGATAGGACACTCGCGGAAGTAGCCTGCCTGCACTTGTCCGTCGACGATGCGGTCGACCAACTCTTTGATACTTTCCTCGGTGTATTCCTTGAGCGAACGTGACGATGCTTCAACGGCATCGCACATCATGAGAATGGCTTGTTCGCGCGTGAAAGGGTTGGGGCCAGGATAAGTAAAGAGTTTGGGGTCAGGCTGCTCGCCTTGATGTTTGTTTTGCCACTGTATATAGAAATACTTTACTTGTGAACGTCCGTGGTGAGTACAGATGAAGTCACGTATCACTTTGGGCAGGTGATATTTATCCGCTAAACGAAGACCTTCTGTCACGTGGCTGATGATGATTTGTGCAGAACGCTCTTCGCTGAGTTCATCGTGTGGGTTGACACCCGTTTGATTTTCGGTAAAGAACGCGGGGTTGACCATTTTACCTATATCATGGTAAAGTGCTCCCGTACGCACCAACTGAGGTTTGGCTCCAATCTTATCGGCCACCTCGGCAGCGAGGTTGGCCACTTGCAAGGAGTGAACAAAGGTGCCTTGTGCCTTCTTGGCCATAAGGCGGAAGATTATATTGTTCGTATTGGAAAGTTCGACCAACGTTACGCTTGAAGTGAAGCCAAACGTCTTCTCCAACAGATAGAGTAGGGGATAGGCAAAGAGTAGGAGAACACCATTTACACCATTATATATATAGATAGAACGATCGATGTGGCTCCAATCGACGCCTTGTGAAAGGTCGAAACCAAGCATAATAGTGGTGGACGTGAGGAAGGCGTAAAGGGCTACACGTAGGAGTTGCGAACGTTCGCTCAAGTCGCGAAGGGCATAGATAGCAGTCATGCCCGCCATGAATTGTACGACCACAAACTCGTAGTTAGAGTGAAGGGCAAAAGAAGAAAGCACGACGCTGCACACCATGGCCATGAAGGCGGTGCGAGAATCCATGAAGGTGCGCACAAAGATGGGCACCATGGCGTAAGGCACCATATAGACGCTAAACGTCTTATGATCGACCATGAGATAGGTAATCAAGGGGAAGATAGCTACTAGCGACGATAGGAGCAATATGCTATGAGGTGAATAAAGATAGTCGCGCCGATAGAGGCGGAGGTAGTAGACAAATGAACCTAAAATGCACGACACGAAGATAACCTGTCCGAGGAGCACCTGCCAAAAGCCTTCTGAAGGGTCATTACGACGCACGGTCTCACGCTCGAAGGATTGTAGTATCTTATATTGGTCGGCCGACACAATCTCACCACGATCGATGATGCGCTGTCCACTTTGTACCATACCTGCTGCGGGAGCTACGGAGGCGATGAGGTCCTCACGTGCGGTACTTGTCTTGGCACTATCAACGAGTAGGTTGGGGGCGAGGTATTGATTGAGGTTACAACGGGCTATTATCTCGCGTGGAAACTGTGTACTGTCGCAATGTACGATGTATTCGTAGGCCGAGCGAGTAGAGTAGAGTTCGGTGAGAGAACGCGAGAGGGCTTCAGTGCCTTCGACTACACGAATGCCTGTAATGCGATCTTTGGCCATCTGTGAAAGGTCGGCCGAGTTGACAATACCCGCTTGATAGACGGCTGCCATGAGTCGTTCGATGTGAGGCAAGAAGCGTGCTGGCACATCGTTGAACGCACCATTGACAAAGTCGTTATGAAAGGCGGCTATCTGGCGTTGGGCTATTTGAGCATTCTCAACATAGAAGGGTTGAAAGTTGGCCAAAGCACTATCGCTTTCGGCTTCAACCTCTTGTTGCGTCTTATATATTGGGAAGTCAAAGGTGGCTATGAGTGAGTTGTAGCGCCAGGGGCGTCCTTGCTCGTATTCGTAGCCAAACTTGGTTTCGCGTGGCAGGAAGTAGACGAGTAGCGCCACGACTACCAACACGGCACCTACAAGTGTCATTCCACCCTTTAACTTTGATTTTGCTTCGAATTTAAACATGGCAAACGATATTTTTAATGTGCAAATGTGCGAATGTGCAAATGGTCGCTTTTACTTGCTGTGTTTTAATGACATTGCATCATTCCTTTTTCTTAAAACTCAGTAAATAAAGGCGACCATTTGCACATTTGCACATTCGCACATTTGCACATTAACCATGCATTCACACTTTAATTAGTTTTCTTCTTCTCCCGTTAATTCATCGGGGAGAGAGGCTGAGGGGGTAAGTCCCTTCTTGCGCCAACCCTCTAATTGACTGATGATGTTGCCACGACCTGTGGTGAGTTGGCGTTGTGCATCATCGTAGGTGCGGTGCAGTTGGTCGATAGAGTTGCCTATCTTTACAAAGTTTTGGGCAAAGGTACTAAACTTTTTATAAAGTTTCTCGGCTGAGGTGTAAATCTCGTTAACCGAACGGCTTTGTAACTCACTCTGCCACAGATTGTAAGCCAGCTGAAGGGCCATGAGAAGGTTGGTGGGGTTGATAAGGATAACGTGTTGCTTGTAAGCTTCAGTGGGCAGTGTAGGGTCGGCCGTCACGGCAGCTACATAGGCGGCTTCGCCAGGAATGAACATTAAAACGTAGCCAATACTATCCTTTACCAACTTGCTATAATTCTTATCGGCCAATTCCTTAATATGTTGACGCACACTGCGTAAGTGCTCTTTCATGAGGCGGTCTTGCTCAAGGGCATCGTCGGCAGCCACGTATTCGGTAAAGGCTTTGAGTGATACCTTAGAGTCAATAATAACGTTGCGACTTTGCGGTAGGTGAACCACTACATCGGGTATAGCTACGGAGCCACGTCCGTCAGCTACGTGGCTTTGCAACGTATAGTCGCGGCCTTCAGTGAGACCTGATACAGAAAGTAGGTTGGCCAATACAGCTTCACCCCAATTGCCTTGCAACTTGGTGTTGCCTTTAAGAGCTTTGGCAAGGTCGTCGGCTTCGCGACCAAGCGACTGCGTCTGTTCGACGAGGGCTTTGATATAGCCATCGAGTGAGGCGTGTCCTTTTACAAACTGCGTGCGAAAGGCTTCGATGTCGTGACCAAGAGGTTTGAGTAAGGCTTCGAGCGAGTTGACGTGTTGCTCGCGTAGGGCATCGCCTTGTGTACGCATCATTTCGACGGACATGGCTTTAAACTCAGCACGTAGGGCTTGCGCCTGTTTGCGCATGGCCTCGTCAGCATGTTGTTGTTCGGCCTTGAGTTGCGCTTTAGCAGCTATGGCCTCGCGCTGCGAACGCAAGGTGCCAATGGCATAACCGGCAATGAGGGATAGGAGGGAGAGGAGAAAGTAGAGCATTCCTTCTTTTTTATTTTGATTGACAAGTTAACAAGTTGACGAGTTGACAAGTAAGTTACCTTCAAACTTACCCGTTAACTCGTCAACTTGTTAACTTGTCAACTAAAAGAACTCGTCGACTAAGAATTAGAACAAACTTGCCAAATAGGCTACTAATGGGATACTAATGACGGAGAGCAAGGTGGTAAAGAAGAGACCTTGCGTCATTACGCGCTCGTCCTTACCATATTGTAAGCAGAGCATGATACCATTGGTGGCGACAGGCATGGCACTCAACACAACAGCCACGTCGCTCACAAAGGGATTGATCCCCATCAGAGCTAATACGCCACCTACGGCTAAGGGGAGAATGAAGAGGCGAAGCAGCGTCATGGAATAGACAAAACGATTACCTAACATATCGCGCACAGGTATGTGGCTCAAACTGGAACCGATGATAAGCAGCGCACAAGGAGTGGTAAGGTCGCCTAAGAGGTGAAACCACTCTCCCACGGGCGTGGGCATCTGAATGCGTGCCACAGCGATTACTACAGCAATGAGCGAAGCTACAACGCAAGGCGATAATATGAGTCGGGGCGAGAAAGCACTCTTAGCTTTACCTCCATTTATAAACGAGACTCCGATAGTGAAGACTAAGAGGTTGAAGGGAATATTGAGTACAGAGGCGCAGAACACGGCCTTGGAGCCAAACACAGCATCGCACACGGGGTAGCCAATGAAACTGACGTTGCCAAAGGCTAACATAAAGCGACTGATACCTAATCGGGCTTTGTTTACCTTAAATAAGTGGGGTATGAGATAAGCCAAACCGATGAGTACAATGTAATTGACTACAGCCACTACGGCAAGTGAGATGAGTTCGGAGTTTTCGAATGCGAGGTCTTTGCCCATAACCGATGCCAAGATAAGTGCTGGCATGGATATGTTCATAATAAAGATAGAGAGCTTGCGGTCGAGATCGCCCGCCCACAAATTACGCTTGGCCGCAAAGAGTCCGACCAACACAATGCCGAATATCATCAGCATTTGGGTAATGATGTGCAAGATGTCCATTAAGGGAGGGTTATGAGTTTTGTTAGTTTAGTTAGTTTAATGAGTTTAGTTAGTTTAATGAGTTTAATGAATTTAATGAGTTGAGTGAGTTTAATAAGTTTATGAACTGCAGACTGACCAACACTAACTCAACTTATCAACCTTGAATAAGATATCCGCCTTCGTTGCCACCTTCGGGGCCAAGTTCGATGATATGGTCAGCACACTTGATAACATCAGGATTGTGTTCAATCACTACGATACTATGGCCTCGCTCAATCAAGGCATTAAAGGCGTGGAGCAGACGGTTGATGTCGTGAAAGTGAAGACCTGTGGTTGGTTCGTCGAAGATGAATAGCGTAGGTACGGAACGTTCCAAACCTAAATAATAGGCCAGCTTGACACGCTGGTTTTCACCGCCCGAAAGGGTAGAACTGGATTGGCCTAACTTGATGTAGCCCAAACCCACGTCTTGTAAAGGACGCAAACGGCTGACAATCTTCTTCTGACCATGTTCGGTAAAGAATTCAATGGCTTGGTTGACAGTCATCTCAAGCATTTCGTAGATATTCTTACCCTCATACTTTACCTCAAGCACGTCGCTCTTGAAGCGCTTGCCATGACAACTCTCACACTCAAGTACTAAGTCAGCCATAAACTGCATCTCGACCTTTACTACACCGTCGCCCTTACACTCCTCACAACGGCCGCCATCGGCATTGAACGAGAAGTAAGCTGGTGTAAAGTCCATTTGCTTGGCCAATGGCTGCGCAGCCATGAGTTTACGTATCTCGTCATACGCTTTGACGTAAGTGACGGGATTAGAACGTGAAGAACGACCGATAGGATTTTGATCAACAAACTCAATGGCCTGCACGGCATCAATGTCGCCTGACAGTCGGCGGAACTCGCCTGGACGATCGGCCACCTCATCTTTAGCCCGCTTGAGAGCCCGATAGAAGATGTCGCGCACGAGGGTAGACTTACCCGAACCACTTACACCTGTTACGACCGTCAACACGTTGAGAGGGAAGGTTACATCAATGCCCTTCAAATTGTTCTCGCGTGCTCCCTCAACTATGATGCTACGATTCCACGTGCGATGAGTCGTAGGTACGGGGATTTGTTCGCGACCATATAGGTAGTTGAGCGTGTGTGAGTAATATACCCCCTTCTCCTTATCAAAGAGTTCGGGGTGACTCTGCAAGAGTTCATTCTCGTTCTTCATAAAAGGGCCAGCGTACACCACTTGTCCGCCTAATCGGCCCGCTTCAGGACCTATATCTATAATATAGTCAGCCGCACGCATAATCTCTTCATCGTGTTCAACCACGATAACCGTATTTCCCAAGTCGCGCAACTCCTTCAATACGTTGATAAGGCGACGCGTGTCGCGTTGATGAAGGCCAATGCTCGGTTCGTCAAGAATGTAGAGCGAGCCGACCAATGAAGAACCTAACGATGTGGCAAGGTTGATGCGCTGACTCTCACCACCCGAAAGCGTATTAGAGAGGCGGTCGAGCGTGAGGTAGTTGAGTCCTACCTCAGAGAGAAAGTGCAGACGACTCTTTATCTCATTCAGCAATCGCTTGGCCACTGCTGCATCGTGTTCACTGAGTTCGAGCTGGTCGAAGAAGGGAACTAACTCCTTGATAGGCAGTTGTACCAATTCCGTGATACTACGGCCGCCCACTTTGACGTATTCTGCATCTTTCTTCAAGCGCGAACCGTGGCACTCAGGACAAACCGTCTTGCCACGATAGCGTGCCAGCATGACACGATATTGTATCTTGTACTGATTGCGCTCTAACATACGAAAGAAAGCATCAATGCTTACTTGCTCTTCTTCAGGTAATCGTTGTTCGGCCGCATCGCCATGCCAAAGCATGTCCTTCTGTTTGCGCGTAAGTTTATAATAAGGTTCGAAGATAGGGAACCCATTTTTTCGCACCGAGCAACGACGTATAAACTCATTCTTCCACTCTCCCATCTTCTCACCTCGCCAACACATCACAGCACCATCCATAAGGCTCTTCGATGTGTCAGGCACAACGAGGTGTTCGCTAATGCCCATTATGCGGCCAAAGCCCTCGCAGCGCTCGCAAGCGCCTATGGGCGAGTTGAACGAAAACATATTGTCGTCAGGTTCGCGGAATGTAATGCCATCGGCCTCAAAGCGAGTAGAAAAGGTGTGAAGAATACGGGCTGGATAGAAGCGAAGCATACACTGTCCGTCACCCTCGAAGAAGGCCGTCTCTGCTGAGTCGGCTAAACGCGAAAGTACGTCTTTGTCATCACTTACCGAAAGGCGGTCAATCAACAGATTGAGTTGCGAGAGCGAGTAGTACACAGCCTCAGGCGTGGGAGTTGGCAAAGCCTCATCGTGTGGTGCATCGTCAACGACTACTTGCCCCGCCTTCAATTGTTCGGCAAAGTCCTCAATGCGCACCATTTCGCCGTCAACGTCGAGACGTGAGAGTCCTTGTTGAAGGTCGATGCTGAGCTGCTGGAGCAAGGTACGTTCTTGACGCACTCGCATAGGAGCAAGTACGGTAAAGCGCGTGCCCATAGAGTAAGAGTGCATGCAGTCAATCACGTCCTGCACGGTGTGGCGCTTCACCTCCACACCACTTATGGGCGAGAAGGTGTGACCTATGCGTGCATAAAGCAGACGAAGATATTCATATATCTCGGTGCTGGTGCCCACGGTCGAACGCGGATTACGACTCGTCACGCGCTGTTCGATAGCAATAGCAGGGGGAAGTCCTTTTATGTAGTCACACTCAGGCTTGTGCATACGGCCCAAGAATTGACGTGCATAGGCCGAAAGGCTCTCAACATAGCGTCGTTGGCCCTCGGCATACAATGTATCGAAGGCCAACGATGACTTACCCGAACCACTGAGTCCGGTTATAACGATGAGTTTGTCACGCGGTATGTCAATATCCACGTTCTTGAGGTTGTTTACCCTCGCTCCCTTTACCTGTATCGTTTCGTTCATACGTTATTGCTTTCACTAAAGGTGCAAAATTACAGATTTCATTTGAAAAACCTTCATGAACGCAAGAAGGATTGCAGTTTACCTATATATTTAGCGGCCTCACCCTCTCATCCCTTCCCCAGCCGGGGAGGGGGTGAGGGGGAGAGACCGCTAAATAGCAATTTAATAAAAAAGCCAAGATAGAGGGGTAGACCTTATCTTGGCTTTCTATGATTAATGTGTATAAGCGATTACTTCACTGCTATCTTGAAGCGTTGAATGCTATTTGCATCAGTCTTCTGCAAGATGTAAGTGCCAGTGGGCAAACCCTTGATAGCTTCGGCAGGCGTGATGGCCTTGCCACTCTTCAAGGCAACACCATTGAGAGCAAATATGGTGATGTCGGCAGGAGCAACGTTGATGCCAGCAATGCCTGTCTGCAAGGTATTGTTGACAGTCAGTACAACGTACTTGTCGGCTGCGCCACGTGAAGCCAACTTAACGTATGCTTCATGAACGCCTTCAGCATCAGAGTTGAAACGAACGGTGAATACACCACCCTCTGCAGGGAGTTCACTCTCAGAGAGTTTAAACTTGCTCTTATTAGCACCCCCCAAGGTGAGTTTGATAGGTTCGGTCAAGTTCTGAGTCGTTACGGTTACCTCGTCTGAGGTAGCATCTTGGCCCTTAATAGCTTCGAAAGCAAGCGATGCGACATCAGTGCGAACGACTGGAAGGTCGGTACGGCCGAAACTTACATCGTCAATGTAGTAAGTAGCAGCATTGTTACGACCGCGTGTACTCTTAAAGCGGAAAGCCATAAAGAAGGTGTCAGCAATGGGCTGGTCGGTGAGGTCGACGTGATATTCAAACCATTCACCGCTCTCGTCCTTTGTTGAAGGCATTGTGAAGCCGCCAACGGGACTGATGTACATCTCACCATCAGTGAGATCGATGTAGCAGAGCTCGAGTTGGTCAGTCTGCTTGTCTGTCAAATAGTCACCACGTACGCGGAAGGTGAAAACCTTTGAAGCAGCATCCTTAAAGTTAAGGGCAGGCGTAACGAGCATCATCTCAGCTTCTGTCTCGTCACCGTCCTCTACCTTAGAGTCGTAAGCCGTTACCTTTGCTACGTGTTCGCCAGCTGACTCGTCCGTATCGCTGAACGTATAGTTCCACCAAGCACGTGTGCCCTTTGTAGCAATGTTCTTCCAACCGTCAATAGCGATAGGCTTATTCTTCTCACCCTTATCAAAGTGTTCGTTGAGCAATGTTGTGGGGTTAGAAGGATCGAGCGGAAGGAGGTCACCCTCAGTCGGTTTGTCAGGCATTGTATTGTCCGTAGCTACACCCTTAATAGGAATGTGTAACTCATCAGCGCCCAAAGTAGTAACGATGATTTCGTTGTCGTAAGTGCCAGCACTCAGCGGAACGAAAGAAATCTTTACAGAAGTGTTGGCATTTTTCATCAACATAGAAGAACTGATGCGGAACACGTCAACACTAGCCAACTTAACGTGTGCATAGTCGGGCAAGTTAGCCGTCTGGATCACGATTGTCTGTTCTGCCGTTTCGCCAGCCTTTGCTTCAAAGTTTACGCTTTCAACGTTGGCCTTAACAACGGGCGGATTTTGCTCGTCAATGGCGTAGGCTGAGAGGGTAATAGATTGTGAGAGTGTAGGCACTTCGGGGCAGTCGATAAAGACACGTGCACTGTGCTTGCCAATGGCTGTCGGGTTATAAGAGATGACAACATCTGTCTCACTTGTTCCCTTCTTAATCTCCGTTACCGAAGTGGCAAACATAGCGCGGTTAGCACCTGTAATCTCAAGTGTAGTAGCTGCGGGCATGTTCTTCGCGCTGATGTGAATGGTACCCACCTCAGTGGTTTGACCTACCTTGCCAGCCGCCATGTCGAACTGAGCGGGTGTAATGGTAAGTTCGGGGGTGCCAACTACTTCAGGTGTCTTGATGTCCTCAGCACTACGTGGTGCAATGATCACTGCACCCGCTGAGGTAGAGAGGCCAACGAGGTCGATCGCTTCCGTAGGAATAGCCGTACCGATAAGCGAAGTGCACTTGAATATACGCATCTTAGCCGTTTCGGTACCGTCGCTCAGCGTAGGTTGTGTCATGCCTTCAGCGAAAGTTTCGCTATCAGACGTAACGGTTACGCCATTAATGCGCACGAGTTTGTTCAAGTAATTCTTAGGAGTAGCCTTTACTTCAGCGAGAGTAGCAACAGTGGGTTCAACTTCATTGTTGGTGCTGAGTACGTTGCCCATTGCCACTTGTCCCATAAATGATTCGGGAGTGAGCGTAGTTACACCCCAACTGCTACTAACTGTTCCAAAGAAGCCAGAAAGTTTGTCGCCTACATTAGGCATTTTTAAATTTTCATTCGCAATAACAGTTGCAGCAGTAGCATCTTGAACGTAGATGCGGTTGGCCGTTTTGTCAATAAAACTTACCACAGCCTCGCCTGTATAACGATATACTTCATAATTGTCACTGCTCTTAGCATTGAGTTCGCTGAGCGTTGCTACGTCGGTGAGTGAAAGGGCATTGTAACTATAGTTAACTTCCACTGTTTCAGCGCCTTCGCTGCTATAAGAAACCTTTACAGTACCCTCGCCGGCTTCGGTAGGATCAAACGTAAAAGTGAGTTTTGCACCCTGTGTGCTCTCTACTTCTTCCTTGCTAAGAGTGGTCTTGTCAGCTGTCACACCTGTGCCTTCAATTGCAACCGTCACGTCGCTGATCAAATCTGCGCCCTTCACGGTGATAGTCTTAGTAACGGGATAGCCTACGTAAGTATCAGCCAAGAAGGTATCGTTCTTGTTAACGCTGATAGTAGGCGTAGCGGGTTGAGGAGTGTCACCACCACTGCTTTCACCGAAGAGGCCAGCATAGGTCTGAGCAATGCGAAGTGCGCCTACATACATTTCTGGGCCTTGGTTCGAAGCATTAGAACCTTGACGAAGTTCGAAGCCCTGCAGGCCATAACTGCCAACTGAAGAACCTGTAGCACTTACATCAAATTCTGCACTTGCTTCCTTAGGCTCATTGGTAAAGTCGGTTGGATTAACATAGAGTTTTACCTCGTCTTTACCATCACTCGTCTTTACACCATACTTTACGACTACAAGTTGGGTAGTGTTGAGTGCAAAAGTTCCTTCTGCTAACACGGCTGTGGAACTGCCACGCGAGATTCCGATTTTATAGGAATTATCGTCGGCCTTAACAATGAAGAGGCGACCGAGTTCTGTTGAACTGAAGTATTTTCCAGCTTCAGCCTCGCCAACATTGTACTTCTTAGTGCGAACGAGCAAACTCATAACATAGTTTTGAGCAGAAGGAGCATCTTTCGTAGGCAACTTCGTCACATTAATGAGGGCCGCATAATAAACATAGCCACTCTTTATACCTTCATCGTTCGAGTCGAAGCGTGTGCAGAGGTCCTGACCTGAAACAGTCGGTGTCATCTGAATGCACTTGCCCTTTACGCCACCAGGATAGTTGGCATACTCAAGCGTCTTGTTCACCACTTGAATAGGAGCAGCTGTATTAATGCCATACTGTGTCCACTTGTCTTGGTTGAGCAAGTCGCCCTCGTCATAGTCAAAGTCTTCTTGATACTTAATGGTAGTGCTTCCACCGTCGCCACCTGACGATAAATCCTGGGCCGTTGCCACAACGGGCACAGTCAATAACGCGATGAGCAAAAGCCATAAGTGTGATAGTTTTTGGTAAACTTTTCTCATACAGGTAATTTTTAGGTTATTATTAATAATGTGTTATCATTGCATGCTTAAAGAAATGTCATTTTTTTCATTTAAAAGACTTTTCGTGTGCTAAAATCTAAAAAAATAATGATATAACCAACTTTTTGACAATAAAAATACGTTTACGTTCGATAAACTGCAATTTGTCTGCCTAATTGGGGGGCGTTCCTGATTGGGGGGCGGGTTTTCAACCCGCGTTCAGCAATAAGTAAGTTTTACTTGCTGCTGCCGCGGGTTAAAAACCCGCCCCCCAATTAGGCAGATAAATTACAGTTTATCGCACAAAATATCTATACGTTTTCAAAACCTTTGATTTATCTTTCATGTTTCATTTTTTGTTATAAAGT
>OMCE01000704.1_pt1 | contig 16050 bp, 14 predicted proteins | sample 1644981 | NCBI WGS metagenome assembly OMCE01 (sample SAMEA103958151, study PRJEB25191) | human gut metagenome | reverse complement strand
GCTGCCGCACCTCGCTCGCCGTATCGGCACTTAGAATTATGCGGTATTGCCCTTAAACGGGCAAATCGCCACGGGCGGATATAGAATCCGCCCCTGCGGTGCCCCCACAGACGGGCAACCGCCATAAGCTCTCCCCTCATCCGGCCTTGCGGGGCCACCTTCTCCCCCCAGAGGGAGAAGGCTTGAAGGTCACGCTTCTTCTTTCTCTTTTTGTGCCTTGATGACCTTCAGACGGCTGAATTCCTCGCGCTCACGCTCGCTCAGGACCTCGTCGATGGACTTGATGGTCTTTTGCATCTGAGGGATCTGCACGTTGCCCAGGGCGTTGGCGCGCTTCTGGGTCTTTTGGATGGCCTCGGCCAGACGGATGACGCTGGTCTCGACCTCGGCCAGCTCGACGGTCAGAGTCTTGACCTCATTGAACTTGAGGTAGGCCACATCCAGCGTGCCGTTGGTGGATTCCAGGTCATAGTACAGCCCCATGGGCGAGGTGGTGTTCAGGCGCAGCGTGGGCAGCTCAACGCCCATGACGCTGCGGGTGGACATCTGCACGCCGCGCTCCACCGGCACACCGGCAGCATAGCCGCCGACAGAACCCAGCATGATGTTGGCCTTTTTCAGCGCCTCATACGCCTCGGCGTAGGCCGCGCTGATGCGGTCCTGAATGCCTGCGGCGCGGTCAATCAGCTGCATCATCTCGCGCACAAGGATGTTGCGCTTGCGGTCCATCAGGTCATAGCCCTGGGTCGCCAGCGCCAGACTGCGCTTTGTCGCCATCAGGTTTGATTTTGTGGGAAAAACCTGCTGTGCCATTGGGTACTCCTTTGATAAATAATAAAGAATAAATAATAAATAAAAAAGAAAGTGGATCGCCGCTGCGCGGCTCAAAATGCGGGCGGATATGGAATCCGCCCCTACGGTAAACCCGAAAATCGTGCAATAGCGGCAAACGGGCGGGCGAACAATGTTCGCCCCTACCTCCCCCTGCCGGGGGTGCTGCCGCGCATCCACATTTATTATTTATTATTTTTTATTTATTATTTGCTTTACTGATTCTCGCCTTCGCCGGTTCGTAATACTTATCCAGCGTCGCGGCGTCGCAGCGGTCCAGAGCGTTGCGGGGCAGGGTCGCCAGCAGCTCCCAGCCGAGGTCGAGGGTCTGCTCCATCGTGCGGTCGGTGTTGCCCTGGCCGATGAACTCCTGCTCAAACGCGCGGCCAAAGGCCATCAGCTGCTTATCGCTCTGGGACAGCTCCTCCTCGCCGATGACGCTGGCCAGCGCCTTGGCGTCCTGCACCTTGGCGTAGCAGGCGAACAGCTGGTTGGACAGTGTGACGTGATCCTCGCGGGTGTAGCCCGCGCCGATGCCGTCCTTCATCAGACGGGACAGGCTGGGCAGCACGGACACAGGCGGATACAGGCCGGTGGCATCCATGCCGCGGTCCAGCACGATCTGCCCCTCGGTGATGTAGCCCGTCAGGTCGGGGATGGGGTGGGTAATATCGTCGCCGGGCATGGTCAGAATCGGGATCTGGGTCACAGAGCCCTTGCTGCCCTTGATGATACCGGCGCGCTCGTACAGGCTGGCCAGATCGGAATACAGGTAGCCGGGGAAGCCCTTGCGGCCCGGGATCTCGCCCTTGGAGGACGAGAACTCGCGCAGGGCCTCGCAGTAGCTCGTCATATCGGTCAGGATGACCAGCACGTTCTTGTTCAGGTCAAACGCCAGATACTCGGCCACGGTCAGCGCGGCACGCGGGGTGATGATACGCTCGATGATGGGGTCGTTGGCGAGGTTCAGCAGCATGACGACGCGCTCCATCGCGCCGCAGCTCTCGAAGCTCTCACGGAAGTACGACGCAACGTCGTTCTTGACGCCCATAGCGGCGAACACGATGGCGAAGTCCGACCCGTCGGCCACGCTGGCCTGACGGACGATCTGGACGGCCAGCTCGTTGTGCTTCATGCCGGAGCCGGAGAAGATCGGCAGCTTCTGGCCGCGGATCAGCGTGGCCAGGCAGTCAATCGAAGAAATGCCGGTGTGGATGTAGTTGCGGGGGTAGACACGGCTGACGGGGTTGATGGGTGCGCCGTTGACATCGCGGCGGGCAACGGGGTAAATGTCACCGAGGCCGTCGATGGGGCGGCCCAGACCGTCCAGCACGCGGCCCAGCAGCTCGGGGCTTAAATCCATCATCATCGGGTGGCCGGTCAGCACCGTGCGGTTGTTGACAAGGCTCAGCCCGCGGGTGCCCTCAAACACCTGAATGACGCAGCGGTCACCATCGACACGGACAACACGGCCCACGCGGGTCGAGCCGTCGTCGAGGTGCAGCTCTGCCATTTCGTCATACTGGACGCCCTTGACGCCGTCCAACACGACCAGACTGCCGTTGATTTGGGAAAGTCCGATATGTTCCAGAATCATGTTGTTCCCTCCTCATCAGCCCTGGGCCACGGCGGCCAGCTTGGTGTCGATTGCTTTTTGCAGCTCGTCCAGCTTGCTCAAATCGTCGTTGGGCACGGTATACTTCATCTGGACCAGCTCGTCAAACAGGCCGGTGGCCAGCAGACGGCTGACAGGCACCTGCTTGGCGACGAGTGCGGCGCACTTGTCGTACAGGTACAGAATGGTTTCCATCATTTTCAGCTGCTTTTCCAGCGGGACGTAGGTGTCAACCGCGTGGAAGGCGTTCTGCTGCAAAAATCCGACGCGGATGACGCGGGCGATCTCAATCGTCAGCTTCTGGTCGTCGGGCAGCACGTCAGAGCCGATCAGCTTGACGATCTGCATCAGATTGTTCTCCTGCAGCAGCAGGTTGGCGATGCGCTCACGGCAGGACATGAAGTCGTGGCCGACGTTGTCGTAGTACCAGCCGCCGAGGTCGCCCAGATACTCGCTGTAGGAGTCGTTCCAGTTGATGGCGGGATAGTGGCGGGCGTAGGCCAGCGACTTATCCAGCGCCCAGAAGCAGCGGGTGAAGCGCTTCGTGTTCTGGGTGACAGGCTCGGAGAAGTCGTTGCCCTGCGGGCTGACAGCGCCGATGACGGAGACAGAGCCTTCCGCGCCGTTCAGCGTCCTGACGTAACCGGCGCGCTCGTAGAACTCAGCCAGACGGCTGGGCAGGTACGCGGGGTAGCCCTCGTCGGCGGGCATCTCCTCCAGACGTCCGCTGATCTCACGCAGAGCCTCGGCCCAGCGGGAGGTGGAGTCGGCCATCATGGCGGCGTGGTAGCCCATGTCACGGTAATACTCGGCCAGCGTGATGCCGGTGTAGATAGAAGCCTCACGGGCGGCGACAGGCATGTTGGAGGTGTTCGCGATCAGGACGGTACGGTCCATCAGGCTCTTGCCCGTGCGGGGGTCGACCAGCTCGCTGAACTCCTGCAAAGCCTGCGTCATCTCGTTGCCGCGTTCGCCGCAGCCGACGTAGATGATGATGTCGGCGTCGCACCATTTTGCGATCTGGTGCTGGGTCATCGTCTTGCCGGTACCGAAGCCGCCGGGGATGGCCGCAGCGCCGCCCTTGGCCAGCGGGAACATCGTATCAATGACACGCTGACCCGTGATCAGCGGGCGGGGCGAGGTCATGCGCTCGGCAGACGGGCGCGGGGTGCGGATAGGCCACTTCTGGCAGAGGGTCAGCGTGTGCTCCTTACCCTTGGCATCGGTCAGCTTGACGATAGGCTCGTTGACGGTGTAGCTTCCGTTGTCGGCCACCCAGGTGACCGTACCGGAGACCGTCGGCGGCACCATGCAGCGGTGCTCGATGGCCGGGGTCTCGGGGCAGGTGGCGTAGATCTGGCCCGCGGTCAGGGTGTCCCCTGTCTTGGCGGTCACGGTCACGTCCCACTTGGCGGCCTCGTCCAGAGACGGCTCATGCGCACCGCGCTCGATGAAGCTGCCCATGTGCTGCTCGATGGCGGGCAGCGGACGCTGGATGCCGTCATAGATATTGCGCAGGATGCCGGGGCCGAGGGTCACGGACAGCGGGCCGCCCGTGCTCTCGACAGGCTCGCCTGCCTTCAGGCCGCCGGTCTCCTCATAGACCTGGATGGTGGTTTCCTTGTCGTTCATGCGGATGACCTCACCGACAAGGCGTGCCTTGCCGACATAGACCATCTCCATCATTTCCAGATCAGTCTTGCCCTTGATGGTGACAACGGGGCCGTTGATGCTGTAAATTGTATTTTTCATAGCTTTGCCCCTCAAATGTTAATTTCCAGACCGGCGTTTTCCAGGAACCAGTCGTGCTGGGCCTCCAGACGGGCCTCCAGCGTATCGTCGGCAGCCACGCCCTTCGCGGGGTTTGCGCCCTTCAGGCCGCCCAGCGTGATGCTGTCGTCGGCCTCCAGAACGGTGCCTGCGGGCAGTTCGACGTTTTTCAGCAGCGGCAGGTCGGCGGCGCGGGCCGTGATCTTGGCGTTCTCGCCTAAGGTCTCCGCCAGAGAAGCTGCCTCTTTCTGCAGCCAGGCGGCGTAGTCCTTGCCGGCCACAAAGGCAGCCAGCTGCTCACGGGCCTTCGAGAAGGTCTCGTCGGCGATTTTCTGGCGCTGGGCAGCCAGCGTGGCGCGGGCGGCCATGCGGGCCGCGCTCAAATCGCGGTTGGCGCGGGTCTTGGCGCGCTCGGTCTCAAAGCGCAGGGTGCGCTCCACGCGGGCGTTCTCGGTCCTGCGCGTCTCGTCCAGCTGGCTGTTAATCGCGCGCTCCGTCTCCTCACGGATGGCGGCGCAGGCAGCCTCGCCCTCGGCGCGGATGGACTCGAGGAATCGCTCGGCGCGGGTATCTAATTCGTTCATGGTCACACCTCTTAAATCTTGACGCCGATGGCCTCGCGGATATAGCGGGTCAGGCGGTCCTTACCGGCAGCACCGCCGCCGGTGGAGGGCACCGTGATGAGCAGCGGCCCACCGGCAGCGCGGGCGCTGTCCAGCGTGGCCGTGTAGGTCTCGGCGATCTTCTCGGTCACGAGCAGCACGGCGATGTCGGGCTGCTGGGCTGCCATTTCCAGCGCGTTGCGCAGGTCGGCTTCGCTGCGGGCGACGGTGCCCTCAATACCCGCAAGGCGCAGACCGTTCATGGCGTCGGAGTTGTCGCTGATGAGAAAGAACCGCATGGCGTTACACCAGCTTGGACAGGATCATGATGGAGATGACCAGGCCGTACAGAGCGATGGACTCGCCCAGGGCGACGAAGATCAGGCTCTTACCGAAGGTCTTTTCATTCTCGCTGTTGGCTGCGATAGCGGCAGGCGCAGCGGAAGCGACGGCCATGCCGCCGCCGATACCGGCAAGACCCGTAGCCAGAGCGGCAGCGACCAGGCCGATGCTCAAAGAGCTGTTATGGTCATTGTCGGTGTTGACGGTCTCGGAAGCGGTGGTGGCAGCGGTGGTGTCGGCATTGGCATCATCCGCGGCAAAGACGCCCAGTGCGCCGCAGCAGGTCACAGCGGCCACGATCAGGATGGTAACGAACAGTTTGCTGAACTTGGTTTTCATAATGGAACCCTCCGTAATTTTTTGTTTTATTCCGCGCCCCTCTGTCAAGGCGCTTTTGCAGGGGCCGGGCATGCCCGGCCCGCGGCTTCGATTCTATCGTCCGATTGTGGGATGGTTGCGGGCCGGATATATCCGGCCTCTACGGCGCATCTTATGCTTTTGCTTTCTTCAAATCAAAGGCTACAAACTTGCGGCCGCCGCCCTTGTAGCAGCGGCTGAACATCTCGTAGAACTCCAGACGGATGCCCTGAATGGCGGAGAGCAGTGCCTCGAGGCAGATGACCACGAGGTTGCCCAGGATGACCACAACAATGTTGTTCGGCGTACCGGCCAGCGTAAAGACGACCATCATCATGCTGGCGTGGACGATGACGAACGCACCGACACGCAAAAACGAGATCGTGTTGGACAGGTAGCTCAGCACCGTTTCCAGCAGCTCAAATACGCTCTGCATCAGGTAGTTGCCCATACCGCCCGCAGGCTTCCAGGGCTTGCCCTCGACCATCGGGGCCAGCAGCTCCGCAAAGAGCAGCAGCACCAGACCGACAACCATGCCGACCACCGCCAGCACCTGCGGCATAAACGTGACAGCACCCATATAAGCGGATGCCAGATCAACGCCGCACAGGTAGGTCGCCATGCCGACAAGGCCGTTGGGCGAGAAGATGAACTCGCCCCACTCCCTGTGGCGGGCGTGGGTGTACATATTCAGTGCCATGGCGGCCAGCACCAGCACAATGCCGATGTAGACAGCCACCATCAGGATGCCGGTGATGGAATCCATAACGGAAACGGGCTTGCCTGCCATGCCAAGCGCATGGTAGAGCGGGTCAAGGGCCTCCTCGTAGCCAAAGAGAGAACCGTAGACCAGGCCGAAGATCGTGCTCGAAATGCCGCAGGGGATCATCAGATGGAACAGGTCATTGTGCTTGACCTTCCACATGAACGTGCTGAACAGTGCCAGCACAATACCCTGCCCGACGTCGCCAAACATCATGCCGAACAGCACGGTGAATGTGATCGCTACAAAGCCGGTGACATCTGTCTCGCCGTAGGCGGGCAGACCGTACATTTCGACGAAAAACTCAAAAGGGCGGCTCCACCAGGGGTTCTTCAGCTTGGTGGGGGGCGTCATCTTACCGGCGGATTCCGGTCCGTCCACCGTGACGCGCAGCCCATGGATGCCGCGGGCCTTGCCCGCGACCTCGTCCACCTCCGACGCCGGGACCCAGCCGACGCAGAAGAAGTGCTCGCCCTTGACCGCGGCCATGCGGCGCAGGTCGTAGACCGCCGCGTAGTAGCAGGCTGTGTTGTACAGCAGCTGGACCTTGTCAGCGTTTTGCTGCCACAGGGCAGCAATGCGGGCGTTGACGTCCTCGACGCTCTTGTTGACAACGTCGAGGTTCTCTTTAAAGTGCTCGATGATCTCGGCGGGCGAGCCAGCCGCGCCGGGCACATGCACCGGCTCAAAGTAGAGCATCGAGAAGATGCCGTCGGTCTCCAGCGCGTGCTCCCGCGGGGTCATGTAGACGCCCCAGTAACCGGCCTTCGTCTGGTTGCAGGGGGTGAACAGGATGTACGGGTCATCGCCGTAGTTGTTCATCAGCTTGTTGTAGCCCTCCGTCGGCAGGAAGCCGAAGCGGATCTTGACGTGGGCGCAGTCGAGAATGTCGTCCACGTTGACCTTCAGGCCGGTAAAGTGGCTGTACTGCTCGATGCCGTCCTCGCAGAGCTTCTTCTGGTCCAGCAGGACCTTGCGCTCGGCGCAGAGGTCGTCGATCTTTTCCAGCAGGTCGCTCAGATAGCTGCGGCCCTCGGCATCCACCGGGTCGCTGTGCTGCTGCCCCTCGTGCAGCTCCATATTGGCCTCTTTGGCCATCGTCTCGATCTGGTCGCGGATCGCGGTGTGGGGGTTCTCCTCATTCAGAGCGCCGTATCCCAGCGATTCCGACATATATCTGGTTGCGGGCTCAAGGTCAAAGCGTCCGTCCATGCAGCACGAGCCGATAAACTCGTTCAGCTGGGGCATCGTGCCCTGCACCCGCACCAGTTTCATCTTTTCAACCAATCAGTTCACACTCCTTGTTTCAGCTTGCCTCCCTCGGCGAGACAGACTCCCCCGACACGGGGGAGGTGGCGCTTGCGCCAGAGGGGGACGGTGCCCCGCAGGGGCGGAGGGAGCGAACCTTGCCATCACCCGAAATATTTCGGGCTGCCGCAAAGCTCTCTCCCCCACCGCCTGCGGGCGGAGCCCCCTCCCAGAGGGGGCCAAGGGTCACTCAATCCTTCTCATCAAACCCCACCAGCAGCGGCTGGACATCCTCGGGCGGCAGCTTGTAATGCACGCCCTCTATGATGTGATCCAGATCCTGCACCTCACACCGGGCCAGCCAGACGTAGCACAGCATGACCAGCGTCGGGTCAGTGGAGAACCGCAGCCACTTGCGGCACCAGTCGCATCGGTAGTGGAAGAAGCCCTCCTTCAAAACGCTGTACTCATGGTGTTCCAGCAGCGGGCCGTACTTCGTCCCGGCGAACCGCGCCTTGAACGTGTCCAGATCGCGGGCGGCGATCAGGTATTCCCACTCGTCGTTCGTCAGGGCCGTGCAGTCGCGGCGGGCGTTGGTGCGCACCACCGAGTCCGGCGCGCCGATACGGATGAGCCGCGCGGCGTTGGAAACAGCGGAGGTGTCGCATTCCAGCTCGACGAGGTCGCGCAGGTTCGGCGCAGCGCTTGTGCCGCCCTTAGCGGGGGCCAGCGCCACCAGTGCGCGGTGGCGGAAGTCCTGCAGAAGCGGCTCGGCCTGGGCGGTCAGACCGCGGTCCGGCTTGGCGCTCTGCAGCGGTGCCAGGACCTTTTCCCACCGCGTACCGGCCACAGCGGCCAGGATACCGTCCAAACTCGTGGCCTTGGCCAGCGCGTAGAGGTCGATGCAGCAGCGCTGCTGCATGAACTCCGGCAGGCGGAACAGGTAATCGCCCGGGCGGCCTGCGTCCAGACACCGCATGGCGGCAGTCAGCTCATCGACCTCACAGCAGAGGGTGAAATACTCATACACTTTGCTGCCCGCGCTGCGGTCATAGCGGCAAAGGCTGTCGTACCGGGTGTACAGGCTCTGGCGCAGCAGGTTTTCCAGCTGGACGCGGCGGGCGTACTGGGGGTTGACATCGGCCAGCGCTTCGCTGTACAGCGGGTATTCTTTCAAGGCCGCGGCCAGCTCGGTCATTGTGCGGCAGGCCATCAGGCGGCGGTAATCGTCGGCCCGCAGGCGGCTGCCGTACAGGGCGCGGGCCTTGGCCAGCACGGCGTTGCCGCTTGCCTTGCCCGTGGGCATCATTGTGCGGCCTCCCCGCCCAGGGTGCGCTGTACAAGCGCAGCGCACCATTCGGCCTCATGGGCCTTTGCGGCGGCGGTCATGGCCTCGGCTGCCTGGCTGCGCTGGGTCTCCAGCGCGGCCAGTGCGGCGGCGTTGCCCTCCTCGGCAGCTCTTGCGGCGGCGGCGGACTCGGACTTCTCGCGGGCGTCACACTCCGCGATGATCTTCTGCTTCTGCTCGTCCAGAGCAGCCAGCCGGGCAGAGCGCTCGAGCCGGGCCTTCTCGCTTTCGCGGCGCTGGGCGGCATCCATCTCCAAAATGGCCTGCATCAGGTCGTTGACATCTTTCATGCAATGCACCTCACTCTTTGGGAGCTTTACCTGGGTTGGGTTCCCTGCCTCCCTCTGCGAGGGGGCCAAGGGGCTTTCTCTATATAAATAGGTACACCCAACTTTCAGGTTCAGCCGTATTATAGCACTATTACCAAATATAGCAAGTGGTTTTTGTGCAGTTTTATTGGTACAAAATCGGGTTTGTGTTTTTTCTGTCGATGTATTAGATGTATTATGAAATCGTTATCACTTCTTTTTCATAGCGGCCAGACCCTTGCCAAACACGAACCGCACCAGCGGGCCCGCGCCGCACAGCTGCCACAAAAATGCCGTGGGATAGTTCATCGCCGTGGTCTGCACCCACATAGCGAAAAAGTTCGCGTTGTGGCTGTCCTTGAAGAACAGCGTGGCGAAAAAGCTCATCAACGGGCACATCATCCACGCGGACAGACAGGAGATAGCGGCCACCAGGAACACCTGCTTGTCCTCGCCTGGGGTGAACCAGCCCGTGGCGATGCGCATGGCCGTGGGGCCGACCAGGAACGTGTCCAGCAAAAAGCCAATGACGCCCATGATGGGCAGCTCGCTGAGGGCAGCGGCGAAGATGAAATTCTGCATCCCGCCCACATCCAGTGCGATATTGTAGCAGACCATTCCGTAGACCATGACGCAGACCATCATGACGGTGTAGACGATTTCCTGTTTCTTTGTTTGCGGCATTGTAATTACTCCTCATATATACGTTATTTTCTCCAAAACAAAAACAGCCGCAGGGTGTCGCTCAACTCGTTGCGACGCCCTGCGGCTGTTGTCTCACTGCGTTGGAAAGTGAAGTCAGTATACCGCAAAAGTTGTGCTCATGTAATACTCCTGCACAAATTTCTGCACTTTGTATAAAATCTTTCTCCGTTTTGCAGCGTCACTTTGGTACAAAACGCCGCATGTGTCGCTGCAAACTTTACAGCGGCGGCGCGGTGCGCTATAATGGCGATGTTTATACGTAATAGAGAGGTCGGAAAGTCATGTCAAAATTATTCCCGCATCACCGCGGCCAGATGTCGGAGGCATTCCGCACGGTCATGTTCTTGTCGGCGTCGGGCGGCCTGCAGGACGCCTACACCTACATTGGGCGCGGCAAGGTGTTTGCCAACGCCCAGACCGGCAACATCGTGCTGATGAGCCAGAGCCTGTTTGATGGCGATTTATCGCGGTTTGCCCACTATTTTATCCCCGTTCTGTCCTTTGCGCTGGGCGTGGCCGCAGCGGAGTGCATCCGTCTGCGCTGGCGGCAGGCCCGCCGCATCCACTGGCGTCAGCTCGTCGTGCTGGCCGAGATCGTGCTGCTGTTCGCGGTGGGCTTCTTCCCTGCCGGGTGGGATATTGTCGCAAACGCGCTGGTCTCGTTTGCCTGCGCCATGCAGGTGCAGGCGTTCCGCAAGGTGCATGGCTACCCATTTGCCAGTACCATGTGCATCGGCAACCTGCGCAGCGGCATGGACGCGCTGGTCGCATTCGGACACACCCACGATAAAAACGCGCTGTGGAAGTCCCTGCAGTACTTTGCCATTATCTTTATCTTTGCGCTGGGTGCGGGCATCGGCACACAGTGCGTCGGCATCTTCGGCGAGAGGACGATCTGGCTTTCCTGCGCGCTGCTGCTGGTGAGCCTGTGCTTTATGTTTATCAAAGAGGATCTGCCGGAGATCGAGGAGGAGCTGAAAAAATAACGCATCTTCCCTGCCGGAATGGCTGTAGGGGCCGGACATGTCCGGCCCGGGAACACCGTGGCCGCCGCCAGGCCCCGCGGAGGGGTCATGACCTCTCCCTGCGATTTCCATTTCTCATAATTCCCCTATTGCAATTATTTTGATAAAACGACAGCCCCACCCGTTTTTCTGCGGGCGGGGCTGTCGTTTTATGCGTGTTTTCGTGCTTTTTTATTTTTCCAATCGTTGACCATGCCGTGCAGCCGCTCGCCCATAAAGATAAGCCCGGCCAGAGTCGGGGCGCTCAGGGCCAGCAGAACGACCAGCACCAGCGTGCCGCCCAGATCCAGCCGCACCAGCGGCAGCCAGCGCGCCAGCAGAAACACTCCGCCGACGCCCGCCACGGTCATACTGCCCCAGATGGCCCAGTGCAGCGGCGTGAACGGGATGCAGACGCCCCACAAAATCTGCAAGCCAACGCACAAAATCACCAACGTGCAGATCGTACCGACCATGTCGGACGGGATGTCGAACGCATAGCCGAACCCCTGTGCGCAGAACACAAGCAGGAAATCCGTCAGCCCGCCGGGCAGTGCCTTGCGCAGCACGTTCCGCATGAATTTACCGTGGACAAGCTCGTGGTTCGGCTCAAGCGCCAGAAAGAACGCCGGTGCGCCGATGGTGGCAAACGTGACGAGCGACAGCTGCAGCGGCTGGAACGGGTAGGCCAGCGGCAGGGCCAGCGCGACGATGCTGAGCAAAAACGAGAAGATGTTCTTGACCAGAAACAGCGACGCCGAGCGCTGGATGTTGTTGATGACCCGCCGCCCCTCGGCCACAACGCCGGGCAGCGCGGCAAAGTCCGAATCCAGCAGCACAAGCTGCGCGACCTGGCTGGCCGCCTGCGCGCCCGATGCCATCGCGATGCCGCAATCGGCATCTTTTAACGCCAGTACGTCATTTACACCATCTCCGGTCATGGCTACCGTGTGGCCCTTTGCCTGCAAAGCATGGACGAGCTGGCGCTTCTGCTCGGGCGTGACGCGGCCAAAGACCGTGCATTTTTCGGCAGCCTCGGCCAGCGCCGCCTCACTTTGCAGCGTGGCGGCATCGACCCAGTGCTCGGCCCCGGCAATGCCCGCGTTGGCGGCCACATGGCTGACAGCCTGCGGGTCGTCGCCCGAGATGACCTTGATCTTCACGCCCTGCTTTGCAAAGAAGCGGAATGTCTTGGGCGCACTCTCGCGGATGCGATTCTGCAACGGCAGCAAAGCCAAAAATTCCAGCTGTGCGGGGTCGAGCGCCGCGGGCGGATCCGGCAGTGTGCCGTTATATTTTGCCAGCAGCAGCACGCGGCGGCCCTGGGCCAGCAGCGGGGTCAGCCTGTCGGCAAGCTCCCCCGCCCTGCTGCCCGCCAGCACGTCGGGCGCACCGACGACGTAACACCCCTGCGCACCAAAGTCTTTGGCACTGTACTTGTACGCCGTGTTGAACGGGATGGTGCGCACGGCAGCCCATGCCGTGCCGCCCTGCCCGAAGCGGGCTGTCAGGGCGCGGGCCGTGTCGTTATCTGGCTGCTCTCCCGCATAGAACGCCGATAAAATCTCGGTGATGGGTGTATTTTCCGCCAGCGGCAGCGGGTCGTCCGCCTGCATGGTGCTCTCGGTGATCGTGCCAGTCTTGTCCACGCAGAGGGTGTCCACCCGGGCCAGCGTTTCAATGCAGTTCATGTCGCGGGTCAGCACCTTGCGGCGGGCCAGCCGCATCATGCTCACGGCCAGCGCAACGCTCGTCAGCAGGTACAGTCCCTCCGGGATCATACCGATGAGTGCTGCCACCGTGGCGTCGACAGTCTCCTTCATGGACAGCTCCAGTACCCAATGCTGCTTCCAGATCAGCACCGCGCCAATTGGGATCAGCGCCACACCGATGAATTTTATCAGCCTGTCCAGGCTGCGCATCATCTCGCCGCGCGCGACCCTGTGACCGTCGGCCTGCGCCTCAGCGGTCAGGCGGCTGGCGTAGCTCTCGGCCCCGACACGGGTCAGCCGCGCCACGCAGCGGCCCGCCATCAGAAAGCTGCCGGATTTCAGCTCCGCGCCGCACTCCTTGGGAATGGCCCGCGCCTCGCCCGTGATGAGGGATTCGTTCGCCTGGGCGCTGCCGTCCAGCACGACGGCGTCCGCTGCGATCTGGTCGCCCGCGCCGAACTCGACAACATCGTCCTGCACAAGGTCGTCGGACAGCACCTCGCACCACCGGCCGTCGCGCAGGCAGCGGAGCTTCTGCGCTGAGACAAGCGTCAGCTTGTCGATGGTACGCTTGGCGCGAAGCTGCTGCACAATGCCGATGAGGGTATTCCAGAACACGATGCCCAAAAATCCCATATTCAACCAGGAATGCACGAGCGCCAGCATGACGGCCAGCACCAGAAACACAAGGTTGAAGTAGGTACAGACGTTATCCCGCACGATCTCGCCGGTGGTTTTGGTCTGTGATTTGGGCGGCTGGTTCGTCTGCCCCGCCGCGCGGCGCGCTTCGACCTCGGCGGCGGTCAGGCCGGTGATGGATGGCATAGTAAGGGGTGCTCCTTTCGGGGGTGGATCAAATGGCGGCAGGGGCCGGATATATCCGGCCCGGACGTGTATGGTATATGGGCGATTATGGGAAGGCCGCGGGCCGGGCATGCCCGGCCCCTACAGGGCGGCGGAATTGTTTTAAAACGGCTTGTAGGGAGCGGTCTTGACCGCTCCGGGAAGGTTGCGGGCGACGGAAACCGCACCAGGCGGCATATAGCTTTCCGCGCAACTATGCGGCAGCCGCACAGCGCCGCGGAGGGGTCAAGACCCCTCCCTACAGTACAGACGATTTACGGCAGCCTATTATAACGCCCGCCGCTTATATTTTCCTCAGTATACCCACCAAATATGAACAAAACAAGTGCCCGGCTGCGTTTTGGGGCAGCCGGGCAGTTTTGTACATTATTGAATTTCCAGCGGCTCAAACGCCTCCGCCGGGTCGGCATCGACAGCCTCAAGATTCCTCGTCAGCTGGTCGAGCACCTTATAAAATGTCGCTAAATCGTCTGGGTCTATCCCCTCGTCGGCGCGGCGCTCTACGTCGGCCACAACAGCCCCCACGCGGGCAGCGCGGTCATGGCCTGCGTTGGTCAGCAGGTAGAGGGCATTGTACTTGCCGCTCTCGGCGCGCTTTTCCACCAAGCCGCTGCGCACCAGTTCTGCCAGCACGCGGGAGATCATGGCCGGGTCCAGACCGCACCGTTCTGTCAGCTCCGAGAAGTGCAGGCCCTCCGGCGCGGCGGCCAGCCGGCAGAGCACCAGCGTGTGCCCGGCCTTCAGCTCAATGCGGCTCATGCCGCTCGCCTTGATGCGCTGGATGACCTTTTGCAGCCGGGCCAGCGAGATGGACAGCCGGATAAAACGGTCATTCATATCAATCTTCCTTCAGTTCGCCGCGGGAGGCCGCCTTCAGGTAGGCAAAGATGAAGCCGTCCAGGTCGCCGTCCATGACAGCCTGTACGTTGCTGCTCTCGTAGCCGGTGCGGTTGTCCTTGACCAGCGTGTAGGGCATAAAGACGTAGCTGCGGATCTGGTGGCCCCAGGCGATCTCATTCTGCACGCCCTTGATGTCGTCGATCTTGTCCTTGTGCTGCTGCAAAGCGATCTGGTACAGCTTGGCCTTCATCATCTCCATGGCGTACTCGCGGTTCTGCAGCTGGCTGCGCTGGGTCTGGCAGGTCGTCACGATGCCGGTGGGCTTGTGGATCAGGCGGACGGCGGAGGACGTCTTGTTGATGTGCTGGCCGCCTGCGCCGGAGGAGCGGTAGACCTGCATCTCAATGTCGGCGGGGTTGATTTCAATGTTGATGTTGTTGTCCAGCTCGGGCATGACCTCAAGGCTGGAGAAGCTGGTCTGGCGGCGGGCGTTGGCGTCAAACGGGCTGATGCGCACCAGACGGTGGACGCCGTTCTCGCTCTTGAGCAGGCCGTAGGCGTTGGCGCCCTTGACCATCATGGAAGCGCTCTTCATGCCGGCCTCGTCGCCGTCCTGATAGTCCAGCACTTCCACGCTCATGCCATGGGCAGCGGCCCACTTGTTGTACATACGGTAGAGCATCTCGGCCCAGTCCTGTGCCTCGGTGCCGCCGGTACCGGCGTGGAAGGTCAGGATGGCGTTGCTGTGGTCGTACTCGCCATTCAGCATGGTCATCAGCTGCAGCTCGTCCACCGCCTTGCCCACTGCGTTGACGGCCTCCTCGGCCTCGGGCACCATCTCGGGGTCGTACTCCTCGTCCAGCATGACCAGCATGGTCTCGGCGTCGTCGTAGAGGCCCTGCAGCTTCTCGAAGCGGTTCAGCTTGCCCTTCAGGTCGCCGACCTCATCGAAGACTTTCTTGCTCAGCTCCGCGTCGTCGTAGAAGCCGGGGCGGGACATGGTGTGCTCCAGCTCCTGCACGCGCTTGCGGGAGGCGTCGATGGCCAGCGCCTCTTCCAGGTCTTTCACAGCCTTGCCGTAGTCGGCCAGCTGTACTTTCAGTTCGTCCGTGGTGATCATCGTTTTATTCCTCTCGTCTCAAACTTTAGGATAACCTCTCCGTCACGGCTTCGCCGTGCCACCTCCCCTACCGAGGGGAGGCCTTGGCATTTCGTAAAGCCTCACCTCTTCGCCAGAGGCTCCCCTACTAGGGGAGCTGGCGCGGAGCGTCTGAGAGGTTGTACGAAGGACAGCCTGACCGAGCACACGGTTATTCCCAAAAGATACAGTTTATACACAGATACTTCATTAGTATACCCAGAATCCATGATAAAGTAAAGAGGAAAAAATGCCATCGTGCTGGAAATTTGAAGATTTCTGGCTTTTCTTTTCTCTCTTTTGAGTGTATAATACTGATAACTACCATAATCATTGGAGGATGTTATGCCAAAATACTATGGCTGTCCGTGTGAGGGCTGCGGCGAGCCGCTCACCCTTCAGGATGACATCGTGGTCTGCCCCGACTGCGGCGCGCCCTATCACCGCACCTGCTACGAGAAGCTGGGCCAGTGCATCCACCGCCCCGCCCATGCCGCCGGTTACGAGTGGAAGTTCCCCTACGAGGAGAGCCAGCTCCGCACCTGCCCGGCCTGCGGCGAGCGCACCCTGCGGGATGTAGAAAAATGCCGCTGCTGCGGCGCA
>OMCE01000680.1_pt1 | contig 16550 bp, 20 predicted proteins | sample 1644981 | NCBI WGS metagenome assembly OMCE01 (sample SAMEA103958151, study PRJEB25191) | human gut metagenome | reverse complement strand
GGAGTTCGGAAGAGTAATAACGCAAAATGAGCATAACCTTCACAACGGCAACTTCCAGTTTGTCGAACTATCAGTTTGCTTTTACCTCTTGCAAATTAACACATTTCAAACGGTCTGCTTCGGCAGGCCGTTTTACTTTTCAAGGAGGTGTTCAACATGGCAACCACGCGCCTGATGCCCCTGCACACCGGCAAAGGCCGCACGGTGGGACAGGCCATCAGCGACATCATCGACTACACCGAAAATCCACAAAAGACGGACGGCGGCAGGTTAATTACGAGCTGGCAATGCGATAGCAGGATCGCCGACGCCGAGTTTCTTTTCACCAAAAATCAGTACATCCAAAAGACCGGCAGAGTGCGCGGCGAGGATGATGTGATCGCCTACCATCTGCGGCAGTCCTTTGTGCCGGGCGAGATCACGCCGGAGGAAGCCAACCGCCTGGGCGTGGAGCTGGCCCGGCGCTTCACCAAGGGCAGGCACGCTTTCATCGTCTGCACCCACATCGACAAGGCTCACGTCCACAACCATATTATATGGAACTCCACTACGCTGGAGTGTGACCGCAAGTTCCGCAACTTTTGGGGCAGCACCCGCGCCGTCCACCGCCTGAGCGACACCATCTGCATCGAGAACGGCTACTCCATTGTGGAGGCTCCCAAGCGGCGCGGCCAGAGCTACAACAAATGGCTGGGCGATGCGGCCAAGCCCTCCCACAAGGAGCTGTTGCGCCAGGCCATCGACCGGGCGCTGGCGCAGAAACCGGCCAGCCTGGAGGAGCTGCTGCGCCTGCTGGAACAGGACGGCTTCACCGTTCACCGGCGCGGCAAAACCATCTCCATCAGCGCAGAGGGCTGGGGCAACAACGTCCGCTTTGACCGGCTGGGGGACGGCTACACGCTGGACGATCTGTTGGCGGTCCTCTCCGGCCAGAAAGAGCATACGACCCGCAAGCAAGCCGTCCCGCAGGCCGCCCCGCCCAGGGTCAATCTGCTGGTGGACATCCAGGCAAAATTGCAGGCCGGGAAAGGTGCCGGGTATGCCCGCTGGGCCAAGGTGTTCAACCTCAAACAGATGGCGCAGACCCTCAACTACCTGTCCGAACACGGACTGCTGGATTATGCCGATCTGGAAACCAAAACGACAGAGGCGACGGCCCGCTACAATGCGCTGTCCGATCAGATTAAGGCCGCCGAAAAGCGCATGGCCGAGATTGCCGTACTGCGCACCCACATCGTCAACTACGCCAAGACCCGCGACACTTATGTGGCCTACCGCAAGGCCGGGTATTCAAGAAAATTCCGGCAGGAGCATGAGGAAGAAATCTTGCTGCACCAGGCCGCCAAGGAAGCCTTCAACGAGCTGAACGTGAAGAAGCTGCCCACCATCAAGGAGCTTCAGACCGAGTATGCCCAACTGCTGGCGGACAAGAAAAAGGCTTACGGCGAGTACCGGCAGGCCCGCGCCGCCATGCGGGAGTTGCTGACTGTCAAGAACAATGTGGATCGGGTCCTGAGCTTTGAGGCTGGAAAACAGATTGAGAAAGAACGTGATCAGAAGCAGAACCGTTGATAACCTTGGTAAAGCGAAAAGCCGGGCGCGGGGGCTGTATGGCCTCTGCGTCCGGCGCTGTTTTTTTGCCTTTATGCCTGCTCCATCGGGAAATTCGGCAGGGCTTCCAACAGTTCCATAATCAAGTGCTGTTTCATTTGTTCTTCTCCGCTATAAGTACCTTCGCAAGCCCTCAAACTACCCGCAAAACAGAAACTTTCCAGAAAAAAAGTGCAAAAAATAAAGGACGCTTTTGCGCCCCTCGCAAACAAAAGAAAACAGAGGATGGTTTTCAGGCATCCACCGTTTCTTTCTTCTTTGGCTGTTCAATTTTCATGGCCCCGTCAATCGCGCCCTCGATGATCGGCAGGTATTCTTCGGGACAAAGTTTCAGCTTGTGGCTGACACGCTGCCGCTGTTCGCTTTCTTCCCGCATGATCTCCGGGTTAAAATACCGTTCCACGGGCAGACCGCAATTTCTGATTAGCTGTATGATAACCGGCAAGCTGGGTATCGTTCCGTCGTTTTCGATATTCGCAAGATACCGCCAGTCGATATTTACTTTTTCCGCCATTGCCTTACGCGACAAATGCTTTGCTTTCCGTGCTGCTTTTACATCTGCACCGAAAGTTTCAAAGCCGGGGCAATTTTCTACTTTCGCCATATAACATCACCCATTTACATTGTATAATTCATATTTGCCCGATGGAATGTTGTTATATGCAGGTGAGATAAACTTTATAATTCATATTTCGTTCCTTGCTTTGTTCGAGCAAAAGAACTATAATGATATACATGGAGGGCTGAATATGGACTATATGACTTTGAAAGAGGCAAGCGAAAAATGGGGCGTGACCCCTCGTAGGATAAACTACTATTGCGCTGCGGGCCGTATTCCCGGCGCGGTGAAAATGGCGACAATCTGGCTGATACCCAATGACGCAAAAAAGCCTATGGATATGAGGACAAAGCAAGGGAGGTCTTTGAAACATGAATAGTGTTTTGATTATAGACGACGACAAGGAACTTTGTGCCTTGATGAAAAAATGCGTGGAACAGGAAAATTTGTCTACGGTGGCGGCACATGGTGGTTTAGAGGGATTGCGGCTGCTGGAAGAAAATAAAGACACTTGTTCCCTGATTATTCTGGATGTGATGATGCAGGACATGGACGGCTTTCAAGTGTTGCAGAAAATCCGGGAGAAAAACAATGTGCCGGTGCTGATGCTGACCGCCAAAAGTGACGAGGAAGATAAGGTTTTCGGCCTGCGGCTGGGGGCAGACGATTACCTGACAAAGCCTTTCAGCATTAACGAGCTGATGGCCCGCGTCAATTCCCTGATCCGGCGCTATACTACCTTAAATCCCGTGGCCGGAAACGAGGCCGCCACTATGCTGCTGAAAGATATGGTGATTGATAAAGTCAATCGGACAGTGACAGTTCAAAATCTCCCGGTAGAGCTGACCGGCAAGGAATTTGACCTGCTTCTGTTTCTGGCGTCCAATAAAGGGCGGGTGTTTACCAAAAAACAGATTTACACACAGGTATGGGCGGAAGAATATGCTTTTGACGACAGCAACATCATGTCCTTTATCAGCAAACTACGAAAGAAAATCGAGCCAAATCCAGAACAGCCGTTTTACATCCAGACTATTCGGGGTGTAGGGTATCGGTTCAATAAGGAGGCGTGAGCATGGAGATCAACCTTTATCTGCTGTTGGCCTTATTGATTACTCTGCTGGTGATTGGCTACCTTTTGGCAAAACTTCACCGTGTCCGGGGCCAGCTTTCCCTTATCAAAGATGCCCTGATGGATATAAAGAACGGGAACCTGAACCGTCGTGTACTGGCGAGGGAAAGCGACCTGACAAATCAAATCTGTTATGACATCAACGAGATTGCCATGAGCAGCCAATCCCGGCTTATTCGTCAGAAGCAATCCGAGCAGGCTTATAAACGGCTTATGACAAGCCTTTCCCATGATGTGAAAACCCCGCTTGCTTCTCTGGTAGGCTATTTGGAGGCCGTGGAAAGCAAGATGGTAACAGGAGCCGAGCAGGAAGAATATATTCGGGTGGCTACGGAAAAAGCCCATCACCTGAAAGACTTTGTGACTGCCCTGTTTGAATGGGTGAAGCTGGACGCCGGGGAACAGATTTTTCATTTTGAGCTTTGCGACCTGAACGAGCTTTCCCGCAACATTATGGCTGACTGGGTGCCGCTGCTGGAAAACCACAATCTTTCCTATGAGATAGAGATACCCGAAACAGAATACATGACAAGGGTTGATACCACCGCCTACACCCGTATTCTCAATAACTTGTTGCAAAATATCCTGACACACAGCGACGCAAGGCAAGTTTCCCTAACAATAACCGAAACGGAGCAACAGGCAAAAATCATTATGGCCGATAACGGGAAAGGGATTTCCGCCGCTGATCTCCCCCATATCTTTGAACGGATGTATCAGTGCGACCATTCCCGGTCTGCCAAAGGGAACGGGCTGGGCCTCTCTATTGCAAAGGAACTGGTAAGCGTCCATAAAGGGAGCATTACGGCAACCAGTGACCCTGGAGCTGGTACAACCTTTACCATCATATTTCCGAAAGCCCTGTGACCGTGCAGGGCTTTCTTGTGTTCAATAGCAAGGTTAAAACAAGATTTCGGCAAGGTTATGGCAAGGTTGATGCTTTATACTGGTTTTGTGATTGGAGATACCGGTAATACAATCACAGCATTGCCACACGGAAAGCGAGGAAATAAGTATGAGCGATTATTTGATCGAAACAAAGCAACTGACTAAAATTTATGGGGAACAAGCTGCCGTTAAAAATATTGATCTTCATGTGAAAAGAGGAAGAATCTATGGCCTGCTGGGGAGAAATGGAGCTGGAAAGACCACGACCATGAAAATGCTGCTTGGCCTGACGCAGCCCACTTCTGGCGAAGTCAAAATATGGAGGAAAACCTTGCGGGGGAATGAAAAGAAATTGCTGCCCCGTATTGGTAGCTTGATTGAGTCTCCCGGCTTTTATCCCAATCTGACCGGCACAGAGAACCTGCGTATCTTTGCTACCCTGCGGGGCGTACCAAACAATCATGCCATCAAAGACGCTCTGGATCTGGTAGGACTGCCCTACAAAGATAAAAAGCTCTTTTCACAGTATTCTCTTGGTATGAAGCAGCGGCTTGCCATCGCCCTTGCCGTTATGCACGATCCGGAGCTTTTGATTTTGGATGAGCCGATCAACGGTCTCGATCCCATCGGTATTGCAGAAGTACGCTCCTTTATTCGGGAGCTTTGCGACGCAAGAGGAAAAACCATTTTGATTTCCAGTCACATTCTTTCGGAGATTTCCTTGCTGGCTGACGATATTGGAATTATCGACCACGGCGCATTGCTGGAAGAAGAAAGCCTTGCTGAGCTGGAGCAAAAAAGCAGTAAGCATATCCGTTTTACGCTCTCTGATACTGCACAGGCGGCAAGAATTTTGGAACGCAATTTCCATGAAAACCATTTTTCCATACAGGACGACCACAATCTGCGCCTGCACAACCTTGATCTGCCTGTGGGGAAAATTGTAACTGCCTTTGTAGAAAACGGATTGGAGGTATCGGAGGCGCATACTTGTGAAGAAAGTCTTGAAGATTACTTCAAGCGTGTGACAGGGGGCGAAGGAATTGCTTAAACTAATCAAATGCGAATTTTTGAAATTGAAACGGAAGAAATTTATTCCGCTGATTATTCTGGCTGCTTTCCTGTTTCCAATCCCGCTGACTTATTTGATGACAACGCCCTCTATGATGGAGCGATATACGGATCAGGCAGATGCTTTCGACGGACTATTTAACATGGTGTTGGGATATGGTATCCAGTTTTTACTGCCCTGCATTATCGGTGTGATTGCCGCCACCCTGTTTTTTATGGAACGCGACAACGACACATTCAAAAATCTGCGTACAATTCCCGTAACCAGCACGCAAATGGTGCTTGCAAAAATTATTGTCCTGTTTCTCTTTGGAATTGTTTTTTGTGTGGCTTCTACCATTGCAACAATTCTTTGCGGATTTGGAACATTAGAAGTTTATGGAATAGGCTATAAATTGTTTTTAGCGGTTGAAACAGGAATTTTCATTACGGCAGGAACACTCCCGTTGATCGTTCTTGTTGTCTTTTTCAGTAAGACCTACGTTTTTTCCATTTTGCTGTGTGTCTTTTACAGTGTTCTGAACATGAGTGCTACGGCATTGTTTGACACGCTGCCTAAAACCATGTTATGGCTTCTGCCCACGCCACTGACTACATTTTGGAGTGCAGGAGATATGGCGGCTCATGGAATAAAAATGGACTTGGAGCAAATGACAGGGCTAATTCCCTCAACATTTCAAGTTGTATTCATTCTTGGGATCATGGCATTGGTTTCGTTCTTACTGATTGACAGATTATATAAGCAGAGGGGGGAATAAACATGGTTCGCATTGTAAAAACAGAATTTTATAAATTGAAAAGGTATCATATCCTTTGGGCGGGCGTTGCACTCATGCTCCTATCCGTCCTGCTGACCTTGTTTACCTCTATGGCGAATGATGGTTCCGTTTGGGATTTTGCCTATCTTACAGAACAGGTCATCAAAAACAATATGTCCATGATTTTTCCGATGTGTATCAGCCTAATTGCTGGATATATGATTTCTCGCGAGCAGACGGATGATACATTGAAAAATATTCTGACTGTGCCGATCTCTTTTAAGAAACTGCTGACCGGAAAATTGATTGTGTGCGGCGTATTGTCTATTATTTTCGGGTTGATATGCAGTCTGTTTACAATCATAGCAGAAATGATTGTGAGATTTCCCGGCTTTGAGATTTCCTTAGCTCTAAAAGCAGCCTTGCAGATTACTGCGGTTAATTTCTTTTTATATCTTGCGGTTCTGCCGATTATCGCTCTTACTTGTCGGAGGGCAGGCAGCTTTTTAGTCGGTGTAATCATTGCTTTTGTCTATGGATATGGAGGGATGTTTGCCGCAGGAAATATGACATTAGCAAACCTTTATCCGATTACCGCAAGTCTTGGAATGGTAGGCTACCGTAGCTATGATACCGCAGTCAACTGGAATATCGGAACCTGTTCTTGCAGTCTTGCGCTTGCTGTCGTTATTTCTGCCATCTTGATTTTGTGCATGAAAGAACGAGAAGCAACCCAAACAAAGAAAAAGGCCAAAAAGGTAGCTCCAAAGAAAGGCTGGTGATGATTTTATGAAGAAAATAGTTTTAGCATTAACATTCGTCCTTGTGGGAAGTTTTATGCTTGCTGGCTGTTCAAAAGATGAAATTCTCAATCATTACAATAACATTGTTCAGTCTGCGGGCTCCATAGAACTGACAGGGAAATCGTCACTGCAAGGGGAAAAAGAAAAAGGAATTGATGATTATACAGGGACTTATACGGCTGATTATGCGAACTTTTCAGGTACAGAGTATTTGTTCGGAGGAACTTCCATAAAGAGAGAAGCCGGTAAGGAGCTGTCCATTGATTGCACCTTGGAGATTACGGAAGGTACTGCAAAAGTATTTTGGATTTCTGGATCTGATGAAGCAGTCACGTTGATTGAAGCAACCGGGACTTATAGTGACACAATTACACTTCCTGATGGTGGAAATTATATTGGCATTGAATGTGAGAATTTCACTGGAAACATTGAATTAAATATTGAATAATACTCTGCCGGACGACGGCAAAAGAAAAAAAGCCGTCGTAGAGCAGACAATTTGACACGCCCATTTGAAACGGCGGCTTTGATTTTCAGAGCCGCCGTTTCTTTGCGTTTGCACAAACCTATGACGACTTGCAGGGACACGGTAGCCGATTGGAGGTTATTTTGCCGTGTCTCGTTTGCTTTTTCAAAGCTCACATGATCTACATCAGTTAAAAAAAGCATTGCTCCTCCTCCGGGCAAGTATAACATTGCATCGGCATTATCGTTCCATGTAATTCAGTATAATAATGGCTGTTCTTGGCGCGCCAGTTTTCCCTCACGGAAATCTGGCGTTTTTTGTTGCCATTTTTTCGGAGATGACCCGGTTGTCTGCCGGTGTCGGTCTCCGCCTCCATTCGATTCACCCGTCAATCACCCGTGAATCGAAATGGAGGTACATAATGAAGAAAATTAACCTTCGGGAACTTTATCCTGATGTTTATACAACAGACTTTTTTGTAGATGTGACAGAGGAAGTAATGGAGACTATTCGAGCAGCTGAACGTGCGGAGGCTGCGTATGAGCGAAAGATGTATCGTTATAAAGCACAGTATTCTCTGGATTGCGAGAATGGCATTGAAAATGCGGTGCTATTGAAGCCGCAAACACCGGAGATGCTTCTGGAGGAAAAACAGTTTCAGGAGCAGGTCTATGCCGCTGTGATGAAGCTGCCGGAGAAACAGGCAAAGCGAATTTATGCCCGATACTATCTGGGAATGACGGTAAATGAAATTGCCGAAGTAGAAGGTGTAGACCCAAGCCGTGTCCGAGACAGTATCCGCCGTGGATTAAAGCAGCTTGTAAAATATTTTTGATAAAATTTCATTTGATGCGCCTGTTTTTTGCCTTTTTTGTCAGTGTTAATAAGAAGGACAAGTTTTCCTCCTTCATCAGTACATATGGCACAGTTATGAAAAGAGGTGTCCTATATTATAGGACCAGAATCAAAGACGCGAATGGTAAGCTCGTAGCTATCTACGCAAAAACACCTGAAGAACTATACAACAAAGAAACGCTTGCGTTGGAACAGATTGAGAATGCTACTTTTCATCGGAAAACGCCCACAGTTGCAGAGTATTGTGAAAAGTGGCTGCTGATGCAGTCGGTTCATGTACGATCTACTACTTTGACGGATTACACCTCAAAGGTTAGGCGGCATATTATAGCGGAATTGGGAGATAAACGGATGGGTGAGGTTAGCCTGGATGATATTCAGCTTGCCCTTGTTCCGGTTTCCAAAAAATCTGCATCGGTTTATAAATCTGTGGTAATCCTTTACAAATCTATCTTTCGCGCAGCGATGGAAAGCAGGATTATTGACCACAACCAAACGATTTATCTGACAACAAAAGGTGGCGGTGTTCCACAAGAGGATCGTCAGGCTTTGACAGATGAACAGGTGGAGCGCCTTTTGGATGCTATCCGAGATTTGCCGCCTTATGTCTTTGTCATGATTGGTTTATATGCAGGGCTACGCCGGGAAGAAATTCTTGCTCTGCAATGGGATTCAGTATATCTGGATACAGATACTCCATATCTGACGGTAAGACGGGCATGGCACACCGAACATAACAGACCGGTGATTTCGGATGAATTGAAAACCAAGGCTGCGGAGAGAAATATCCCCCTTCCTGTTTGCTTGGCTGAGTGTTTGAAAGCAGCAAAGGAAACTTCGACTTCGGAGTATGTGGTTTCAAACAGGGATGGCGAACCGCTGTCCTACACGCAGTTTAAGCGACTTTGGCAGTATATTGTTACGAGGACGGTCAAGGAGCGGAGCTATTATCGGTATGAAGATGGAAAAAGAGTAAAGCATACTGTCACACCTGTCTTGGGAGAAAAGGCTGCTCATAACGGAAAAGTGGTTTACAGTCTGGACTTTGAAGTAACACCCCATCAGCTGCGGCATACTTACATTACCAATCTCATTCATGCATCGGTAGATCCCAAAACGGTTCAATACCTGGCAGGCCATGAAAGCAGCAAGATTACCATGGACATTTATGCAAAGGTTAAGTACAACAGACCAGATGAGCTGGTCAGATCAATGAACTGTGCGTTTGCAAGCTGGGATGCAACACAGTAATAACAAATAGGAAATGAAGCAGGAGCGAGGCAAGGATGTCTCGCTCTTTGTTTTACCTCAGCCGTATCTTTGATTAAGTCGAGGCTTTCTGATAAAAAGAGAGTGTAGATACGGAGACTACACATTATCAAGAAAGGACGATCAAAGATGGCAAAAAAGAAAACACAGATACCGAAGTACGGGACCATTACATTGAAAGGAATCCAGTATTACAGAACCAGGATTACGGATGCAGATGGCAAAGAGTTGAGTTTGTATGCCGCAACTTGTGAAGAATTGTATGAGAAGCAGTTAGAGGCCCGGAAGCAGGTGGAAGAAATTATCTTTCACCGGCAGCACCCGACAGTAGCCGAGTATGGAGAGAAGTGGCTGCTGATGCAGTCGGCAAAGGTGTCTGCGTCTACACTCAGAGGTTATACGAGGGATATGACAAACTATATCATAAAACCTCTGGGAGAGATGTATATGGAAGAAGTGACCGCTGACGATATTCGGCTGGCGCTTGTTCCATTGTCAAAGAAATCGGAAGGCTTATACAATAAGGTCAATATGCTACTCAAGTGCATTTTTTATGCGGCAGAGAGAAACCAAATTCTTGAACACAATCCCTGTGCGGGAATATCCGGTAAAGGCGGAAAACCGACAAAAAAGAAGGAGGCATTGACAGATCAGCAGGTAGCCGTGCTTCTGGATACAGTCAAGGGACTTCCTCCATATTTGTTTATTATGCTCGGTTTGTATTCCGGTCTGCGCCGGGAAGAAATTCTTGCACTGCAATGGGATTGTGTATTTCTGGACGAGGATACACCTTATCTATCGGTGAGGCGGGCATGGCGTACAGAGCATAACAGACCCGTGGTTTCTACCGTGCTAAAGACTCCGGCGGCAAAAAGGGATATTCCGATACCGAAGTGTTTGGTAGATTGTCTGAGAGAAGCGAAAGAAAATTCCATATCAGATTATGTGATCGCTGACAGCAAAGGAGAGCTACTGGCTGCTTCGCAGTTTCAAAGAGTGTGGCAGTATGTCGTTGTCCGATCCACTAAGCCCCGGAACTATTATAAGTATGTGAATGGGCAGAGCATCAAATACACGGTTACCCCAACGCTAGGCATGACCCAGAAAAATCAACCCAAAATCAGATATACGCTGGACTTTGATGTAACCCCGCATCAGCTACGGCACACTTACATTACCAATCTTCTCTATGCTGGTGTTGATCCAAAGACTGTCCAATACCTTGCCGGACACGAAAACAGCAAAACAACTATGGACATCTATGCAAAAGTGAAGTACAATAAACCAGAGGAGCTGTTTGGGGTAGTAAATGGTGCGTTTCATCAGGCTATTGCTGAATGAAAAAAGGCCGTTTTTTATGGTCCGCACACCGGATAACTGAGAGGCAGAAAGCCGGAAAAGCCCAGAGTATCAAGGGAAAACAGCTCAAAAACTCGCGCAATACGGTCTCAAAGCCGCTCGTCGTGCACCACAGTTCTCAAAGAGATAATTCAAGAGAATATCAAGAGTACATTACACTCCGGAACTTCGGTTCTGGGGTGTTTTTTATGTTAACTGTGATAGAATAAATATTATATTAGTAGATTATTAGGTGTGATTGATAAGATTTTTGTATATTAACTAGAATGGAGGTAGTGTTTATATTACAATTGATTATTTTATACGAGATGATTTCTGTGTAGTCAGAGGGTCACAGTCCCTCTGCCGAAGGACTAACCGCCTACCGTGTAGGGTAGAACCGAAAATATCATAACAAGAATTGAAGTGGATGGCAAATAGAAAATAGCAAGTTTATAAAAATTGATTTTAGCGTACATTCTGGAACTTCGTTCTGGGGTATTTTTTATGTTAACTGTAATAGAATAAATAATTCTTATCACATTGTAACTTTTCAGATCATTTGTCGGATATATATATGTAACTGTATAAGAAAGAAGGGGGAAGCTTCAAGGTGACAGATCAGCAGATTGTAGAGTTGTATTGGAACCGGGATGAAAGAGCAATACACGAGACGGATCTTAAATACAGGAAATATCTTTATAAAATCGCATATAATATCCTTGCAAATGAAGAGGACTGCGAGGAGAGTATCAATGAAACATACTTGCACATATGGAATTCCATTCCGACAAATCAACCACAGATTTTGTCTGCTTATGTTGGAAAAATCATACGTGAACTGTCTATTGATATTTATCGAACGCGTCATAGAAAGAAAAGACAGGGATCAGAGTATGCAGTTTCTCTGGAGGAATTAAAGGAATGTACCACAGGTATGAATGCCACAGAAGAAGTGGTGGATTGCAAAATTTTGGCCGAAATCATACATTCTTTTCTTATGTCGTTACCAAAAGAACACAGGATTGTTTTTATAGGAAGATATTATTATCTGGATTCTATGAAGTACATAGCCGAATATACAGGATTCAGTAAAGCAAAGGTGAAAATAATTCTTCATAGAACAAGAAACAAACTTAAAGATTATCTATGTGAGGAGGGCTATTTGATATGAGACCAGAAAAGCTGAGTGAAGCAATAGGGATGCTGCCGGATGAGATTATTGAGGAAACGGATGCGGTCAGAAGAAATGTCAGGGGTTCTATGAAACGGAAACGCAGGCACAGAATTTACAGGTATCTTTCAGCAGCTGCATGTCTGGCAATCTTAATCTGCGTTTCCTTTATCTGGGATGGAAAGAAGGAAGGAAAAACAGAACATTTGGATTTACCACAAATATCAGTAGGGAATAACGAAGCAGCAAGTTATGGATTTGAAGGGTATTTAGCACATGATGTGTCCGAATTGGTAAATGCAAATCCTTGGAATGAACAGATCGAATTAACAACACTTCCGGTGTACAAAAATACAGTTGAGTTGGAAGAATTTATTCCTAAGAACTATGATAAAGAAAAAGTATTGGAAAAGATCCGGGAGGTTGCCGGAAGACTGGGGATTGATGAACATGCACTCAGTCAGGTAAAAGAACAGCCGGAAATGGAAACCGTGACATGCGAGACAAATGAAGTGTCCATTCAGGCAAACGCTGCGGGTGAAATCAGTGTGGAGTTTCAAACACCACAGGATTTGCCGGAAGGTTATGTTTTCAATTATGATGCCACATATAAGGATTGTTTGAAAGCAGCAGAATTTTTCAAAAATAAATACAGCGATATTCTTTCCATGAAATCACCGGGTGTTAATATTTATGGTGGAGATTATGACATTTATTCGAAGCAGAGTTATCATTTATCATTCTATGAAAACAGTGAGGATATCGTAAAAAGGATTATCAACTACAATTTCAGGCAAACAGAATTTCAACAATCAGAAGAAGGCAAGTTGCGGAAAATTTGGATTCATCAGACCGACCTTTCGCAGAAGGTCGGAGACTACCCGATTATTTCTGTGGCAGAAGCAAAAACGTTGCTGAAAAAAGGTAATTATTCCACGAGTTCACCCTATCAATTGCCGGGAATGAAATATGTTAAAAAGGTTGAACTGGTATATTTAACGGATGTATTTGAGGCTTATTTTATGCCCTATTATAAGTTTTATGTGGAACTGCCGGAAGAGAAAGAAGTTACGGATTCCAAGGGGGATACCGAGATGAAGACATATGGAGCCTATTATGTTCCGGCAGTTGAAAGCAGGTATATATCAAATATGCCAGTTTATGATGGAACATTTAACTGATTGGGATTACTTATCTTTGAGAATATGCTCTAAATCGAGCCCATAGAGCTTTGCAATATCCTTTGCGTAACTAAGTCCATCCGGAGTTGTGCGCAAAACCTTATAGCTTCGCGTACTTTCTTCTACATTTTCCATCATTGCCACAAGATTATCAATTTTTCCACGGTTTCGCGGATGTGAATTATATTTTTCAACCTGTTGGCTCAAATCATGGATATGGGTGACGTAAAGTCCACAGCAGCCAATGATACCAATTCCGGTGAGAACTTCGGAAGCAATATAGCTGGCTTCGAGTCCGCTGGTACTTGAAAAGGACTCATCAGTGCTGACTCAGCCGGAACAAATAGGCCTAACTGGAATAAAGCCTGCGCCATGCCGATCGAATAGGCAAAAATGGATTTTCCACTGGCAGTCAGAAAGCGAATATCGTCCAGCAGAGAAAAATAAACATGTTGGTATTTACGGAGACAATTCCTGCATCTAACGGGCAGAGGTTGATGCCGAGTGTGACACTTTTCAGATAACCAAAGGTTGTTTCCATTTTGGACAGTTCTGTATTTAAGGTTTGAAATTCACTGCTTTGTGCAATAAGATCGCTTACCACGCCGAGACGATATTCGAGTACACGTTCATCGGTGGAAAAGAAATTGTCCAATTCTAAATCTGCAAAACCGCGATAGATTTCTTTAATTAAAATGACCATGGAATCGATTTTTAAAGAGTCAATAAAACCGAAATCTTTCATGGGTTTTCCCTTGGTACGGTCATAATTGGGTGGGTATAATAAATGGAAATTTGTCTGCATACGGTAGGCTCCTTTGGAATTACAAATAAAAAGCAGATCAAACTGCTGCATTTTTCATCGAAACCAATGGAGAAATCAGCATTGCGGGAAAACTATCGGAACAAATCGAATCAGACAATGATGGATGAGGGAGTTCCCCTTGTGCAGCTGGAAATGGCCGGTTATGACCGTCCGTATGCAAGACATGGAAACAAGTATGTAGTGACAGCACCGGGCTGTTTTCTCTTGTACGAATCTATGGAAGATACATGATGGTGTGCCAGTTGCGCATTTTATCAATACCGTCATCAATGAGGGTCGCGAGGAGCAGGTGCTGACTTATCTTTCATCGTTTACTTATTCAGGATTAGAGAAAGATGGCAATCGCCTGTATATCCCGCATAATGGATGGCAGAAAGAATTAAATTGGAAAGAATACACATTTGAGGATCTGGGATTTCCGGTGACACAGACGAAGAGTATTCGTAGAACCTCTAAGATGATTGAACTGGACATTATACAATAAAGGGTGTAAAATTGCGTAGGCATATTGGATGCAAAGACTTTATTTCGTAAGAGGTGTTGAAGTTTGAAGAAGAATAAATATGAGATTGATATGTGCAATGGAACGATCATGGATAAACTGATATCCTTTGCACTGCCGCTCATGCTTTCAGGAATGTTGCAGCTGACGTTCAATGCGGTGGATATTGTTGTCATTGGACAATTCAGTGGAAAGCAGTCTCTGGCGGCGGTCGGTGCGACCACTGCACTCATTAATGTGTTTACAAATCTGTTTATCGGAATTTCGTTAGGAGCCAATGTTATTGCAGCCCGTTTCTATGCAGCAGGCCGGGATAAAGAAATGTCAGAGACGGTACATACAGCTATTTCGCTGGCTTTGATCAGTGGAATTGTCATGGGCATTGTCGGTATTGTTTTTTCCCATGGTGCATTACAACTGATGGGAACACCGTCGGATGTCATTGATCTGTCTACCCTTTATATGCGCATTTATTTTATTGGAATGCCGTTTTTTATGCTTTATAACTATGGCGCAGCAATTTTGCGGGCAGTTGGAGATACCAAGCGGCCACTCATGTTTCTGATCATTTCCGGTGTGGTAAATGCGGCGTTAAATCTGACACTCGTAATAGGTGCGCATCTCGGCGTGGCGGGTGTTGCAATCGGAACGGTTGTCTCGCAGTGTCTTTCCTGTATTCTGGTTTTGCGCTGTCTTTATCGTACAGAGGGAAGTTATCAGCTTCGCTTTTCAAAATTATGTATCAAAGGCGTTTATGTGAAGCAGATTTTTCAGGTTGGCATACCGGCAGGTCTGCAAAGTATGGTTATCAATTTTTCCAATGCATTGTTGCAGTCATCGGTAAACTCGTTTGGTTCTACAGAGATGGCGGGATATACGGTTGCGAACAACCTGCTTGGCTTTTTGTATATGTCCATCAACTCGGTGACACAGGCATGTATGAGTTTTACAAGCCAGAATTTTGGTGTCGGAAAGTATAAAAGAATGGACCGCGTGCTGAAAGACTGTCTGATTCTGACGATGGGAATTGCACTGGTTTTGGGATGCGGATTTTATATTTTCGGACCGCAGATTCTTAAAATTTATACCAGGAGTCCGAAGGTAATTGAGAGCGCGATGGAGATTCTTTCGATTACGACGGTTCCATATTTTCTGTGCGGAATTATGGATCTGTTTCCGGGTGCATTGCGCGGAATGGGATATTCCATGGTGCCGATGATACTTTCAGTTATTGGTACGGTAGGAACAAGACTTGTATGGATCTATGGACTGTTTCCAACACATCGATCACTGTATTTTCTGTTTATTTCCTATCCGGGATCGTGGATTGCAACAATCGTGATGCAGGTGATCTGTTATTATTTTGTGCGGCGCATGGTATATCGGAAAAATAATGAGCAAAATACCTTTTGACCCTTTAATCATATAATAAGGGGTGCATATTGTCACATATGGCTGTGTCTGCATAAGGGAAAGACGCTTTTTAATAAATAATTCTTGACTCTCACCCTGGTTCATGGTTTATATTCTGACCAGAATTTTGGAAATGGAGGTAACTTATGAACCGGTGGTCAGAGAAAAAACAGAAAAACAGAATAAAAACGCAATTCGGAAAAAATCCAATGGACATGGAAAACTGGGAATCTTTACAGCTTCGCATGTACGAAATTGAAATGTATGAGCAAAGGCGAAGAAAAACTTTCAATCAGGAATGGGTCGATGATGTGACATGGAATGATCTGGAGATGGATCGTGTATTTGCACGGATCAATCATACGAGAACATACATGGGAGAACAGATTTTATATCATCGGCTTCATGGCTGTAAAAGCAGACAGGAACTCCAGAGGATGGAAAAACGAATTGCGTTTTTTTCGTGTCAGGAATCATCCCGCATCAAAGTGGAAGAAAAGCTTTCACATATCGGGAAACAAAAAGAAAATTATTATTTGCCATTGTTTCTGATGGATGAAATCAATTGGCCGGTTACTTCCTGTATCGGGCTGTACTTGCAGCAGGTGCTGCTGGTCATTTGTCTGGCAGGAACTGTTTTGGTGAGAAGCAATGTATGGGGCCTGGGACTTCTTGTCGTTGCCACAGTCAATTTGCTTATTTAT
>OMCE01000675.1_pt1 | contig 16737 bp, 10 predicted proteins | sample 1644981 | NCBI WGS metagenome assembly OMCE01 (sample SAMEA103958151, study PRJEB25191) | human gut metagenome | reverse complement strand
CTCCCACAGTGTTTTTGTTTTTCTCCCTCAGTGTTTTTAGTATGAAACATTGAAATTAAAAGTGAAACATAAAAGTCGTATGTTTCAGTCGTTGAAAGCGTTGAGTATCAATGAATTGAAACATAAAAATGAAATATGAAAGCAAAAAACTCTATTGGTAAAATATACGTAAGTCAATGCCTATTTAGGGCATTCTGAAACATTTTGTAGAGGATTTTAAACTGTAATTTATCGAAGAAACATCAATACAAAAATAGCGGCCCGTGTCATTCAGTTATGACACAGGCCGCTTTCGTTGTTATCCTACTTTTTACCCTTTATAAATTATAACTAATACAAATTATGTGCGTGCTAATGTGTTATTCAAAGTCGAGCACCAACGTGCCGCGCACGTCAAGTTGTAAACAACCTTCTGTGAACTGAATGGTGCGACCGCTGATGATATCCTTTGCCTGTGACTTGGGAAGCGCTTCAGCATAGCGCGCTAAGTCGACTGTGGCGGGAGCATCTGTGCCGTTGAGCATCACTGTGACTGTGTGGCCTTGATAGGAACGCGTGTAGACGTACACACCATTTTTTATTGTAAAGTGGCGGAACGTGCCGCGCTGAATGGCCAAACTTGTCTTACGCCAATTCAGCAAACGACGTGCCAAAGTGAGTGTGCGTTGCATCAATGGTGTGAGATTTTTTCCCGTAAAGGCATTGATACTATCGCCCGCAAAGCCACCAGGGAAGTTTTGGCGTAACTCCCCATCGCCTTTCGACATGTCGCCCCACATGGCTAATTCATCGCCATAGTACACTTGTGGAATGCCACGCAGCGTAAGCAACATCGTGAGTGCTTGACAGTAACGAGCTGGGCGATAAGCCTGCTCGCGTGTGGCGGCGAAGCGTTGTGTGTCGTGGTTGTCGAGGAAGGTGAGCAAGTGGGTCGGGTCGGCATATACGGCATCTTGCGATAGGTAGTCGTAGATGACGGCCAACCCGCGGTCCCAATCATTAGTTGTCTCGTCGACGGCCTTTGCAATGCGATACATCAGGGGAAAGTCCATTACCGTAGGCAACTGCGAGTCATCCTCGCCCTTGGGCCCTACGGGAGAATGGCGTTGCCAACTGCTAACGCCTACATTGTTGTTTATCCACGTTTCGCCTACGATGTTGAAACCTGGATATTCAGCCTCTACTTCCTTACACCATTGCGCCATGGCACGGCGGTCGGCATAAGGGTAAGTGTCTTGACGTATGCCGTCAATGCCTGCGTATTCGATCCAAAATAGGGAATTTTGAATCAGATAGCGCAGCACGTGGGGGTTGCGTTGGTTGAGGTCAGGCATGGCTTGCGTAAACCACCCATCGGTGGCATTGGTAGCGTCCTCATTGGAAGCATACTTATCTGTTACAGCTGCAATTTTGTACGATGTCTGTATGTATTCGCTTCGATTGTTAAACCACGTAGAGTCTGGCAGGTCAGTAAAGAGAAAGTTATGACTTCCACAGTGGTTGAACACCATGTCCTGCACCACTTTGAGTCCATGGGCATGTGCGTCAGTTACAAAGGCGCGATAATCTTCGTTCGTGCCGTAGCGTGGGTCAATGCGGTAATAGTCCGTAATGGCATAGCCATGATACGACTGTTCGGGTATATCGTTTATTAACAGAGGAGTAGGCCAAACGGCTGTTACTCCGAGTTGTTGCAGATAGTCAAGGTGTTGGCGCATACCAGCTAAGTCACCTCCGTGGCGTGCGGAGGAGGCCTGTGAAGAAGTGTGTTCTAAAAGCCCTTTTACTACGTCGTTCTTCGTGTTGCCATTAGCAAAGCGGTCGGGCATAAGCAGGTAGATGACGTCTGCTTGTGTGAAAGAGTTAACCTTGCGTTCCTCGCGTTGACGCAGTTCGTAGGGAATACGTTGCGTGGTGCGTCCATGTTTCAACACAATGTCAAATCGTTCAGCTTTGGCTTGAGTCGTGTTGAGATAGAGTAAGAGATAGTTTGCGTTTTGGGGGCGCACAATGCTATCGATGCTAACATTTGTCGTAGAGAGCGTTACGTCACTCTGTCCTACCCCTTGTGCGTGAATGAGCACTTGGAGCGAGGGGTTGTGCATGCCTGCCCACCAGAACTGGGGTTGCACAACGGGGGCTTGTCTCTTGGCGGCTAAAAGGCTCAAGGGCAATAATAAAAGTGCAAAGAAAATATTATATATACGTTTCATGTGTTGATTTAGGGATTTGTTTGGTCGAACATTTTGTTTTGCAAAAGTAAGGGCAAATGTATGCTTTTGCAAACGTTAGAATAAAAATATAAACGAATGAAATTGCAAAAGCATTGAAAATCAAATGAAACGTGTAAAAAATGGCGTCGATTTATATAAACTGAAAGGAGGTGTGTAGCAATGGTAATTTGTCTAAATTTTACTCACTTTGGATTCAAACTCATCAGGGTTGCCCTTCGAACGGTTACGTACCTTTGATCGATAGTTATAGATAGTGGCAGTAGAGTTATTCATAAAGTGGGCAATGTGAGCAGTGTCAGTTACGCCTAAGCGAATGAGGGCAAAGATACGCAATTCCGTTGTTAAACGATTTTCGGCTTTGGGCTGTATCTCCTCGCCAGGGCGTAAGAGGGCATTAAACGAACGAATAAAGTCGGGGAAGATAGCCAAGAAGGCAGCGTCAAAGTCCTCAAAGAAGTGTTCTTGTTCCGCCTTGGTGCGTGCATCACTCTTGAGATTCTTCATGAGTTCGTCCGTTTGGTGGTCCTTCAGCATACGATAGGCTGAGCGGCGGTCGTTGTCTATGCGGTCAAGGTAGTCGCGGCAGCGGTTGAGGTAGCGCGTCAAGTATTCTTCTTTCATCTTGTCCGAGAGTTGCAGTTCGTCGTAGGTGCGCTTAAGTTGTTCGTTGACGGTTGACAATTGTTCATAGCCTACTTTGAGTTGTTGGTTCATCTCCATCTGCTGGCGGCGCATACTACGCACTTTCTTGAGCTGATGGTAGAGGTAAATCATGCTAGAAAGCAGGGCCAAGGCCAGAATGGTGAGTGCATAGACGAAGAGGCGTTCGCGGTGACGCTCAGCGTGTTCGCGCTCCTTGTAGACCTTATTAATAATCGGGAAGATGTTTGACACTTCCACTGCGCGTAAGCGTGCTTTACAAAAGTTGGCGTCCTCCATCGAACAGATGAGGTAGTTGTAGGCACGTTGCACGTCGTTATGTTGATATAGCTCTTGTGCTAACAAGGGGAGGGCTTGATATTCCGTCACGCCACGTTCGAGGTCGCTCAAGGCCGCGAGTGCGAGAAAGCGCATTGCTTCGTCGCTATTTTTCATTTCGTGATAGGCTTGTGCCAAAACGGAGTAGACGTAAGGAGCAGAATCGCCTGCGCGCTTCCCCACGTAGGGGCGAAGTAAGTCGATGGCCTTTTGTGCCTGTCCGTTGATCAATAGTTTGTCTGCTTCAACGATAGTACGCGAGAGTCCAGGTTTCTCAATCATGAGTATGGAGTCACGATAGTTTTGTGTTAGCTTCAGCAAGCGTTGGTGTGACACACCCGCATTAGCGTAATTTGCCATCCACCCATATATGGTGCGTTGTATGCGCAAGTATTGTAGGCGAAGGTCCTCACCCCCTGCGGCTAACATATCGGGTTTTACGGCTTTCATCTCCTTCAGTGCTTCGGTGTAGAAGCCCGATATGGCGAGGAGTTCACTTTGTGCGATATGCCACCAACCCGACAAGGCCGCATCGTGCTGCATCTCGGGCATATGGGCTATCTCATTGAGTGCCACTTGTGCGGAGTCGGTCTGGAAGTGGGAGTAGGTATCGTATATCTGTTGTAGCAGGCTCACGCGGCGCATGCCTTGTGTGCTTGCAGCAGCCTTCTTCAGTACTTGGGCTTTTTCTTCACGTATCTGTTGATAGTTTGTTTTTTGGTCTATCATTTGGTCGAGTTGAACGAGCAACTCGGGTAGCTGCAAGTCGTAGCGTGACTGTGCCGATAATGGCAACGTAACAAAAAGCAATAGTAACAGGTATATATTTTTCATGGTTTCGTGCGAATGCGTCGTAAAACTAAAGTAAGCGCAAAGTTACATTAATTTAGAAATAAGCAAAGTATTTATAACAAAATAGAACTGCAATTTGTCGAACAGACAGGAATAAACGCAAGCTCATCTGGGGGGAACGCGTCCTCACCTGGGGGCGACGCGTCCCCGCGTCGGCATTTGCAGGTCAAGGCTCGATGCCTTGACTTGCAAATACATGAATATCACTAATTCAAGTATTGCCAACTTGGGGCATCGAGCCTCAAGTTGGCAATATCGACGCGGGGACGCGTCGCCCCCAGGTGAGCTTGCGTCGCTCCCAAGTGAGGGTGCGTTCATTCCTGCTTGCTCACCATGAAGTAAGTAGCGTGGGGCGAACTGAGGTAAAGGCCACAGGTGCTGCTTTGCGGATACATGGCGCCATTCTCAGTCAACTTGATGCCTAAAGCCTTGAAGTCAAGTAGTCGGCTGACGGGGAAGATGAGTTGCTGGTCAGGCAAGGAAGGATAGCCCACTGCTGGACGAATGCCTTGATAGGCAGCACGCGAGAGTTCTTCTAACGCCAAGTGTTCATCAGGACTGTACCCCCATAGGCGCGTGCGCACCTCGCGGTGTAACCACTCGCTCGTGGCTTCAGCCAGTCGGTCGCAAACGCTTTGCAAGAGAAGAGCCTGATAATCATCGTTAGTCTGCTTCACTCGCTCCAACTCCTCTATCAATGAGGGCGACACCGTAATGGCAAACACACCCACATAGTCCTCGTAAGGACGCGGTGCTACGTAGTCGCATAAGGCCAAACACGGTGCTCCCGCCTTGGCCGGGTGGCGCTGGCGAGGCGTGGGCAACACAAGGTCCTTGCCCCCAACGGCTCCAGGGAGTACAATGCTATTCTCAGTGCCGTAAGCTGGATAGAAGCCTACTTCAGCCTGCATGTAGTGGCGCTTTTCGAGTTCATTGAGTAGAAGTTCCGCCTCTTGCTTAATCTTTTCCGCCTCAGGCGTGCCTTTGCGTACACGCCAAAGGTTGAAGAAGTACGTCCAATTAATCAACTTGCGCACCTCGCTGATGCGAATGTGCGGTTCCGCACGATAGCCAATAAAGGAGGGGCGGGGGAGTGTCTCCTTGCTCCAATCGATGACGAGGCGACGCAAGATATGCTTTGGGTCGTCACAACCACAAGGACACCCCTTAATGGTAGCCTTATCCTGTGGAGACTCGGTCGCTTGACTCAGCAACTCCTTTGCGCGCTTTTGCGCCTCGTGCTTCTTGACGAGTTCAGCTTGTTGTTGGGCATTCTCCGTAATGACACGTTCACGATCAGGGCCCATGAGTTGCATCGAAAGCACTGCATTGATAGAAGCATCTTTTACGTGGAATACGGGCCCTTTGTATAAGGGAGCAATCTTCAGCGCCGTATGTAGCGGTGAGGTAGTAGCGCCACCCACCAAGAGCGGCACGGTGATGCCAGCTTCCGTCAGTGCGCGTGCCGTGTTACACATCTCGTCGAGTGAAGGCGTAATCAAGCCACTCAAGGCGATAAAGTCGACATTGCGTTCAATGGCCGTTTGCACAATCTGTTCGGCAGGCACCATAACGCCGAGGTCAATCACCTCAAAGTTGTTGCAGCCCAAAACCACCGTTACGATATTCTTACCGATGTCATGCACGTCGCCCTTCACCGTAGCTACGAGATAGCGACCGTTGCTCTTTGCGTTGGCATCTTTTGCCCTTTCGAGATAAGGCTGAAGCAGTGCCACCGCCTTCTTCATCGTGCGTGCCGACTTCACCACTTGGGGCAAGAACATCTTGCCCTCGCCGAAGAGGTCGCCCACCTGTTGCATGCCCTGCATCAGGGGCCCTTCGATAATGTCACCCGGAGCTGCGTATTGCTGCAAGGCTTCCTCTAAGTCAGACTGCAAAAACTCGTCGTCGCCCATACGCAGTGCTTCCTTTAAGCGGTCGACGAGAGGAATGGTCGAACGATCCACCTTCGGCTTCTCCACCGCTTGGAGTTGGTCCTTCGCTTGTAGGAGTTCGGCCGCCTTGTCGATGAGTCGTTCTGCCGCGTCGTCGCGACGATAGAGGATAACGTCGTCAATGAGCGTAAGCAAGTCGGCTGGAATGTCGCCATACATCACCTTCGAGGCTGGGTTGACAATGCCCATGTCCATGCCGCGTTGCATACCGTGATAGAGGAACACCGCGTGCATGGCCTCGCGCAAGTAGTTGTTGCCACGGAAGGCAAACGATAGGTTGCTCACGCCACCACTCACGTGGGCATAGGGCAAGTTTTGCGTTATCCACTCCGTAGCGCGTATAAAGTCAAGACCATAAGCGTCGTGCTCCTTCATGCCTGTGGCTACAGTCAGCACGTTGGGGTCGAATATGATATCGTGAGGGTCAACTCCCGCCTCCTCCGTGAGCAAGCGATAGGCCCGTGCGCAAATTTCGATCTTACGTTCATAAGTTGTAGCTTGGCCTTGTTCGTCGAAGGCCATTACCACCATAGCTGCTCCGTATTGGCGAATGGTGCGCGCGTGACTCAAAAACTTCTCTTCGCCCTCTTTGAGCGAGATAGAGTTGACTACACACTTGCCCTGCACACACTTTAGCGCTGCTTCAATCACTTCAAATCGTGATGAGTCAATCATCCACGGAATGCGTGCCACCTCAGGGTCGCTGGCCATGAGGTTTAAAAAGTGCGTCATCTCTTCCTTCGCATCGAGTAGGCCGTCGTCCATGTTGACATCGATAAGGCTTGCCCCATCGCGCACCTGCTTACGAGCAATGCCCAATGCCTCGTCGTACTGCTTCTCATTGATAAGTCGCAGAAACTTACGACTGCCCGCCACATTGCAGCGTTCGCCTACGTTCATAAACGTACCCTTGAGCGGTGTAAAGCCTTCCAGACCTGCCAACCAATCAATCTTTCCTTCAGTAGGACGAATGCGTGCTTGGCGTCCCTTAGCCATTTCGGCAATGGCACGAATGTGGTCGGGTGTGGAACCACAGCAACCGCCTACAATGTTTACTCCGTCGTCAATGAAGCCTTTAATAGCCGCCGCCATCATCTCAGGCGTTTCGGTATAATTACCCTCTTCATCGGGCAGTCCGGCATTGGGATGAGCACTGATATAATAAGGTGCTTTCTCAGAGAGCACGCGTAAGTAAGGACGCATATCCTCTGCTCCAAACGAACAGTTCAGCCCCACACTGAAGATGTCCTCATCGTGTTGCACAGAAGCTAAGAACGCATCAAGCGTCTGTCCAGACAGCGTGCGTCCAGAAGCATCAGCAATGGTCACGCTCAGCATGATAGGAATGCGTCGCCCTGTGCGCTCTTTCACCCTTCGCGCTGCCATAAGTCCGGCTTTGGCATTGAGTGTGTCGAAGATAGTTTCAAGCATAAAGAGGTCAACGCCCCCTTCGCTCAATACCATCATCTGCTCTTCGTAAGCCTCGCACAGTTGGTCGAAGGTGAGGGCGCGATAGGCAGGGTTTTCAACGTCGGGCGACATTGACAGCGTGCGGTTTGTCGGTCCGATGGTCGCCACTACGTAGCGTGGCTTATTGGGCGTGAGTCGCGTCATGCGTTCCGCCTCTTCGCGTGCTATCTGTAAGGCAGCGCGGTTCATTTCGACTACGTAGTCCTCCGTTTGATAGTCCGCCTGTGAGATGCGCTGTGCGCTAAATGTGTTGGCCGTAATAATGTCAGCCCCCGCCTCTAAGTATTCGCGGTGAATCTGTCGCAACACGTCGGGGCGTGTGAGCGAGATGAGTTCATTATTCCCCTGCAACCGCACGGGCCAGTCCTTAAACATTTCGCCCCGAAAGTCGTCCTCTGTGAGGTGGAAACGCTGAATCATCGTGCCCATGGCGCCGTCGAGGATTAAAAGCGAGGCAGCCCCTACGGCCTCACCCCCTACGGCCCTTACGGCCTCTACGGCCTCACCCCCTAACCCCCTCTCCTTGAGGAGAGGGGGAATAAAGTTACCTTTGTTTGCTGCGTTTGGTGTTGAGGTATATAATGCGATTGCTTGTGATATGATGTCAGACATGGATTCTTTACCTAGTGCTATTTTGTCGGGTGTTCAATTCTATGTTTCATTTTGTGCATACGCGTTAGGCTGAAAGCCTAGCATTTATATAGCCTAGGGTTTTAACCCTAGGTTCCCAGATGTTTTTACGAGCTGTGCTGAAAGTACAGCACGTGCGTGAACATTGTGGTATATTAATGTGTAGTACTTTCTGTATCACATTGAAGATAAATTGTTCTACACTTTTATTAAAATAAATCATATGCACATTGTTAGTCACGAAAAACATAGTCTTCATTATAGTCAATGTCATATTCTTTTAGAAACATAGTATATTCCTCTCGGAAGGTCATTGTATGGTGATGCATCATTTGGTTGTCAATGTATGCGATAGTTTTGTCTACGATAGAGGAACTTACGGAGAATGCGCCATAACCTGCTTGCCAATAGAAGGGAAAATAAAAATTATCTTTTTCCTTTAAAAAGGAAGAAGAACTATGTTTTATCTTTTTTACAAAATCAGCTATTAATATATCCCGTGGCAGAGTGCACAAAATATGAACGTGATCATTGGTTCCACCTATGCGAATAGGTATGCTATTACAGTGTCGTATGATCCCCATCATATAAGCATAGAGTTCTTCTCTATCTTTTTCTTGTATCATTACGCTATTCGTTTTTATGTGAAAGACAAGATGAATGTAGACTTTTACAAGCGATTGTGCCATGTTTTGAATAATTATATGGAATATAATAGTTTGATGTAGTCAAAAAGAATGCGCAAAAGCAAGGCAGAAAGCCTAATATTTAAACAACTTAGGGTACCCCGAGGTTATATATGCGCCTTTAATGCTGTGCTGAAAGTACAGCACATTAATATACAATGTTTACGCACGTGCTGTACTTTCAGCACAGCTCGTAAAAACATCTGGGAACCTAGGGTTAAAACCCTAGGCTATATAAATGCTAGGCTTTCAGCCTAACCTCTATACGCGAAAATCAGAACATGAAACTGTACCCCTAGTTACCCCTCTCCTGGCTATATAAATGCTAGGCTTTCAGCCTAACCTATGTTTAGCGGGGGGTGAGGCCGTGGCCCGCTACTTCAATATTCTCTCCGTACTATACGCGGCATTCATCGTGTAGAAGTGGATAATGGGTACACCAGCAGCTTGGAGTTCACTCACTTGGTGGCGTCCCCATTCGATGCCGAGCGCCTTGACGTCGTCGTTCGACTTACATTTCGTAAACTCACGTGCTAACTCCTGTGGAAAGTCGATGTGGAACGTGCGAGGCAACATTGTGCAATGGTTCAACGTCGTGAGTGGCTTCAAGCCTGGTATGACAGGCACGGTGATGCCCTCCTTGCGTAGGCGGTCAACAAAGGCAAAGTATTTAGCATTGTTGAAGAACATCTGCGTGACAACGTGGTCGGCTCCCATAGCTACCTTAGCCTTGAGGTGTTCGATGTCGGTGTCGAGGTTCATAGCCTCGTCGTGCTTCTCCGGATAGCCTGCTACGCCATACTTAAACGGAGTGGTGGGGGCGGGCATGGTGATGCCACCTAACAGTTTACCTTGGTTGAAGTCGTTCACCTGTTGGCAAAGTTCAATGGCATGAGCGTGGCCGCCAGGGGTGGGGATAAAGCGGTTTTCCTCTTTAGCGCGGTCGCCACGTAGCACGAGTAAGTCGTTAATGCCGAGGTAAGAGAGGTCGATGAGTTCGCGCTCAATCTCGGCAGCTGTAAATCCGCTACATATAATATGTGGCACAGTGCGTACCCCATAGCGCTCCTTTACGGCCGCAGCAATGGCCACCGTACCAGGGCGGTTGCATACGCTGAACTTCTGATACGTGCCAGCACTCGTTTCGCTATAAATCGTTTCAGAGCGGTGGGTCGTAATGTTGATGCATACGGGGTTGAAGGGCATGAGCGTATCAATCGTCTCATATATCTTTTGCATGCCCTTGCCACGCAAGGGGGGGAGTATTTCGAATGAAAATGCTGTCATGTATGGGGAGATTAGGGAGTTTAATGAGTTTTAGGGAGTTTAGGGAGTTTAATGAGTTTAGTAAGTTTAATGAGTTTAGTAAGTTTAATGAGTTTAGTGAGTTTAATGAGTTTAGTAAGTTTAGTGAGTTTAATGAGTTTAGTAAGTTTAATGAGTTTAATGGGTTTAATGAGTTTAATGAGTTCTGGTATCTTAGTAGGTTAAACTTACTAAACTTATTAAACTCATTAAACTCATTAAACTTATAACCCCATTAAACTCATTAAACTTACTAAACTCATTAAACTAAAAAATTACTTTATCCGAATTTCGTCGCCAATCTTGAAGTGGTAATTCCGCTTGATAGGGTTCATCTTACAGAGCGAACTGAGGCGTATGCCGTAGCGCTGTGAGATGCTGTAAAGGCTTTCGCCTACGCGCAGCGTGTGTGTGCGTTGCGTGAGTCCTGCGTCCGCCTTCTTCTGCTTCTTGCCTAAGTAGACAATATCGCCACTCTTGAGTTGGAAGGTAGCGTCTACGTCGTTATATTTACGCAGTTTGCTCTCCTTTACCTTAAAAGTCTTGGCCAAAGAGTCGTAAGTGTCACCTTCAAGGGCAATGACATAGTACTGTCTGTTGCAGCGGCGAATGGGGTGGCCATTCGTGCGTTGCTGTAATTTCTCCTTCTCTTTGCGCTCATGTCGCTCCTCGCGACTTTCGTGGTGGCGCGCTTTGTCAAAGTCATGGAGGTTGTACTTATCAATCATATTGATGAGCGCTTGTGCATACGTTGGACTGGTGGCATATCCCGCCCGTTTGAGCCCATGCGCCCACCCCTTATAGTCCGTCTTCTTAAGGTCGAAGAGCGAGGCATAGCGTTTGCCGTTACGCAGAAATTTAGAGTGGTCCTCGTAACTCTCAGCAGGTGAACCATATACGCGAAATTTGTCGTCGGGACGATCGTCCGACTTCACGATGTAAGGCCCTGTCCAATAGCCGCTCACCTTAATGCCAAAGTGGTTATTTGCCTCCTTTGCCAGTCGACTTTGGCCAGCTGCACTTTCGAGCAGTCCTTGTGCTAAGGTGATGCTGGCCGGAATGCCATAACGCTTCATTTGGTCAATCGCCATGCCCGAATATTGCTGTATATAGCGTTCGTATGCTCCATTTTGTGCCTGAACGGAGATGCAGAGCAACATGCTTAAAATAACAAGTGTAAACTTACGTATTGTCATATCTTTTAAAGTCAAAATACGGAATGTGGCAAATTTACATATAAAATCTCGCTTTATGCCTACTTTTTGTAACATTTCCGTGGTGTCGCTGTGTTATAAAATTGTAGCGTCCAAATTGATGTTTGCTGCAAACGTTTTTCTCTTTTTACATAATAGAGAGATAAGCTGCAATTAGGCAGACAAACTGCGATTCGTTACAGAACTTATTTATTTTTGCTTCTCGTGCTGCACTGTGAAGTTGTAGCCTTGGGGAATGCGTAGTTCGATGCGGGTGCCGTGGTGGGGTGGGGCTACGTTGGTAATCGTGAGACTGGCACTGCGGCGGTTGTATTGGTTGAGAATTTCAAGCGTGCGTGTGAGTAAGCGTAGGCCTGTGCCGGTGTCGCGATTGGTGCGCTTGATGCGGCCGGGGTTGTAGCCCTGCCCATTGTCGGTCACTTGAAGCGAGAGTTCGTTGGTAGGGAGGAGCGTGATGCTGATGTGAATGGCACTCTCAGCACTAAGCGTGGGGAAAGCGTGCTTGAGGGCATTCTCTACGGGTATCTGTAACGACATAGAGGGAATGAGCCATTCGCTCTTTTCTAACGCGGGGTCGATGGTCCACGTGACGGTGGGCCATTCGCCCTTACTATAATGGTGAAGTGAAACGAAACGTTGCACCAAGGCGAGTTCGTCACATAACTTCACAGCCACCTTGCCTGAGGTGAGGAGGTTGCCACGCAATACGTCGATGAGCAGCTCGACGGGTTCGACCAACTCGGGGTAGCGTTGGAGCTTCGGAAGTACGGTACCTAATACGTTGAAGATGTAGTGAGGCGACACGCGGTTGCGCACGATGTCCATGCGAAGTTCCGTCATGCGCTCCATTTGTTGCTTCATGCGATTTTGCGTGTAACGTCGGTAGCATACAATGATGAGCGTGGCTGCAAGAGCCAGTGCTACGGCTACAATTATAACAATCAGAATGATGTTTTGCTGACGTGCCGTTTGGGCAGCGTATTCCGATATAGAGATTTGTTGGCGCAGTAGCGTCGTGTCGCGTTGGTAGCGGCTGGCCAATTCGGCTACGTTGTTGCGCGTCTGGCGGCTGCGTAGCGAGTCAGCATATTGATCGCTGAGCGTCTGATATTGGTAGGCGCGTTGCCACTGACCATATTGCGCTGCGTAGCGCATAAGGCGGCGGTAGTGGAGCATGAGGTAACGCGGCGAACGTATCGGGTGAGGCTCCTTGAGCTGCGTTAAGAAGTCATTGACTTGACTCCCTTTGTGTTGGGCAATGTCGAGATCGGCCAATAGGCTCTTAATGTAGAACACGTTCTCAGGCGTGAGCTGATTGCCCTCTTGTTGTAAGAATAGCTTGGCATTTTGCAGTTGCTGCTGTGCTTCAGACAGTTTATTTTGCATGAGATAAATTTCTCCCATGTTAATCTCGCAGATGTGAATGAAGAACGGGTTGTCCAGTTGGTGGGCTATCTTGTAAGCTTGCTGAAAGTTATAGAGGGATTCGTCATACTTGTGTTCGAAATAATAGCAGTTACCTAACGAGGAGTGGTAAAAGTGTTGAGTCTGTAGAGCTTCTTGTTCAATGTCCTTCTTAGCAAGGTTGAAGAAGTGGTGTGCCTCTTTAAAGTTTTCCAACTCCATATAGATAAGTCCGAGTCCGCAGCAGATAGCGGCCCGATTGGTACTATTGTGCAATGAATCGGCTATGAAGAGGGCGTAACGATAACGTTCTGCTGCTAATGGCAGACGGCCTGACTGTTGGTACATATCGGCCACGTTGATAGTGGCGGCTATGAGGTCGTTTGTTTTAGGTGGTTGGTTTAACAAGGTGTAGGCTCGTTCGTAGTACTGGCAGGCTTGGCGGTTGTAACCTGCAAGCAGAGCGGAGGTGCCGAGATGATTATACACTAAACCTTCAAGTTGGGGCTCGTGGTGTGTCACGCTCCACGTTTTCACCTTATTATAAGTCTTGTTGGCCCAAAGGGAGTCACCCGCACGTTGGTGGGCGGTAGCGCGATAGAGTTCGAAGCGATACCATTGGGTGCTGTCGCTGACACGTTTCTGCCACTGCATAAAGGTCGTGTCGGCCTTATAAGGGGCAGCGTAGAGGAGGTCGCGGTTGGCTTCGACGACGCTGTCTATTTGGTGCTGAGTGACGCTTTGTCGCTTATGCTGGCAACTGAACGTTAATAACACGAATAGTGGGAACGCAAGGAAACGGTAATACTGAGAGGAGAACATATAATTCTGGAGGGGAAAACGTTAAGGTCGCGCTTCGCGCTCTAAACATTAATATTCATAATGCAAGGTCGCGCTTCGCGCTCCTGGGGGAGGAACATTAATTATCATTAATTGACCATTAATTTCTTCATTAATTATTTCGTTAATTTCTTCATTAATTGTCTCATTAATTACCAAAAGAGAATAATTAATGAAGAAATTAATGGTTAATTAATGATAATTAATGTTTCTCCTCCTGGAGCGCGAAGCGCGACTTGATGTTAAGCGTTGTCATTATTATCGAAGAGGGAAGGTTCTTGGGATGGGTCATCCGTATCGACTTCGGGGGAATTGTCGTTATCATTCTCGTCCTCTTGAGGTTCAGCCTCGGTGACGGGCTGACGAAGCGGTTCGAGTTCTTCTATCTTCTCAATGGGAAGCGTGGTGATACGTTTACCTTTGGCCTTGTAGCCCTTAACGGCAATGAACGAATCCACATCAATTTCAAGTGGATCGCGGAAGTTCTCGTTGCCACCATAGGTCACTTGCAGACGCGGATATACTTGATCGGTGAGCAAGATAAAGCGAGAGTTGGGGTTGTCGCCCAAGAAATTTAGTGGCCGCGTTTGTGCACAACGTTCAAGGACGAAGCGCTTAACGTAAGGGAAGCCTTGTTGATCGGCATCGAAGAGTACGGCCGTCCACACCTTGTGTTCGTCAAACTTCTCAACGCGCAGAATGCCCGAAGGCTCGTAGTGATTGTTGAGGTCGAAATTGGTGGTGTAGAACTGTCCGTTCTGCAGGACAACGAGTACGAGGTCGTCAGAGTGGAACTCACCCAAGAACTCTCCACGTCCATCGTAATTAAGGCGCTGTACATCATGGTCGAACCAAACTCTTCGACCGCCGAGGGTAGAAGCACCATGCGCCTTGAGCGTAATCTTATGAACGTCAACTCGGGTGAGCAAGTTGCCTCGGCTTTGACGCCCTTTGACTAAGATCTCTCCAAAGTCACGATCCATGCTGATGCGCTTGAGTTTGGGATTAGGACGGAACGTAACCTTGATAGTCTCAGCCTCGCCATTCGGGTTGGCTGTGAAGTAAAGCACCTTGCTACCTGGCGTACCCATTGTGAGGTCGTACTCGCGGTCGTGGGTGATGCTAGTCACGTTGAAGCGTTTGATGTAGCAAGTGTTGGTGGCAGCGTCGCGATAGACAACATTATAAATTGTGCGTTTATCGCCCTTCTTAAAGACGGCGATGTGAATGACCTCTACTTTCTTTTTCTTCTCCGCCTTCATGCGCTCAGTTTCACCGATAAACACCTTATCGGCTACGCGCGTAACCTTATACGTACCGTCGCGATAGAAGATGATGACATCGTCGATAGGAGAACAGTTCTCCACGAACTCGTCCTTCTTGAGGCTCATGCCCATGAAGCCATTTTCGCGGTCGATGTAGAGCTTCTCGGTAGCTTCGATTACCTTGGTGGCCTCGATGTTGTCGAACGAGCGTATCTCGGTGTGGCGAGGGTGTTCGGCCGCATATTTGTCGCGAATGAGGCGGAACCAGTTAGAGGTGACTTCGACCATGTTCTGTAAGTCGCGGTCAATGCGTGCCACCTCTTCTTTCATGTGGGCGATAAGCTCGTCGGCTTTGTCTTTATTGAACTTAAGGATGCGTCCCATCTTAATCTCCATGAGACGCAGTATGTCGTCGCGTGTCACTTCACGATAGAACTGGGGCTTGAAGGGGTCTAAGCGACTGTCGATGTGAAGAATGGCAGCGTCCATGTCTTTAGCCTGTTCAAAAGCGCGGTCTTTGTAGATGCGCTCCTCGATAAAGATACGTTCGAGTGAGGCAAAGTGAAGACTCTCCATGAGTTCGCCACGGCGTATCATGAGTTCCTTCTCAAGCAAAGAGCGCGTGTGGTCTACCGAACGGCGCAACACCTCGCTTACGGTGAGAAACTTCGGCTTCTTGTCTTCAATCACGCAGCAGTTGGGATTGATACTGGTCTCGCAGTCGGTGAAAGCGTAAAGGGCATCGATAGCCTTGTCGCTTGATGTGCCAGGCGTGAGATGAACGTGAATTTCAGCCTCGGCAGCGGTGTTGTCCTCCACCTTACGAATTTTTATCTTACCCTTTTCGTTGGCTTTGAGTATAGAGTCGATGAGCGTGCTGGTGGTTTTGCCATAGGGTATCTCGGTGATGACGAGCGTCTTACTATCTAACTTCTCAATTTTGGCACGCACCTTTACGGCACCACCGCGCATGCCGTCGTTATAGCGTGATACGTCGATGGAACCGCCTGTCAAGAAGTCGGGATAGAGGTGAAACTCCTCGCCATGCAGATACTTGATAGCGGCTTCGCAAAGTTCGCCAAAGTTATGGGGTAAAATCTTTGCTGAAAGGCCTACGGCAATGCCCTCGGCCCCTTGAGCTAAGAGTAAAGGAAACTTTACGGGTAACGAAACGGGTTCCTTCTTACGGCCGTCGTATGACATCTTCCACTCCGTTGTCTTAGGATTGAAGAGTACGTCGAGAGCGAACTTTGAGAGTCGCGCTTCAATATAACGAGGGGCAGCAGCGCTGTCGCCCGTGAGTATGTTACCCCAGTTACCCTGACAGTCGATGAGCAGGTTCTTTTGTCCCAACTGTACCAAGGCATCGCCAATAGAGGCATCACCGTGGGGGTGGAACTGCATGGTATGACCTACGACGTTGGCCACCTTATTATAGCGTCCATCGTCGAGCAGTTTCATAGAGTGGAGTATGCGTCGTTGTACAGGTTTGAGACCATCACCCAAGTGGGGGACGGCACGTTCGAGAATAACGTACGAGGCATAGTCTAAGAACCAGTTTTGATACATACCCGTCAACTGCAATTTGCCCTCTTCGTCTTTCACCCCACTGGGGTGATAGTCTGAGTGGGCTTCGGGCGTTGCGGTGTCGTTAGTGGCTTCGTTGGTAACGTCAGTTTCGTTCAATATTTCGTCTTTATTTTCTTCGCTCATCGTTTTAAGGGTAGTTTCAGCATTTTACGTTGCAAAGTTAACAAATCTGTGTTAAACATTTAAACGCGGATTTGATAAACTGCAATTTGTCGACCTAACGAGAATGAACATTAACGAAAAAATTAATGGAATAATGAATGTTCAATTAATGATAATTAATGTTCAAAACAAAGCGCGAAGCGCATAACATA
>OMCE01000673.1_pt1 | contig 16742 bp, 17 predicted proteins | sample 1644981 | NCBI WGS metagenome assembly OMCE01 (sample SAMEA103958151, study PRJEB25191) | human gut metagenome | reverse complement strand
GCTTCCGGATATCCGGTGCAAGCCCCATCTTATCTCCCAGTACGCGGACACGCATATTATTTTTCGCTGCGGTTTTCAGACAGGTCTTCATATAATTGTGCAGAAGCTTCATCAGTGCATCCACTTCGTCCTTCGGTCTGTTCCAGTTCTCTGTGGAAAATGCATAGACCGTCAGGTATTTCACACCAAGGTCGTACGCTGCAGCACAGACTGTTTCCACATTTTTGCTGCCCTGTACATGCCCGTAATTACGTGGCATTCCCTTGCTCTTTGCCCATCTGCCGTTTCCATCCAATATAATGGCGATATGATTCGGTACACTCATTATACAGTCATGATCTCCTTTGACTTCTCTTCTACCATACCATCAATTTCTTTGATGAATTTATCTGTAACTTTCTGTAACTGTTCTTCTAGCATCTTGATCTCGTCTTCGGAAACATCTTCCTTTGCCAGCTTCTTGAAGGAGTCATTTCCATCTCTTCTGGAATTGCGGACTGCAACCTTGCTTTCCTCACCTTTTTTCTTCACTTCCTTAACCAGATCCTTACGACGTTCCTCGGTAAGCTCCGGGAATACCAGACGGATCACATTACCATCGTTAGATGGGGTGATGCCGATATCGGACGCCATAATTGCTTTTTCGATTGCTTTGATCAGGGATTTTTCCCAGGGTGCAATCTGGATCATGCGGGGTTCGGGAACAGTTACATTGCCCACCTGCTGCAGCGGCGTGGGAGAACCGTAATAATCCACACGGATTTTGTCCAGTACATGCGGGTTGGCACGTCCTGCACGGATTGTCATGAAATCTGCTTCCAGATATTCACAGGTCTTTTCCATTTTTGTTTCAAACTGCTGTAATCTCTCGTCCATCTTGTTCTCCTATCCTCCTTATACCGTTACCTTGGTGCCGGTAAAATTGCCCTTTACCGTATTGACAATGCTGTCTTTTTCATTTAAACCAAATACCCACATCGGCATCTTGTTGTCTCTCGCCAGAATCGATGCAGTCATATCCACTACCTGCAGGTTTTTCTCGATTACCTCATGAATCGATACTTCGTCATACTTCTTCGCCGCCGGATTCTTCGCCGGATCATCGTCATATACGCCATCAATCGCCTTAGCGAGCAGAATAACGTCCGCCTCTACCTCAATTGCGCGCAGCACAACGCCGGTATCCGTGGAAAAATACGGATGTCCCGTACCGCCTGCAAAGAATACGACCATTCCTTTTTCGAAATATTTGTTCGCGCGATCCTTGGAAAACAGCTTCGTAAAGGAACCGCACTCAAACGGTGTCAAAATGTTGGTCATCATGCCAACCGAACGGAAAATCTCTGAAACGTAGATGCAGTTCATCACTGTCGCAAGCATGCCGATCTGATCCGCTTTGGTGCGGTCAATGTGCTCGCTGGTACGTCCTCTCCAGAAGTTTCCTCCGCCGATCACGATGCCGACCTGAATGCCGTCATCCACCAGCTGTTTTACCTGAAGCGCTACCGCCCTGACAGTATCCTCATCAAAGCCATGCTTCTTTTCTCCTGCAAGCGCTTCACCGCTTAATTTTAATAATATTCTCTGCATCTTTTCACCTTCCGTAAAACCGTAATATTGGCTCCGCATCGCTTACAAAGCCTTCTGCAGACAGTATATCATAGAATACTGAGAACGAAAAGTGAAAAATCTCTAAAACTGTAGTTGCAGTTTTCTCGCAGCTTCTGACGGACAATCCATACAACGGCGTGTGCGCTCTGCGGATATTCTATTGTTATGAATAAAATGCTTTTCTTTTTTGAATTCATATGCTATAATGTATGTCATGCAGATGTAGTTCATCGGTAGAACATCAGCTTCCCAAGCTGAGGAGGCGGGTTCGATTCCCGTCATCTGCTTTTTGTATGCCCGAAAGCCTGTAAACACAAGACTTGACAGCCGTAAGGAGCTATAAATCTTGCGGTTGGGCAGAAAAACGGTGTGACCGTGAAGGTTACACCGTTTTTTGCGTCCAATGGCAGATTCTGCGATCATGGGTTCTTCCCAGCGTTTCGAAGCTGGCGCGTCAGCCCATTGCCTACACCGTCCACTTTTGGGGACTTGGCGGTGGATTTCAAGGATACGGCGGTCAGCTAAGATCTTAAAGCCGGCATTCACGAAGTAAATTATCGTCCTGTATGTTAAATAGACCACGTCTTAAAAGCTGTGTGCGTTCTTCATGTACTCTAAATAAAGACTGAACAGCACGGCACAGACGGGAACACTGAACAGCATCCCTAAGATGCCAAATGCTTCGCCGCCGATCCATGCGCCAAAAATCGGCACCAGCGCAGTGACAGCTACAAACGCGGAGACCGCACCGGCATACGGAATCCCAAGGATCAGTATTGTCATGAAGCGCGCTTCGACGCTCTCCGCTGCTTCACAGCTCCTTTTTGCTCATAAAGTGGCGCTCCCTCCGTACTTTTTGTAAGCAGATTTTCATGCGAGCATGAAATCTGCTTACAAAAAGGTACGAGTGAACTGTAACGGAAATACTATTTATTGCGATTTCGTTGTAAAGCTTTTTGAAAAATGGTAACATAGACTTGTGATGAAGGAACTTTTTTTCGAAAAAAGGAGGATGTAATATTGAAAAAGAAACTTCTGGCATTCGCTCTCTCCCTCACCATGTGTCTGGGCTCCGGTATGACGGCAAACGCCGCAATGATTGTCAAAAACAATATGAGCGCACTGAATACACTGAATACAATAAACAAAAACACCTCTTCCGAGACCTCTCTGCACAAGGAAATTATGAAAAAGTACAAAATAACATATACCCCGGAAGCCCTTGAAGCTTTAAGGCAGGTTTTCAAACCCGAACGGTATGCAATAGCATATCCGGATGTTGCAAAGGCCTTTGGAAATGACTCAGAAGCGCTTTGGAACCATTTTGTTATTTTCGGTTTGAACGAAGGAAGATCTGATATTAATTCTGACTTCAATGTTTTTGCATACAGTTCCGCTTATCCGGATCTGCAAAAGGCGTTTGGCGACGATCTTCTGGCATACTATGTTCACTATGTAAATTTCGGCATCAAAGAAAACCGAAAATATACGACCATTGACGCAACGACAAAAGCCGGCTTTACAGTCAGCGGAATGAACGGACAGATCCTTGCATCCCCCAGACTGATCGTCCCTTCCAGTGCGGACAACAGCTCTGTTTCGAACATCCTGTCCTCTTTGACCTTACCATCTTCTGCCGCTCCAACCCCAGTGCCGACACCTGCACCAACACCGGAGCCGACAACACCAGAACCGGAGGCCCCCTGCAATCATGAGTTCGACGGCAGGAAACAGATCACCGGAACAACTATGCACGGTCCCGTATGTGTCCTCTGTGGATATATCAACGAAGAACAGGCAGAAAGCTGTACCGCTGATCATTATACCGCTGATGATTCTTCCCATAAAGAAATCTGTGGTGCATGCGGCGGCGTTATAAAAGAAGAATCCCATCTGTATACCTATACAACCGAGACTGCCGAAGACGGCGTGCGGATTCACAAGGGAACCTGTTCCGTGTGTGGATATACAATGGATGGCGCATGTGTATTTGATCCGGACGGTATCTGTGAGATCTGTGGTCAATCCTGTACACATGAATACACCGTCGGGCAAAGTCTTGATGAATCCTATCATCAGCTGGTCTGTAAATTCTGCGGTCATACAGAAAAAGAAGAGCACCAAATTGGCGAATCTGCAGACAGTCAAAAATATTGCACTGCTTGCGGTTATTCCTTGAACGAATAAGTCTCAACGCCAACATCCAGAAAAGTCTTCCGTTTTTGCGGAGGACTTTTTTTGCAGCAAAAAACAAAACACCGCTTCCCCGTTTCAGAGGAGGCGGTGTTCCAAAGGAAACCACACGAATCAATTTAATTTGTTATTCGATCTAAAACTTAGCCTGTCGGCCATGCATCAAAGCTTGGGAGCTTTTTCAGACTGTAATGTTTCCTGTCTTGTTCCAACAGCCGCCGTGAATACAACTTCAACAACACCGCTGATAGAAGGAAGTGCAAAAGAAACTACATCGCCCTTAATAACAACAGGAAGCGCTACAAAGGTTCCGTCTGCTCTCTTGTACATTGCTCTGATGGTCTCATTTTCAGCAAGCTGGTATCCGCCCAGGATTTCTTTCAGGCTCTTTGCAATAGAGATAGAACCCTTGCTTGCTACCAGTTCACCCTTTGAATTCGTCAGATAAACATTTCTGCTGCACAGGTATTTTACCTTGCCTTCCCGATTCAGCAGGGAAATGTTTTTCTCACCACTCTTGTTGATGATTTTGACCTTTTTTGCAGTCAAAGCCTTTGTCAGTTCGCTGGCAGATGTTGTCGTTTCTGCTACAGTTGTAGGAGCTACAACCAGCTGAACGGAAGCCGCATCCAATGCCTGGTTTCCTTTTGCAGTTGCGAATGTTGTTCCAACTGCTACTGCACTAGTCGCGCTGGCTACACCGCTGACAGTCGACTCAGCGGTTCCAGCTGTTGCTGTTGCAACAGACTGATCAACGGTTACCTGACTAACAGGCGTATTACCTGTATTCAGAGACGGGCTGGGAGCTGCAAATGCTGTCATGCTCATAGAGCATGCGAGTACAAGTGAAAGAACAATTGCCATTTTCTTTTTCATGTCAATCATCCCCCTTTCGTAAAATTGTGTGGCTTCTGTTTTTATATTAACAGGCGGTGTCCCGTCTGCCAATACCGTTTTATCCGGCGTGCAGGTCAATCCGCCGCCTCTTCATAAAATACGTCCAGCACCAGTTCATACAGTGCTGTTTCATCGGGATAAAATTCTTCGAATTTTTCTCCCATTTTGACCGTTCCCGTCATGGAATAAAAATTGTCGTCCCCAAAGCTGTAGGACAGCGCCTGACCTGCCAGGTAAACTGCTTCATCCGCAGTCACATCCGTTACCATGTACGGTGTAATCTGTGTATACAATTGCAAAGGAAGCGTCATATCCTGCTTCATCGCTTCTTTTGCCTGAAGGATAAATTTCTTCAAATACTGCTTTTGACGCTCCAGGCGTGCTTCTGCACTCTGTTCCTGCGCCGTATCGCGATAATGAATAAACTGGTACGCCGCATCGCCCTCTAAATGCACCTCGGCTCCGGTTGTCCAGCCCTTTTCCAGTCCGTTTGCAGATTCCGGAATCACGACGTCCACACCGCCGACCGCATCGTTTAACTTCGATACAACCGACATGTTCAGTGCGCAGTAACCGTGGATCGGAAGACCATAGAACAGATTGGAAACTGCATCCAGGCTGTTTTCGCAGCTTTCTTCCAGACCGTCCCCGTAAGCGTGGGAAAGTGCAATCTGTGCAGTCTGTCTTCCGGAATATCTCCCGTTCTTATCATACACATTCATAGAAGCCATGGTATCGCGGTTGATTCCGATCACGCTGATCTTTTTCTCTCCCGGGTCGAGTACAGCCAGAAACAGTGCATCCGCCTGGCCGCCCTTAAAGAGATTGGAAGAAGCCTTTACTTCTCCATTTTTATCAATTCCTAAAAACAAAAAGGTCAGAATATCCTTTTTGTAGGTATAAACCTTTCCATGATACCGGATGCTTCCCGCCTCCAGCATCATCTCGCTTTCCGCTTCCGATTCAGCCTGCTGCATCAGCTCCGGTATCGCTTCCTGTTTTTTGGAAAGCCTGCTCTGACCGCTGTAGTTCATCCACAGCCACCCTGCCGATACAGTAATTCCAAGTAACAGAAGCACAAGTAACAAAATCAAGAAAAAAAGACCAACTTTTGAAATTGCGGAACGCTTTTTCGTCCTTTTTTTCCTGCGTTTTCTCTTTTCCTGCTCCATTACTGTTCCTCAACCAAAACTGCCTGCACCAGATACCTCTGATCCGGCTCGTCGCTCACACCGGTTTCCAGCGTAATCAGCTTGTCATCTTCCGTCACATCCATCGTATCATCGATAAAAGCATCGATCTGACGAATGGAAAAGACTTCTTCCAGATAATTGCGGAAAATAATCGGATCTGAAAAATCATATGCGGCAATCAGATGCCTGTCGTCATACGGATATGCTGCAAAAATGCGGTAGACAAGCATCTTCTCCGGCAGATAAATCCGCACTTCCCGATTTTCATCAAAAAAAGTACGATCCTGATACTCATGAAGCTTTCCAAAACGATCCAAGGTGTTATGTCCGTAAATCACGGTATTTCCATCAGAAAAATCTATATCGTTGGCTGTCTCTGTATAAATTGCCCCATCTTCCGCCTCTTCCTTTGCAACGTTATGGGTTAGATAATATTCATCGTCTATGCTGCTCTGCAGAATTGGCTGGCTGATGCCCGTTCCAGGAATTTCCAGCCACGCATATGCATCTGCATTCAGCGCGCAGAGCTCATTCAATTTCAAAGGAATTTCTGCATCCGACTGCAGAACCGCTTCCACCTGTGCTGCATCCACTGCTGCCTCTGCTTCTTCGATAGAAGTTTCCTCTGCAGAGCTGCTCTGCGTTATTGTCTCAGCGCCTGTCGTATCCGCCGTCTCCGGATTCGAAGAGCTGCATCCGGACAGCGTTACTCCAAAAACACAGATGCCTGTCAGAATTCCTCTCAACAGCCCGTTACAGGCTGCCGGTTTTCTTTTTTTCAAATTCTCCTCACATTCTGCCGCAATACGCAGCCAAATACCCAGGCAACAATAGAATGCACGCTCTGCGAGCATTCTATTGTCATGAATAAAATGTACACTTTGGGAACACTCTATTGTTATGAATCATTAAAACTGTCTTTTATCTGGCGCCCTTTTGTGTAAAGACCTCCAGGAAAGTTTTCAATAAAATCTTAATGTCCAGCCAGAAAGACCAGTTATCAATATACTCTACATCCAGCTTTACAATTTCTTCGAAATCCGTTATGTCGCTGCGCCCGCTCACCTGCCATATTCCGGTCAGACCGGGACGAAAGCTCAAGCGTTTCTTATGATATGGGCTGTACTGTGCAAACTCATCCAACGTCGGCGGACGGGTTCCCACAAGGCTCATATCGCCCTTTAAAATATTGATAAACTGCGGAAATTCATCCAGGCTCGTCTTCCGTAAGAAAGCCCCCGTCTTTGTAATCCGCGGATCATTTTCCATCTTGAACATCAGGCCGTTCATTTCATTCTGCGCCATCAGTTCTTTTTTGCGCTCTTCCGCATCCGCATACATGGAACGGAATTTGTACATTTTAAAAATTCTGCCGTTCCGTCCAACCCGTTTCTGTGCAAAGAAAATCGGTCCAGGAGACTCCAGCTTGATCATCGGCCCGACGATCACCGTCAATATTCCTAAAAATACACAGCCGACCAGCGCTCCGACCAGATCCAGCAGCCGCTTCATCGCCAGCTGCCCAACCGGTACAAAACGATTCGCATAGGTAATCGTATAAAAGCGCCCAAACTGCGTCAGAGCTTTCTGGCTCGCACCGGACAGCTCCGGAACAGGAATCCGGTAATGAATCGTCAGTCCCATTTCTGCCAGCGTTTCCAAAACATGCTTCATCTCTTTGCTCTGGGTATCCGCAACTGCAACGATCACTTCATCCAGAGACGCGCTTTTACAGTAATCGATCAGATCATCTGCCCCAGCTACGACCGACATTCCGCCGACCTCGCCATTTTCCGGTTTCTCGCCCAGAAATGCCAATCCGCAGAACTCATAGCTGTAATCCTTAAAATTTTTCATATCCATGACGAGCGGCACTGCGAACACATCGTCCGCAACCAACAGCGTCTTCCTGCTCTCCCGAAAAATCCGATACAAAGACGGCAGACATTTTTTCCAGAGCTGGTGCACAATCAGCATCAGGATACAGTCAATCAGAAGAAAATAGAAGAACACCAGACGCGAGTAAGCATCCAGCAGTCCCATAAAATACAGTACAACCGCCGCGCCCGCAAAACTGATTGCATTATTGCGAATCACACACATGCATTCATGCAGCGGTCCCCGCAGCATCATGTTCCGGTACAGGCTGCCAAACAGGTTCATTGCCAGAAAAACGACAAGCACTGCTCCGAGCAAAAGGCCGAAATCCATCCGGGCATCATCGCTCTCAAACAGCCGACCATTTCGAATATAGTTTGCCAGAATCAGGCTCACGACAATCGTCAGACAGTCCAGCAGCAAAATCATCAGATTCTGCAGATTCGATCTTCTCTGATACATTTTTACAGTCCTTCCATTTGATTGTAAAAGCTAGTTATATATTCTACACGGTTTTAAACTGCAATGCAATTCCGTGAAAACGTACTTTTCCGGCAGCAATAAACTTCAGAAAACCAGATTTCTCCGGGTTGGAATTAAAAAAAAGGGCTCCTTCATACGCTCTTTTTCTGTGTTTTCTGGTAGGCAGCAATTTCCCGGCGAAGCGGAATTTTCTATTTTCTTTACAGCTTGCTCACAATCCGATTGCGGATTTTGCGGGTCATGGAAAACGTGCCTGCGTCCACCTTCTGCATCCCCATCAGAATGGTCGTCTTTTCATTAGGCAGGTTTGCAAAGTAAACACCCAGCCAGCCGTCCCAACCATATTCATCCTGCATTGCAAGATAACCGCACTGCGCCGGATTTTTGCAGACGCGCATCAGGTTGCCGTAGCTGTAGCCATCCAGTCCGACCCATTCAGAAAATACCTTCTGAGAAACCGGCATCAGCTCCGGACTGGTAAAATACTTCGTCGTCTTTTCGCTCAGCACCCGCACGCCGTTTAAGCTTCCGCCCTGCATCAGCATCTGCGCAAATTTCATATAATCATCCAGCGTCGAAGCAAGTCCCGCTCCGCCCGACTCAAAGGCAGGGGACTTTTCCATCCGGTTTGCAACGACCAGATGATCCTGCGTATAGCGCTTCAGTACGTTTTGACCATTTTGGTCAATTTCAGTCTGGTATACTGCCGCCAGCCGGTCCTGCTTTTCCTCCGGTACCCAAAACGCCGTATCCTTCATTCCAAGCGGCTCGAAAATTTCTTCTTGCAAAAATTCCCCGAACCGTTTGCCGGACGCAGCTTCAATAATCGCACCGAGCACATCTGCAGAGGAACCGTACTGCCAGCCCTGCCCGGGCGCATAAAGCAGCGGGCACTTTGCCAGTGCATCCGCCACATTCCTTGTCGTCATCGCCTCCAGCGTATGCATCCGTTCCTTTCCCTCTTCGAAAACGTGCTCATACATCCGCCCCGGCTCCGTCGTCGTATCGCCATAAATCAGCCCCGACGTCATCCGTAAAAGATCGACAACCAGCATCTCCCGTTCTCCAGGCAAAAGTGCTTCGCATCTGCCGTTGCGCCAGATTTTTTGTTCGCGGAATGCAGGCAGATATTCTGCAACCGGCTGATACAGATCCAGCTTTCCGCGCTCCATCAAAATCATCGCAGCCGCTCCGGTAACCGGTTTCGTCTGGGAATATAACCGAAAAATCGTATCGCGCTTCATCGCACGTCCATTTTCGATATCCGCCATGCCTTCCTGACAGTCGCAGATTTCTTTTCCATCCTTCACCGCCAGCACTGTCACACCCGCTACACTGTTGTCGCCGATGTATTCTTTCATAATCTCCCTTACTTCTTTTGAAAGTTCCTTCATCCCCATCTTCTCCCTTCTGAAGTATACATCTTTTCGTGCAATACACGCCACTTTTCAGGCTGTTTCCACCTGTTTTGCTTTCTTTTTATCCGGAAGCTGTACACAGATCACCGCCGCAAACACGAGCGCGCAGCCAAAAAGCTCCCGCGCCGAAAGCTTCTGTCCCAGAATCACCCAGCCTGCCAGCACGGAAAAAACAGATTCCATGCTCAAAAGCAGGGATGCCGCTGTTGGCTCCACTTTTTTCTGTCCAACAACCTGAAGCGTATACCCAACGCCGCTGGACAGAACGCCCGCGTATAAAACCGGCACGATTCCGGCAAACAATGCATCCCAGGACGGATGCTCCGTCAAAAACGCAAGCACCAGACAGATGACACCGCTCGTCAGAAACTGCAGACACGAAAGCTTTACGCCATCCACCTGCTCTGCGAAATGATCCACCACCAGAATATGAATAGAAAATACTAACGCGCAGCCAATCACCAGCGCATCCCCCAGTCCGATCCGAACGCTTCCGGAAATACATAGAAGATACATTCCGATTAACGCAACCACAACGCTGCACCATACCTTCACACCTGGAATGCGGCGCACAAAAATCCCGAGCAGCGGCACGATAACGATATAGAGCGTCGTCAGGAATCCTGCTTTTCCCACTGACGTATACCGGATACCAAACTGCTGCAGAAGGCTTGCCGCACACAGCGCGATACCGCAGCATACGCCGCCAGGCAAAAGCGCACCGGATTTATTTTTTTTCGCAGGAGCTCCTGTTGCGCCTTTTTTTGCTTCCATCCGTTCTTTTGTCCAGATCACCGGCAGGAGCACAACGCCGCCAATTAAAAACCGAGATGCATTAAACGTACACGGCCCCATGTAATCCATTCCAACACTCTGCGCCACAAAGGCAATGCCCCAGATAAATGCGGCAAGAAGCAGCAAAAAGCCGCTCCGTACAGATTCAAACTGCTGTTTCATTTGTCTTGTCCCCTGTTGTCACTTCGGCAGTCTTGCCACAATCTCTGCAACAATCTCCCGAATACTTTTGTTTTCACAGTCCACTGTAATGTCCGCATAACGCTCGTATAGCGGGACACGCTCATCGTAAAGCTGCTGCAGCGTCTGTCCCTCCCGCAGCGTAATGCCGCGTTTGCGCAGATCGCCCAGACGCGCTGCGATCGATTCGCACGACAGCTTCAGATAGATTACAACACCGATTTTTTTCAGATGCTGCATGGCTTCCCGCCCATAAATCACGCTGCCGCCGGTCGCAATGACAGAATGCTTGACTGCCAGATCCGCATTGATCCGGTTTTCCACCTGCCGGAAACCGTCGTCGCCCTGCTGTTCTATGATCTCATGCAGTAAAAGTCCGGTTTGCTCCTGAATGACCAGATCGGAATCCACGAAATGATATCCCTGCTGCTTTGCAAGCACGACACCGACCGTGCTTTTTCCTGCGCCGGGCATGCCAATCAGTATCAGATTTTTCATAGGATTATTCTCCTAAATAAGCGACTACTTCTACTTCACATAAAACATCCTTGGGAAGCTTTTTCACTGCAACACAGCTTCTTGCGGGCTTTCCGGTAAAATATTTTTCGTATACTGCGTTAAATGCAGCGAAATCGCCCATATCATCCAAAAAGCAGGTTGTCTTTACCACATGGGTATAGTTGGTTCCGGCCTCAGTCAAAATTGCGCCGATATTTTTCATGACCTGCTCTGTCTGCGCCTCGATGCCTTCCGCTTCGATCGCTCCGTTTGCCGGGTTGATCGGAATCTGTCCGGATGCAAATAAGAAATCTCCTGCAACGATCGCCTGAGAATAAGGGCCGATTGCAGCCGGTGCTTTCACAGTTGAAATTACTTTAAACATGTCTTTTTCCTCCTCTGGGTACGTCCCGCTTCGGGGCTTTCGTTTTTTAGTATAGCACGCTTTTTCCTGTACTGTCACTCCGAAAATGCCACAGTCACATAAAATCCCCTTGGATTTTCTACAACGCTCGTCACATCGCCCTCCCGCGCGAGCAAACGCTCCCGAAACGGATAATTGCCCGACATCGCAAGGGACGGATCGATCGTATAATAATAATTGCTCGGAAGTACGCCCTCCGTCACGGTCACATGGTCGCCCTCTTTTAACAGACCCGGGCGCTCCATTTTAAACTCCATCATTCTGACACCCATACTTTGCCTTCTTTCTGTGCAAGCCTGCTTTCGAAACACAATGGCTGCACACTTTCCATCCACACATGCCTCATGTCATGAGCTGCCAGCCGCCCCCTACGCGCCTTCCCTTTCAAACGCCGTTTCCGCATCGTCCGAGGTACTTACCGCATACGCTGCATACCGCCCGGCGTCGCTTTCTTTACACGACACGGAAATCAGCACGCCGTCTGCCTCATAGGAAATGCTGCGCACAAGCGCCTGCTCCTGCAGCCTCGAAACCGCCGCACCATCCGTATACGGAATCAAAAACGTGCATTCCCGGTAATCGCCAAACAGCTTCTTCTGAATCAGCTCCAGCAATTCGGCAAGCCCAATTCCCTGCTTCGCAGACAGATAAATCCGATCGCCTAAAACTTTGGGAAGCTCGCTTTCTTCCATCACAAGATCGGCTTTATTCATCACATACAGACAGGGAATCTGTCCCGCCTGCAGCTCTTTTAACGTCTCTTGTGTCACCTCCATCTGCTCTCGGTGATGCGGATCGGAAAAATCGACCACCTGCAGCAGCAGATCTGCCGTGCATGCTTCTTCCAGTGTGGAGCGGAATGCCTTGACCAGCGTATGCGGCAGCTGGCTGATAAACCCTACCGTATCCGACAGCAGAAAATCCCGGTTATCTCCGGGGCTGATTCTGCGCACCGTCGTATCCAGCGTGGCGAACAGCATATCCTTTTCCAGAACCTTTTTCTCCGTGTCGCCCATCCAGATGTCCAACATTTTGTTCATCAGCGTCGACTTACCCGCGTTTGTATAGCCTACCAGAGCCACCGACGGCAGTTCGCTTTCTTTCCGGCGCTTGCGCTGTGTCTCCCGGTCCTTTTCCATGACCTTTAATTCCCGGTTCAGCTCGCTGATACGCTTTTCAATCCTTCTGCGGTCGAGCTCCAGCTTCTTTTCACCGGCACCCTTGTTGGAAAGACCACCGCCGGCACCGGCACCGCCGCCCGCTCCGGCGCCGCCGCCCTGTCTGGAAAGCGCATCCCGCATTCCGACCAGACGCGGCAGAAGATACTGAAGATTCGCACTTTCGACCTGCAGACGGGCTTCTTTTGTCCGAGCGCGCCTGTCAAAAATTTCCAGAATCAGGTTCGTCCGATCCCAGACCGGAACCTCCAGCTGATTCTGCAGGTTTCTCTGTTGGGACGGTGTCAGGGAGTTGTCAAAAATCACGCAGTCTGCATCCAGCATGGAAACCAGATTTTTGACCTCTTCCACCTTTCCTGTCCCGATATAAAAGGCATTATTGACCATCGGAAGATTCTGCACAATCTGCGCCGCTGCTTCGATCTCACACGCCTCCGCAAGGTTTTCCAGCTCCTCCATCGAATGGTCAAAATCCAGATTTTCGTTTAGATTAACCCCTACTAATATTGCTTTCTGCATCGATACCTCCTGTTCAGGCTTTTGTTTGGGTGCTTTGTCCGCCGACCAGCTTCCGGATCAGGACGATATAAACCGGAATCAGTAAGGAAAGGGCGGTCAGCCATGCAAACGGCGTTGCAAAGCAGACGGCGCGGTAGCCAAACGGAATGGACAACACAGACGCACACAGAATTCTCGCAGCCAGCTCAATCACGCAGGCTGCAAACGGTGCCCAGGTATTGCCCACGCTCTGGATCGCGGTGCGGTAAACAAGCAGCGCCCCCAGAAAGAAATAAAACGGCACAACCGTGAACAGATAATCTTTGGAATACTGCATGATTTCCGCCGTCGGGTTTGTGACAAACATCGGGACAACGAAGCTCTGTCCCAGTAAAAGCAGCGCTCCCATCGCAAAATTCATCGCCGTCAGCATTAAAAAGCAATGCCATACGCCTTTTTTGATCCGGTCCATTTTGCCTGCACCATAGTTTTGCGCAACATAGTTGGCGATGCCGATTCCGACCGCGTTATCCACTAAAACGGAGAGCTGATCCACCTTGTTTGCCGCCGTATAGCCTGCAATCGCACTCGTACCGATCCGGTTGACCGCCGCCTGCATCGCAAGCTGACCGATACACATGACGGACATCTGGAATCCCATCGGGAATCCGACTTTTAAATGACGCCATGCCGCCTCTGCAGAAAACCGCCATTCTCTCGCAGAAAAATGCAGGATTGTAAAACGTTTCAGCGCAAACACAATGCACAATGCCGCGGAAATTGCCTGCGCCAGCACGGTCGCCCATGCAGCTCCCGCCACGTCCATGCCGAACGGAACGATAAATACCACGTCCAGCACAACATTTAACAGCGAAGAAAAAATCAGAAAATGCAGCGGTGTCCGGGAATCTCCCAACGCGCGCAGAATATTGGAAATCATATTATAAAAGACCGTAGCGCCGTTTCCCAGAAAGATAATAAACAAGTAGGTATACGTCCGGTCGTAAATATCCACCGGCGTGTTTAACATCCGCAGAATCGGATGCACCATGCTACAGCACAGAACCGTCAATACGATTGTAAACAGCGCGCTGATCCATACAGACGCCGATACGGATTCGCGTACCTGTTTTTCATTTCCCGCGCCGAATGCCTGTCCCAGTAAAATTCCACATCCGCCGGTCAGTCCCTGAATGAAGCACAGCACAAAATATACGATCGTCGCCGTCGCCCCGACCGCAGCCAGCGCATCCGCCCCCAGCGTCCTTCCGACAATCATACTGTCTGCCAGTGTATAGAACAACTGGAACAGATTTCCGCCGATTACCGGCAGTGAAAACCCGGCAATCACCTTCCAGGGAGTTCCCTGGGTCAAATCTTTTGTCCTATCCTTTGCCATCTTCTTTTGCTCCTGTTATAAGGTATCAAAAGATGCCTTACGGTTTTTTTCACCTACGCATCCCGGCATCTAATCAGCCCTTATTGTATAGTAGGTTTTCCGGTTTGTACAGTTCTTTTTTGGTATGAAATTCATAAATGAACCAATACTGTTCTCAGAAACGTTTTCGAAAGGGAGATTAGAAAATTACCATGAATAAAACGACTGAAACTTCTTTCTGTTCCCGCCCTGCAGCACTGTTTGCCTGCGGCAGGCAGAGCATCCGTCTTCCTGTCCCGGTCTATATCCGCTCCAGCGCCTCTGTCGTCGGCAGCCGAGAAAAGCAGGGACCGCTCGGGGAGCTGTTTGACTTTGCAGGAGAAGACGACCTGTTTGGCTGCGATACCTGGGAGGATGCGGAAAGCAGTCTGCAGCGCGACGCCCTGCATCTGGCGCTCCAAAAGGCTGGACTGCATTCCACGGATATCCGATATCTTTTTGCAGGTGACCTGCTCGGACAGAGTATCGCCACAAGCTTTGGGCTGATGCAGTATGAACGCCCGCTTTTCGGGCTCTACGGCGCCTGCTCCACCTGCGGGCTGTCGCTCACACTCGCGAGCCTCGCCGTTTCCGGCAGCTTTGCGGATTTTGCCGCCTGCGTCACAAGCAGCCATTTCGCCAGCGCAGAAAAGGAATTCCGTTTTCCGCTCGGCTACGGCAATCAGCGGCCGCTTTCCGCCTCCTGGACTGTGACCGGAAGCGGTGCGTTCATCCTCGCAAACGCTCCATCTGGGCATGATCGCGCGATGATCACAGGCCTTACTCCCGGAAAAATTGTCGATTACGGTCTGCGGGATTCCATGAACATGGGCGCCTGCATGGCTCCTGCCGCCGCGGACACCATCCGGCAGCATTTCGAAGATTTCGGCACCGCACCGAACGATTATGACAAAATTGTGACCGGTGATCTCGGAAAAGTCGGACAGCGCGTCCTCTTAGACCTTTTACAGACCTCCGGTATCGACCTTGGGGAGCGCCATATGGACTGCGGCATCGAAATTTACGACTGCAAAAAGCAGGACACGCACGCGGGCGGCTCCGGCTGCGGCTGCAGCGCGTCCGTTCTGTCTGCATTTTTGTTAAAGCAGCTTTCCGAAAAAAAGTGGAAGCGGATTCTATTCGTCCCCACCGGCGCGCTGCTTTCCAAAACGAGCTACAACGAGGGGCAGAGCGTCCCAGGCATCGCCCACGCGCTCCTGCTGGAAGCAATCTGAGCGTCGCACACGTCCAACAATAGAATGCACGCTCTGCGAGCATTCTATTGTCAAAAAAAGAATGTGCCTTGGCACATTCTCGCGCCGAGGCGCGGTTGCTTCGGCAACCATCTACCCCTGCGCCGAGTGCGCATCCTCGCGGAGCGTTTTAATTTCATAGGACGCATTTTCCTATGAAATTAAAAAGTCCCATGTCTGAACCCGAAAAGGAACAGACATGGGACTTTTCTATTTTCATGCAGGTACCTGCAAAAGCGCTGACTGCAGCAACAACTACACCACCCGGCACACTGCACACATAAAAAAAGACAGGTCTGCGAGCCGAAGCTCTGCAGAACCTGTCTTTTATACGTAAGCTCACGTCACACGCAATACTCACATTTATTCCCTTTGGATTAGCAGTATTTAGCGGTAGAAACCTTCACACCAGGGCCCATGGTGGTAGCCAGGGTGATGCTCTTTAAATACTGACCCTTCAGTGCGCTCGGTTTTGCTTTCATGATAGCATCCATCAGCGCTTTGTAGTTCTCAGCCAGAGCTTCTTCAGAGAAGGAAGCCTTACCAACCGGAACGTGGATGATGTTGGACTTGTCCAGTCTGTATTCGATCTTACCTGCTTTGATATCATTGATCGCTTTGGTTACATCCATGGTAACTGTGCCGGCCTTCGGGTTAGGCATCAGACCTTTCGGTCCAAGGACTTTACCCAGACGACCTACAACGCCCATCATGTCAGGAGTTGCAACTACAACATCGAAATCCAGCCAGCCTTCGTTCTGGATCTTGGGGATCAGCTCATCGCCGCCAACAAAGTCAGCGCCTGCTGCCTGAGCCTCATCGAGCT
>OMCE01000669.1_pt1 | contig 16790 bp, 9 predicted proteins | sample 1644981 | NCBI WGS metagenome assembly OMCE01 (sample SAMEA103958151, study PRJEB25191) | human gut metagenome | reverse complement strand
TATAAGCAACTTGCTGCTGCCGCGGGTTACAAACCCGCCCCCCAATTAGGCAGATAAAACCACGCGGATCGTAACAGAACCACACTTCATAAAATAAAAATTAAGAAATGATAGAAAATATAATTAAAAGCACTACAAGCGAGCTACAGTTGACAAAATGCAAGCTTTTTAGCCTAAAAAGTTTATTTTTCGTGACAAAAAGGCCAATTTCTTTTGCTAAACAAATTATAAAACCTATTTTTGCAGCATACTTGCGTGAATAACTTGCATAATAATTCACCCTTCATCTACACTAATTACTTCAAAAGGAACGAAGACGTGTTAATTACTGCAACATAACGCTAAACGATTGACTTAAAAAAACAAAAAAGGACGACCAAAATATATACTTTGCACACAGATGTGTACATATATATATAATGTACACGTGCGCGTGGTGGCGAATTGTCCCACTTGTATAACAAGTTGTGCACACTTCCTTCTATCTCTTTTGCACTTTAAGGCGCGTGTGCTTATCGCCCCACAGACTCATTCAATTGTAAATGTTTAATTAAATGGTTATCAATATGAACAAAAAGTTAGTGCTCTTGGGAGCCGGTCTGCTTATGACCGCAGCCACGGCTTCAGCGCAGAAGCTTGTGAGCGGCCGCGTGACCGACACTCATGGTGAACCCGTGATGGGAGCTACCGTGCGTGTGCCTGGCACCAAGGTAATCACAACTACTGATGCTAACGGTAACTTTAAGCTGAAGGGCGTTCCTGCTACAGCTAAGAAGATTTCTGTGTCTTACATCGGTATGCAACCCACCACCGTCAGCGTAGCTGGCAACGTACAGGTAGTACTCAAGGATAACGAATTGGGCGAAGCCGTCGTTATCGGTTATGGTACCGCTCAAAAGGTGGGTACTGTAGTAGGTTCTGTAAAGAAAGTTAGCAGCGAGCAAGTTGCTGACAAACCCGCTGTCGACATCTCTGACGCTTTGCAAGGTAAAGTAGCTGGTTTGTCTGTATCATCTATGTCAGGTGATGCGGGTAGCATCAACAATACCGAGCTTCGCATTCGTGGTGTAGGTTCTCTCTCTGCTAGCAACTCCCCCTTGATCGTTATTGATGGTTCTCCCGCTGACCCCTCAATGTTCTCATTACTCAACGATAAGGATATTGAAAGCATCACAACGTTGAAAGATGCTTCGGCTACTTCTATCTACGGTTCACGTGCTGCCAATGGTGTTATTTATATTACCACTAAAAAAGGCCGCGCTGGCGAAAAGGCTCAAATCCAAGTAAGTCAAAAGGTGGGTTGGAGCCAATTAGCCAACCAAATTGGTAACCCTATGAACGCAAACGAGTTGTTACAATTCCAACTCGAAAACGGACTTATCACAGCTCAACAGTACCAAACTTATAAGGGACACGGTGCTAATACCAATTGGCAGAAGTTTTTCTTCGATAATGCAGCACCAATGAATAGCACCGATTTGAGCATTCGTGGTGGTTCTGAATCAACGACTTACTACGTTTCAGGTTCGTACATGAAGCAAGACAACTTGACCCAAACAGGTCACTTCAAGCGCTTCACCCTTCGCACCAACCTTGAGACGAAGCCCAAAGAATGGTTAGCATTCGGTATTAAGCAAAACGTTGCTTATACTGACCGTCTCTCTGATGGCTATACAGATCAATCTGTTGGTAAATACGTTACAAACTCAAATACGGCTTCCTATATGTTCCCTGCATATTGGGATCCGCTTGATGAAGCATCGGCCGCACAACACAAGTATTTGTATGCGCCCACTACGCTTTACAACACTCGTTGGTTGAGTTCTTTGCAACCTACAAAGATTAACGACGTTACTTACAATGGTGTAGCATACGCTCAAATCACTCCAATTAAGGGGTTGAACATTAAGTCACAGTTAGGCTTATATGCTACCGATATGCGCAGCTCTGCTTCACGTGCAGTAAACTTCCCTAACCAAACATCAGGTTATGCATCAGAGGGCCATGCACGCTCTTCAATGTGGACGATTACCAACACGATTGAGTATAAGTTTAACATTGGCGACAACAATGCCTTCACCCTCCTCGCTGGTCAAGAAGGTATCAAATCACAAAGCACCAGCTTTGGCACCAGTGGTACGGGTATTACCGATGACCGTTTGGCCAATCTGGGTAGCGTGACGGACTATAATGCTCCTACTTATAGCAATTCTAAGTATGAATACTTGAGTTTCTTCGGCCGCGTTGATTATGCGTTGATGAACAAGTACTTCCTCAACTTTACTGTGCGTAACGATAAGAGCTCACGTTTCGGTAAGAAGAATCGTTCTGCCAACTTCCTCAGCGGTGGTGCTATGTGGCGTATAAGCAGTGAAAACTTTATGGCTCCTACTAAGAGTTGGTTGACCGACCTCAGCCTCAAGGCCAGCATCGGTACGACGGGTAACTCTGAAATTGGTAACTATAGTAGTCTTGGTTTGATTACCTCTACCCAGTATAATGGCAACACAGCTTGGGTTTTGCAGCAGCCTTCTAACGATGAACTCGGTTGGGAAAAGCAAATCCAGTTCAACTTCGGTTTGACTGCTCGCTTGTTCGACCGCTTAGACGTTAACTTCAACGTTTATAAGCGCAAGACGATGGATATGTTGATGAGTGTGCCTTTGGCCTACACCACTGGTTTCTCAAGCCAGATGATGAACGTAGGTGAGATGAGTAACCGAGGTGTTGAATTAGAATTGAGCTACGACGTATTCCGCAGTCGTGATGCCTTCTTCAATATCTACGCTAACTACTCTTACACCAAAACCTCAATCGATAAGCTCTTCTACGGCTTGAAGGAATGGCCTATGCTTGGTAGTTTGACTAACTACGTTGTAGGTGAGTCATTGAACTTCTACATGCCTATCTACGCTGGTGTTGATAAGAACGATGGTGCTCCTATGTGGTATCTCCCAGGCAATAAGGGGGGCATTCAGCACGAATACAACCCCGAGACTATGACGAAGAAGTACTCTGACGATTTGTATCAAAACACTGGTAAGTCACTCTTCGCACCCCATACAGGTGGATTTGGCCTTAGCGCAGGTTGGAAGGGACTTACACTTAGTGCCGACTTTAGCTTCACCTTGGGCAAGTATATGGTCAACAACGAATACTTATTCGCTGCTTCATCAGGTAACGCTCAAAATGGCTTTAACCAAAATAAAGACATGCTTCACATTTGGAAAAAGCCAGGCGACATCGCTACACTTCCGGGCTTCCAGTATGAAACAGAGTTCGACACACACTTGCTCGAAAATTCTTCTTATCTGCGTTTGAAGAACTTGAGCTTGTCATACGACCTACCCAAGCGCTGGATGGAGACTACACGATTCTTCGAGAACATTCGCTTCAGCTTCGTTGCACGTAACGTGTTCACGATTACGAAATATCGCGGTTCTGACCCCGAAAATGGTTCCAATATTTCCCTCGGTGCTTACCCCGCTACTCGTAACTTCACACTCGGTGTTGACGTAACCTTCTAATATTCGACTCAAATTTAGAAGCTAATCTCTTTACAAACATTATTCACTGACTCATAACAGTATGAACAAATATATATTAAAAACTGTCATGTGCTCGGCTTTGGTTGCTTTCGGATTGACCTCATGCGAACTTGACCAAGTACCCACCACCAGTCTCACGACCGAGGCTTCATGGCAGAAGATGTCAGATGCTCAGAACTATGACAACGGCATCAAGGCATATTTCCGTGCGCTTTCAGACGGTGCTACTTCAGTGGCTGAGGTACAGGCTGACTTGTTCGACTTGCGTAACACAGCCGTTGGCTATATACAGGTTTATAATTGGCAGTACACAAACTCACAGTTTGACGGCGACGGTCTTTGGAAAGGTAGCTACACGGCTATTGCCAATGCCAACAATGTGATTAATAACATTGACAAGATTAAGACCACTACAGAAGAGGAACGTCTTACCCTTCAGACTTACAAGGGCCACGCTTACTTGCTCCGCGCCTATGCTTATGCCAACATGGCTCCGCGCTACTGCAAGCGTTACACGACTGATGACGAGGCAAAGAACGAACTCGGTTTACCTCTTTGCACTGAAGTGGACGTAAACAAGAAACCGTCACGTGCCAGCCTTTACGATACGTATCAATTCATTTTGAGTGACATCGAGAAGGCAAAGGATTTAATGAACAATGACGACAACATTGACTACACTGAACTCTCTTCAAACGTAGCCAAAGCTCTCGAAGCACGTGTTTATCTTTACATGAACCGCAACCAAGAGGCTTTAAATGATGTAAAGGACTTGCTCGAACGTTATTCTCTCACCACTGATGCCGACACTTATAAAGCTATGTGGAAGGACGATGTAGCTCCCGTAGGTCAAGAGTTGATTTACGAACCTCAGATGACGGCCGATGACCGTGCTTCATTCTACGGAGCTTTCGAAGCTTACAGTGATGCCAACCACGTATGGAATCCTGACTACCTCCCCACACAAGGTTTGATTGACCTTTACAATGAAGACGACATTCGTCAGATGACCTTCTTCCGCGCTGAAGAAGAAGACGGTAGCCCCGTTGTCATTATTGGTGGTGATAACCAAGCTGAAGGTGTGGTACTCTCTAAGTTCCCTGGTAACGATGCATTGAAGAAGGCCAACGACGGTACGGTATTCTACAACATGCCGAAGCCCTTCCGTGTAGCTGAACTTTACCTCATTGGTGCTGAAGCTTCATATAAACTCAATGGCACTGACGGTGGCTACCTAACAACTTTGCGTGCCGCACGTGGTTTGACTACAGGTAACTTAACGGGCGATGTACTCTTCTCTACTATTAAGGACGAGTGGACACGTGAGTTCGTAGGTGAAAACTTCCGCCTCGACAACCTCAAGCGTTGGGGTGACGGCTTCACTCGTATGGATCCGCAGGAGATTGGCGCAGGTATGTTTAGCAACACTTGCCCCTTGACTGGTTTCACCATTAGCGCTGACAACCAACGTTGGATTTGGGAGATTCCTTCACAAGAACTCCAAGCTAACCCCAACATTGTGCGCAACTGGAGCCGTAAGTAAAAAATCTGTTTGAAGTTTTGAGGTTATCAAGTTATAAAGTTTGCATACTGATTAACTGCACGACTTTATAAGCCCATAACCTCGAAACTAAAAAGCTTATTATTAGAACTATCCTAAAAAGATTAATCACAATATGAAACTCAACATAAAGACTTTAGCAGCATCACTGTTGGTGGGTCTGTCGCTCGTTTCATGTAACAACGACTTCGATGAGGACGGTGGCAAGACTACCTATCCTGCCAAAGGCGAACTTTGCAGTTGGAGCCGCGATTACACAGCTGCGTCAAATACCTCATACCTTCTCAACCTTTATGTAAATGAAGAGGGTGATACCTTGGCTGACCTCTCTATCTTCAATCCCGTGAGCGAACGTTCTAACGTGATGAATGGTGGTAAGGTTTCTTACGATAGCAAAACGGGTGTGTATAACATCAACTATGACGAGAGCATCTACGGCAAGGCGCTCATTTCTGTAGCTGACTTTGGCAACAAGAAGGGGCTCGTAAACATCTATACCGTAAATGAGAATAAGAATGGAAAAGTTACCTATGCTGCTGTTGATAAATTCAACGCTGTAGCTACCGACACAATCTCTGTCCTCGGTCAGTGGAGCATAGGCAATGGCGAGGACGTTACACTCTACGTCAACGGCAATGCTACTTTCACCCAGAACGGCCAAACCGTAGCACAAGGCTCTTACCAATTTGACGGCAAGAGCGGCGCTATCACTACTACTGACGGTGAGAGCTATCAAATCGCAATGAACGCTAATCGTCAGTTGCAGACTACGGTCGATGGTCAAACTTACACCTCTTTACAAATGCCTGCCGAGTACATTGACGACTGGCAAGCAGTTGCTACGGGCGACATCACTTTGCCTTTGTTCAATTTCACTGGCAGCGGCTTTCCCCTCGACTACTCTGAATGCCGTGGCGAATACCGACTTGACTATGGTAAACTATTTAACGCTGAAAACGCTACTATCTCGTTCAACTGGAACAGAACAACGGGTGCCTTCAACCTTTTGAGTTCTTCTGATTTCTCAACAGGTCAAAAATATGATGCTTCCCATTTTATTTGGGCAAAAGTAACAGGTGGCAATGGTTCTTACGATGCCGAAACAGGGGTTATCACTATCCCCGTTACTTACTTCATACCTGACTTGGGTAGCTTCGGTGCTATCAACGATACTTTCTCTAACATTAAATTCCTTTAATTAAACAGAGATATATAAACTTGGAAAGGACTGCAAGTACATTTGATACTTGCAGTCTTTTTTTTATTCGACAAATTGCAGTTTATCACTACCCTTAATATTTGTAAAACAGAATACAAATATTTCATCATTCAATTTTATACAAAACAGACTTATAATTATAACAAAATGAAGCGTTTTTGAATAAATTCTTTGCTTTATGCTATAAAAACACAAAAAACATTTGGCACTTTAAATTTAATCTGTAAATTTGCAAGCAAATCAACTAAACAAAAATTATATAAAATACGTATGAATAAATTACTACGTTCGCTGACACTTTTACTTTGTGCTTGTACTTCATTGTACACTTTTGCACAACACGAAGTAAAATTTGGCTATTGCAATGACGAACTTTCGCCACGTTATGAATTTGTGGCCAACGAAAATAAACAAGAATTTACTTTCGGCTGTGCCATTCTCATTCCCAGTTCACGCCTACAAATGCTGAAGGGACAAAAGATTACGCGTATGCGCTTTGCTTGCACCAAAGGCATTAAGTCGTGCTACGCCTGGGCAAAGAGCCAACTTAACAAACTTCCCATTGCTAAAGTATATAGTGTTGGTACTACCGTTGAGGGTTGGAACGAAGTAACCTTTGAAGAACCCATTGAAATTACGGGCGACGACCTTTACATCGGTTATAGTGGCAAGGTGCCTTATGGTGGTGCCATTTTCTTTGACGGTGCTGTCAATCCCAATGGCGTATTCATGCTCGAAAATGGTGAATGGAGCGATTGGAGTACAAATGGTTGTCGTCCTCTTTGCATTCAAGCTTTTGCTACATTGGATAGCGACGTACCCTTGGTTGACTTAGGCATCGAAAAGGTAACATTTACCTCACCTTACACGCAAAAGGGCAACGACGTACAAGCCAGTGTACAAATAGGCAACTATGGCGAAACGACCGTCGACGCACCAAAGATGTTTTATAGTGTAAACGGTGCTGATCCCGTTGCCATTACTACCTCTGGTAGCATCAACACCAATAGTAGCGCAACGTTCAACTTCAGCGTACCCACCACGACACTTGAAGAGGGCAAGGTTCCTCTCCGCGTTTGGGCAGAAACGGATGAAAACTACAAGGGCAACGATACGCTGAGCACGGAAATGTTGGTCTACTCAAATAGTTATCCCCACAAAGTACTTTGCGAGCACTTCACTACACTGGAGTGTGTCAACTGCCCCGTTGGTCACGATGCGCTAAAGGAAGTATTCAAAGGTAAGTATAACTACGTTTGGGTAGCTCACCACATTGGTTACTACACCGACGAACTTACACAACAAGCCTCTTACGACTTAGAGAAGTTTGGCGCAACACAAGCTCCTCTCGCCATGTTCGACCGCCGCATACTTAGCGCCAGCATTTCAAGCACTAAACCCGTATTTGGTATCAACTGGGGCTCAGTTGCTGCAAGTACGAAGGCCATCAGCCCTGCTTTCGAATCATGCGCTTCTACTCCCGCTTTTGTATCAGTAAACATTAAGAACAGCTATAATGCCGAGACGCGTGAGTTGACGACTACCGTATCAGGCGAACGTAACAAGCTCTTCCCTGTATTCTACGACAATACATTACTCACAGTCGAATTAGTTGAAGACAGCGTACAGACGAAGGCAGGACAGAACAACACGAACGAGCGCATTCATAGCAACGTATTCCGCCAAGCCATTACACGTACTTTAGGCGATGAAATGGTATGGAATGGCGACAACTATAGCGAGACTTATACTGTCAGCATTCCTGAAGAGTACAATGCGAAAAACGTGCGCGTAGTAGCTTTCGTCTCATTACCCACGACTGACACTTCACACGCTGACGTATTGAACGCAAATGAACTGAACATCAATGCTGTCGAAACGACGGGTATCAATCAAGTAACGACAAATGATGCACAAGTGCTCAACCGCACCTTCTACAACATGCAAGGCCAGCGCATCAATCGTCCTACAATGAATGGTGCTTACCTCGAACGCATCGAAACAACTCAGGGTGTTCAAACCGTGAAGAGAATGAAGTAAGTTCAATGAGTTTAATGAGTTTAATAAGTTTATGACTTACGCAAACTTTAAGACTCGTCTAAATAAAGCGTGCTTTCTAACCTCATTAAACTTATTAAACTCACTAAACTTATTAAACTTATTAAACTAATTAACCTAATAAAATATGAGAAAATCTTTACTCACTGCAGCCCTTGCTGCTATGGCCATGACCTCTGCCAATGCACAGGTGTATGACAACATTCAAGACTATGAGTTCAATTGTATTTCAGACAATGGTCAATTCATCTCTGCATCCAACATAAATGCTGGTGTTACTATTATCAATCGCTATACTGGTCAGCAATACGACTTCTCTGACCCCACAATGGCAACCATTTATTCTTGCTGGGGCATTTCTAACAACGGCATTGCCGTAGGTAACAATGGCTACTGCGCTTGCTATTGGAAGGACGGCAAAGAAATAGAGTTGCCTCAACCCGCTGAAGGTGACGCCGCACACAACGCTATGGGTAATGCCTTTTCTGTCAGCGCCAATGGTAAGTACATCATTGGTGGCGTTTCAACAGGTACTGGCTTCTCTGCTGACAACCTCATGATGGAACCTGTCATTTGGACCTTACAAGCTGACGGCACTTACACTTATGAAGTATTGCCCTATGACAAGACTGACTTCAGCGGTCGCGCTCCACAGTACATCAGTGCACAGTGTATCACTGAGGACGGCAAGTTTGTAGTAGTTCAGGTACGTGACTACTCAGGTTATGTTGTGTACCCTATATTCTACACGAAGCAAGACGACGGCACTTGGACACGCAAGACATTCGGTGCTGGCCTCTTCTGGGACGAAGAGAAGATTGCAGCGTTGCCCGAAATGCCTGTTGACCCTTCTAAGGAAGTTCCCAACCCCGTAACTTACTTCACCAAACAAGACTCTATCGACTACAACAAAGCTGTTGATGAATATAGTGCTGCACTCGACCAATGCCAACAAGGCATTCTCGATTGGAGCGAACTACCCGAATATCCTCAATACTGGATGTTCATCAGCGAGAAGCGTGATCAATGGGTAGCCGACTCTACGGCTTATATGGCCAAGGCCAACAAGTACACTAATGATATTATTGACTACCTTGAAAAGTTCCAGGCTGCTCTTTATAACAAGAGTATTGCCATGAACCAATGGAGCATGTCAACGAATGGTAAGTACGTTGCTACGGCTATGGAGGATAAAAACCTTCGTTACACTTATCCTGCTTACTTCGACCTCACAGGCGAAGAACCTCAGTTGAAGTTGATTGAGTCTATCACCGATGGTTTGGCTTCAAGCGTATCAAACAACGGTACACTCATTGCCAACGCTCCTGCTTTGGAATATACACGTAACGCTTCGGTCATCAACATCACCGAAGAAGATGCACAGCCCGTTCCCTTCTACGACTACATCGCTGCCCGCGATGCAAAGGCAGGTGAATTTTTGAAGACGAACTATAGCTTCAACGTTCCCGTGAGCAATGGTTCTGGCGATGGGGGCGATTGGGGCGACGGTGGTTTTGACGAAGGGGGTCTCTTCTCTGCTAAGAAGAACATTCGTCCTATGGACTACGTCATCGTGCCCGATAGTATCGTTACAGGTACTGTCTCTATCAACTCTGATGCTACCATTTTCTTAAGCTTCATGCGTGAAGAATTCTCTAACGCTGACGGCATAAGCGTTGACCGCTCTTACATTATCGACTTAAACAAGGACGCTACCTCTGGCATTCACGCTGTTAAGGTTGACAACACCACTAACGGCACCGTTATTGCTCGCGAATACTACGGCATCAATGGCCAGCGCCTTGGTCGTCTTCCCTTGAAGGGTGTATATCTCGAAAAGATTATCACTACCAATGGTGTTAAGACGGTGAAGAGAGTGAAATAACAAAACATTTGTGGATTTAGAATAGTGTAAAGGCTATTCGAAATCCATAAAAACAATGAAGAAAGAAAAGAAGGTGTCTCCCACTACCTTATAAAATAAAAGGGAAATATGTAGCTATATAAGTAGGTGTTCGAAATTAGTTTATATTTAGATGTTCCCAATAGAGTTCTTTTGATATAAACTAAATTCGAACACCTTCTTTACAATTATATCCTTAAACAAAGGAATTAAAGCTCTATAACGTATCACATAAGAAAATACGGTTGAAAACTGCAATTTTGGAGGCGAGTTACAACTCCGCCCCCAAAATTGCAGTTTTTCAAATTAAATGTCAATGCCCCATGCAATAAAGAGAAACAATTTACGTTATATATACGAAAAGGCTACATCTATATCCTTGAAAAAGGAGTAATAACGACAGTTTGACATATTATAATGGGAAAAAAATTGCTAATTCAAAAAAAATACCGAAATTAGCCACTTATATAGGGTAGCCAATGCACATTTCACCATTTTGGGATACTAAATAACCTATTAAGATTAGCGTAAGAGCACTCTGTATTATTACAACACCAAGCAAGAAGAAAAATGACCATTACCATTATTACCGCAACATATAATAGTGCCGCAACTGTACGCGATACGTTTGATAGCATTTTAAGTCAAACCTATAGCGACATTGAATATATTGTGGTTGATGGTGCTTCGACTGACGGCACTGTAGACATTATAAAATCTTACGAACCTCGCTTTAATGGCCGTATGCGCTGGATAAACGAAGCGGATAAGGGAATCTATGATGCCATGAACAAAGGCATTGCTATGGCTACAGGCGACGTGATTGGTATACTTAACTCTGACGACTTTTACACCTCGAACGATGTGTTGCAAACCGTTGTCAATACTTTACAGCAAGACACAACGATAGATGCGGTCTACGGCGATGTACATTATGTTGCCCCTAACGACTTAACACATTGCGTTCGCTATTATTCCTCTAAGCCATTCCGCCGTATGTGGATGCGCATGGGATTTATGCCTGCTCACCCCTCCTTCTATTGCAAACGGAGATTGTATCAGCAGTATGGAGCGTTTGACATTACCTTTAAAGTGGCAGCAGACTTTGAAAATCTTTTACGCCTCATCTATCTAAGCAATATACGTATGCAATACATTGAAAAGGACTTTGTCACCATGCGTACAGGTGGGGCTTCCACTTCAGGATTTAGCAGTCATTGGCAAATTACCAAAGACCACCTCAAGGCGCTGAAGAAGAACCATATCTATTCAAACGTATTCTTATTAGGATTACGCTATTTGTATAAAATAGCCGAAATGATAAAGCAACATTAAGTCACAATCCGAAAGACAATACAAAAAGATTAATGAAAAGATTAATGGCATACGAATGGACATTAATCGCTTCATTAATCTTTTTTTTCAAATATCCCTTTCCTTGCTTATATCTGAACACGTCCAACCCTAAATTATACCTTTCGTTATATCATTATATATGATTTAAGTGTTAACTTTACACCGTTGAATAAAGAAACGACAAAGCATGAAAATTATCATTGCCGGAGCTGGCGCTGTGGGCACCCACTTAGCCAAACTCCTGTCACGCGAAAATCACGATATAACGCTTATCGATGAATCGGCCGAAAAATTAGAGGACATATCCTCTAACTTCGACATACTAACGCTGACCAACCGCCCTACGTCTATCTCTGCCCTTAAAGAGGCCGAAGTGGGCACAGCCGACCTTTTCATCGGTGTTACGCCCGATGAAGCACATAACATGACAGCTTGCATGTTGGCCTACAAGTTAGGAGCAAAAAAGACCGTGGCACGTGTTGATAACTATGAATACACACTGCCTCAACACCGCGACTTTTTCAAGACTGTAGGCATTGGGTCAATTATCTATCCCGAAATGTTGGCTGGACAAGAAATTCTTCACAACATCAAACGCAGTTGGATACGCCAATGGTGGGAAGTGCAAAATGGTGCACTCATTCTCTTAGGAGTAAAGGTGCGTAGCAATGCACAAATTCTTGACCAACCTCTAAAAGACCTTTGCGGCCCCGACTCGCCTTATCACATTGTAGCCGTTAAACGTGGAGACGTCACCGTCATTCCTCATGGTGCGGACTGCCTACATGCGCTCGATGTGGTCTATTTTATGACTACGCCTAAATACGTTAACTACATACGCGACATCGTAGGTAAGGAAGAATATCCCGATGTATCAAACGTATTCATTATGGGGGGTGGCAGTTCGGCCGTTCACTTAGCGAATGCTATGCCGGACTACATGCATGCCAAAATTATTGAAAGCGACGGACGACGCGCCGAAAGGCTCAACGAAGTGGTGACCAACCGACATGCCATGATTATTCATGGCGACGGACGTGACCTCGCACTGCTCGAAGAAGAGGGCATACGCAAGGCACAGGCTTTTTGTGCACTAACCGAAAACTCTGAAACGAACATTCTCGCCTGCTTGGCTGCCAAACGTCTCGGTGTGCGCAAAACAGTAGCAATGGTCGAAAACACTGACTACATCGGCATGGCCGAAAGCCTCGACATTGGCACCATCATCAACAAGAAGACCTTTGCCGCCAGTCACATCTACCAAATGATGCTAAAGGCTGACATCACCTCTGTAAAGAGTCTGACCGTGGCAAATGCCGACGTGGCAGAATTTAGCGTACCAGCTGATGCCAAAATCATTCATAAAGCAGTGAAAGACCTGGATTTGCCTTCCAACATCACCTTAGGTGGCCTTGTCCGCAACGGTGTAGGTCAGCTCATCAATGGCTCTACCCACATTCTTCCTGGCGATACAGTCGTTGCCTTCTGCCTCAGCGGGGGGATTAAAAAGTTAGAGAAGTTCTTTAAAGAATCCAACAGATTGTTCGGATTAAACTAAGAGCTTAGAGGGGGGGGAAGAATAGGTTAAGAGGTTAGGGGGAAAAAAGTTAGTTTTGAAAACTAAACCACTAAACTCATTAAACCCATTAAACTCATTAAACTAATTAATCTAATAAACTCATTAAACTCAAAAATATGGACATTGTAGAACGCTTCCTTAAATACGTTAGCTTCGACACACAAAGTGCTGAAGACCAAGATACGACGCCAAGTACAGCCAAACAACTTAAATTGGCTGAATACCTACGTGACGAACTCACAAGCATCGGTATGACAGAAGTTGAAATGGACGAGAACGGTTACGTTTATGCCACACTCCCTGCCAATACTGACAAAGAAGTACCAACAATTGGTTTCATCTCACACATGGATACCAGCCCCGACTGCTCAGGTGCTAACATTCACCCCCGCATTGTTGAACATTACGACGGAGGCGACATTGTACTTGATGCCGAAGCAGGCTTGGTAACTTCACCCAAGAAGTTTCCCGAACTACTTGACCACGTAGGAGAAGACATTATCGTGACCGACGGCCACACGCTCTTGGGCGCAGATGACAAAGCTGGCATTGCTGAAATCGTACAAGCCATGGTATACCTCATAGAACACCCCGAGATCAAGCACGGTCGCGTCCGTGTAGGATTTAATCCTGACGAAGAGATTGGTCTGGGCGCACATAAGTTTGACGTTAAGAAGTTTGACTGTGCTTGGGGCTACACCATGGACGGTGGCGAACTGGGTGAGTTGGAATACGAAAACTTTAACGCTGCCAGTGCAAAGATTGAAGTAAAGGGCGTAAGCGTTCACCCAGGTTATGCAAAAGGGAAAATGATCAACGCAGCACGCGTTGCAGCTGAGTTTGCAGCTCAAATGCCCGTAACAGAAACACCTGAACAGACCATTGAGTTTGAAGGCTTCTACCACCTTTTAGGGATTGAAGGCAACGTTGAGCACGCTACTCTTTCATACATTATTCGCGACCACGACCGCAAACGCTTTGAAAAGCGCAAAGCTTTTGTACAAAAGGCTACAGAATGGATGAACGAACGCTATGGTGAGGGGGTCGTAACCGCTACTATCAACGACCAATACTACAACATGCGCGAAAAGATTGAACCCGTGCCTCACGTTGTTGACATTGTAATTGAAGCCATGAAGCAATGCAACATTCCGTCTAAAGTTCGCGCCATTCGTGGTGGTACTGATGGAGCACAACTTTCTTTCATGGGACTCCCCTGCCCCAACATCTTTGCTGGAGGACTCAATTTCCATGGCCCACACGAATTCTTACCCATTCCTTCGCTCAAGAAAGCCTCTGAATTGGTAGTCAAAATTATTGAACTTACAGCTCAACGAGGCTAAAGAAATTTCCCACATATTTATCGAAGAGATGCGCGCCACAAACGCGCCTACGTAATGCATGATTTTTCAGCACACGCTACGTAGGCACATTTGTGGCGCACATTTTATCTACAGTTTATCTAAGCCAACTTAAATAAAAATCCATAACCTTACATATATGTCATAAAATGTTCGTAATTTAGCTTGCTAATTTGGTGTATTGTACGCAATAGTTTAATTACACACAATACCCTATCAACATATAGCGGCTGAAGCACACGTTGTAACGGCCGTCCCTACTTTTCTATTTTTACATCAAGTGTAACTTCTCCGCACACGTGAGAAAGTTGCCCTTACTACTCTTAGCAAATAAAAAAAATGATATATCAGCATGAACTACAAATGGAACTACGAAGCTCCCACGCCTACAGAAGCAGCGGCGCAGGCAGCTTTGGCACGCGAGGTGGGCATTCACCCTGCCTTAGGCAAGTTGTTGTTCGATCGCGGCATTACCACCGCACAACAGGCGCGACACTTTTTCCGCCCCCAGCTGACTGAACTGCACGATCCCTTCACGATGAACGACATGCAGGTAGCTGTCGACCGACTCAACCTTGCCATGGGACGCAAAGAGCGCATCATGGTATATGGCGACTACGACGTGGACGGCTGTACGGCAGTGGCTTTGGTATATAAATTCTTGCAACAATTCTACTCTAACATCGACTTTTACATTCCCGACCGTTACGAAGAGGGCTACGGCATCTCAAAGAAGGGCATCGACTTCGCTGCACAAACGGGCGTAGGACTGATTATCGTGTTAGACTGTGGCATTAAAGCCGTTGAAGAGATTGCTTACGCCAAAAGTTTAGGCATCGACTTCATTATTTGCGACCACCACGTGCCCGACGAAGTGCTACCTTGTGCCGTGGCTATTCTCAATCCTAAGCGATTAGACAATCACTACCCTGACGTCAACCTTTCGGGATGCGGAGTAGGCTTTAAGTTTATGCAAGCCTTTGCAGCCAGCAATGGCATTGAGTTTAACAAGCTCACTTCCCTACTCGACCTCTGCTCCGTGAGCATCGCCTCCGACATCGTACCCATTATGGGCGAAAATCGCATCTTAGCCTATCACGGGCTACGTTGTTTGAATGCCAATCCCAGCATAGGGTTACAAGCCATTATCGAGGTGTGCGGACTTGCTGACCGCGAATTAACGATGAACGACATCATCTTTAAGATTGGACCACGCATCAATGCCTCTGGACGCATGCAAAATGGTAAAGAAGCAGTAGAACTCTTGGTAGAGAAAGATTACCAAATGGCGCTCGAACGTGCTGGAAAGATCAACCTTTATAACGAAGCACGCAAAGACCTTGACAAGCAAATGACGGAGGAGGCCGTTGAACAGGTGAAAGACCTACCTGGTCTTGACCAACGCCGCAGTATCGTTATCTATAACAAGGCATGGCATAAGGGAGTGATTGGCATCGTAGCCTCTCGCCTTACTGAACAATATTATCGTCCAGCCGTTGTACTTACGCTATCTGACGGCATGGCTACGGGTTCGGCACGCTCTGTGTCGGGATTTGACGTGTATAAGGCAGTACAAAGTTGCGAAGACTTACTCGAAAACTTTGGTGGACACACTTATGCTGCTGGACTTACATTGCCTGTTGAACACATTGATGAGTTTACAAAACGTTTTGAACAATACGTGGCCGACCACATCTTAGACGAGCAAACGGAAGCCAGCCTTGACATTGATGCTATCTTAGACTTTAAGGATATTACCTTCCGCTTTTACCAACAATTGCGCAAGTTTGCCCCTTTTGGCCCAAGCAATTTAAAACCTATATTCTGTACCAAGCGCGTCTACGACTACGGGACAAGCAAGGTCGTAGGACGCGGTCAGGAGCATATTAAGCTTGAACTGGTTGACAATAAGAGCAACAATGTAATGAATGGCATAGCCTTTGGCCAAAGTTCACAAGCTCGCTATATTAAGACGAAACGCGCCTTCGACATCTGCTACACAATCGAAGAAAACACGCACAAACGTGGCGAAGTACAACTGCAGATTGACGATATTAGGCCCTGTAATGAATAGGGGGATAAAAATGGTCAGTTTCATGTTTTAAGGTTATTAGGTTATAAAGTTATTGAAGTTTCGGATTTAGCAAGGACGGGCTGAATCATCGTGCAAGGCGAATGCAATCAAGCTTGCTTGAATTGCTGAGC
>OMCE01000664.1_pt1 | contig 16877 bp, 15 predicted proteins | sample 1644981 | NCBI WGS metagenome assembly OMCE01 (sample SAMEA103958151, study PRJEB25191) | human gut metagenome | reverse complement strand
GGCACTCCCCAACAAGATTCCCGCAGGGGCAAAATGAGCGATAAGCGAATTTTGGCACCTCGGTAGAATCTTGCTCTAAGAAACTGCCGGCCTGCCGTTCACTTGCTACTGCCACTTTTTCAGAAAATCTATAACCAGCTTTTTTTATAAAAGGCTGCGGGCTGGCGTTTTTCCCTTACTCCCTACAAACCACAAAAGAGCAGAATGGACGGACTTTCCGGCAAGAACTTTTCCGGCGGCTCGGTCTTTCCCGACAATAAGGCGTTTCGGAAGCTGCGTTTTGCCCGCTGTCTGAAAAAAATGGCAGCCTTTTTTGGTTTCACTGTCTAATACGGAACTTTTGGAAATTTGCCAAAAATGGACGCAAAAAAAGCAGCAAATCTTTTTCGGATTTACTGCTTCATGTGCCGCTGCGGTGCGGCGGGATGGATATTCAGTTGAAATAAAAGAGGATGGTGGTACTTTAGTCTATCGACTCTTTACTAACTATTAGGTAATCTTGAAAGATTTTCCTTGAATTTATCTAAAGAATGTTCATTGTTTCCCGCAAAAATAAGTGGAATTGTATATTCATATGATATGCCATTTTCATAGTCCGATAATTGTATTTTTATAGTATCATCCCTCTCATCTTTAGGTGCTATATATATGAATGAATTTTTATTTATATCAGATATTTTCCCTTTTTCAGAAGAAACAGTATAACCCCAGTCTGTTAAATTTGTCTTTATTGTAACTTCTGTTTCTGTTTCTTTTCTAGTCTGCAATGCTGTTTTATCGATTTGGATATCAAAAGGAGTCGAACCTAACAATTCACTGTTTATATTTACAAGTTCTTCTCCATTTGTTTTAGAAATATTAGATTCATCTTCATAATTTTGTTGAGATTCATCTTTTGGTGTTTCTCTGTTACATCCTAATAAAAAGCATAAAATAATTAGTACTAATACAGAAAGTTGTTTTTTTTGCATTTATTTCTCCTTTCATATTATCAAAGAAAGCACTAAGAGTACTTTCAAGAAATTTTGAAATATTCTCAATGCTTTCTATTTTTTGATTATAAACTTGCCGGTAATGATACTATGTTAATTTATCTCTTTCGCGTAACCTTTGTTGCAATATACACATGCACCATTCACCCATTTGTGAGACATTTCAATCGTCTCAACTTCATAAATGCTTACTTCTCCACAAATTAAACATTGTTTGTAATTATATACATGACGTGTCGCACATTTATCCCAGTCATCATATATACCAGGCATTTCATCTTCATATCCATAGTACTGGGGAGAACCTCAACTATGAGTATGAGCGGCAAATACAGTCATTGGAGCAGCTACAATTCCAGCTACTACTGAAAGTGCTAAAATAGATTTTCTTAAATTCATAAGTTCCTCCCTTTCCTTAAAAATACATAGCTCTTTGTTACATTGTCATTTTAACATAATAATTGGTAAAATGCAATAATTTATTTTCTATTTACGAGAAAATACTGTGCATATTATCTTATTTAGGAATAGTTAAGGCGGCTACCTAAATCTTTTTATTACTTTACCGCACATGAGCATTGGAACCTGGGTTGTCCGATCCATAGCCCTCCAGCAGATTGACAACGCCCCACACGCCAAGTCCAGCGCCGAGGGCTACAACAAGAGTCTGCAAAGTATCAATAGCGGAAGTGAAAAACTGCATAGAGCCTCCTTTTCTCCGGGGTATTCCCGGCCATGAAAAAAGCCGCCATTTCTGGCGGCAGGTTACATACTTCGGGACACTTTGTCCCAAAGCCCTATTTATGCAAAGGCGTCCGGATCGTCGATGTCATCATAATTGAGGATGTCCTCGTCCTCGCTTGTGAGCCCATCATCCGGCACAGCCACGGCATACACCTCACACAGCTCGTCCGGCCTGGGCCGCCTGCGGCGGTTGATAAGCCGGTCAAGGTCAAAGGTGTTTTTCTTTTTGTCGGCTTCAGCCGTATATCGGTAGTTCGGGTGCTTTTTCAAATCGTATTTCGGGGAATAGAACGGGGGCAGGCCCCGAAGCTGTAAAATGCACTTATCCCCGGGCATGGTCGCCAGTTCGCTGGGTGTCATCAGCTCCCGGCCCAGCCGCTGGATGTTCTGGCTATAACTTTCGGACTGCCCACGGGAGCGCCCCTCGGTCTGCATGGAGATCGTAGCCTTGCCCAGCCAGTTCTCGGAAATTTCCTTGATGGTGGAGCTTTCGCGCCCGCCGAGGAACAGAACACTATCCATGTTGCCGAGGATGGTTTCCGCGTTTTTATCGTAGATAGCCTTACATTGGGCAAGCTGCTGATACAGCAGGCACAGACTGATCTCGCGGGAGCGGATGACCGCCACCAGCTTTTCCAAGTTCGGCACCTGCCCGGTGTTGGCAGCCTCGTCCCATAGCACCCGCACATGGTAGGGCAGACGCCCGCCATAGGTGTTATCAGCCCGTTCACACAGAAGGTTGAACATCTGCGAAAAAGCGAGGGCAACCAAAAAGTTGTAGGTGGTGTCCGTGTCGCTGATAAGAAAGAACAGCGCTGATTTTTCATCCCCCAGCTTATCCAGCTCCAGTTCGTCATAAGACATGATCTCCCGAAGTTGGGGAATATCAAAGGGAGCCAGTCTTGCACCGCAGGAAATCAAAATGCTTTTGGCTGTCTTGCCGCTGGCGAGCTTGTATTTCTTATACTGCCTCACGGCGAAGTGCTGGGGGCTGCGACGTTCCAACCCGTCAAACATATAGTCCACCGCATTTTTGAAGGTTTCGTCATCCTCCCGGACTTCCATGCTGTTTATCATTTCCACCAGCGTATTCATGTTGCGTTCTTCCTCCGGCCCCTCAAAGACGATGTAGGCCACAAGGGCGCAGTACAAGAGGGTTTCAGCTTTGGTCCAGAACTCGTCGCCCTCCTTGCCGTCGCCTTTGGTGTTGGCGATCAGAGCAGTAACGAATTTCAAAACATCGCTTTCCGTCTTGATATAGGCCAGCGGATTGTAGTGCATGGATTTTGAAAAGTCGATACTGTTGAACACCCGCACCCTGTATTTCTCCCGTTGCAGAAACCGCCCGCACTGGTCGAGAGTGCCGCCCTTCGGGTCTACCACCACATACGAGGAATGGGCTTGAAGGAGCTGCGGGGTCAACCAGAACCTTGTCTTTCCCGAGCCGGACGAGCCGATGACACAGGCGTTTAGGTTCCGGGCATTGGCGGGTATCTTCGGACGGGTGTTCATGGTAAGGAACTCCGTCCCGGTCAGAATGACATTGTTCTGAAATTTAGGGTCAACAAACGGCTTTATATCCTCCTTTGTTCCAAAGCGGGCGGTGCCGTATTCCGCATCCCGCCGGAATTTTTTCGCCTGCCTGATCTTTGACTGTATCAGCAGATACACCCCAGCCGCACCGGCAAGGCCCACCAGCAGGTCAATACCGCCAAGCCCCGGCCAGTAGGTTTCAAAGGCTTTGGGGAAGGTATCGAGCATCCCCATGAGCTTTGTCCCGAAGTCTGTGCCGGGGGCGATCCGGTAGGCCGTCCCGATTTTGGAGAAGAACCAGAACACAAAGAGGTACGGCAGGTTTGGGAGCACATATTTTCTAATCTTGTCACTCAACGTCCGTCCTTCACCGCCTCTCTGGTCCGCTGCTTTTCCTTTGCCTGTGTCCTGATCTGCTCCGTGAATTTCCGAAGCTGGCCGAGGATGGAAGCCTTGTCCTGCTCTTTGTTCAGCACCTTTGCGCTGTACTTCTGGAAGGCCGCCGTGATAGCGTCCGCCTGATTAGCCTTGAAAAACAGCAGGTAATGACCGTGGCTCACTTTATGGAAAGCGTAGTCCACATGGAACTCCTTCGCAATCCGGTCAAAATCCTTTGGAGCTCCTACATAGGGCATGGCACTTTTGCCGCCATAGTGGTTCATCAGCTTTTTTACGCTCTGGCGTCCCTGCGGGGTCAGCGCCTTCCGGTGGTGCTTTTGCAGCGCCCGAACCACCTTGCCAAGAGCGGCAGCCAGCACTTTTCCCGTGAGCTTCGTTGTCCTGATCGAAAGGGCAACCGTTTTTTGGTTTACTTCTTCCTGCATAAAACCTCCTTTCCGTCGGGGTTCCCGCTATCCGGGAGGCCCCCGTACAATCTCGGGGAACAGAAAACCTCGGGCCAATGTGGCCCGAGGCTTACCGCTCGGCATCTCTGCCGGACGGAGCTTTCTTTTCCGGCTCCGTCTGGACTTTTTCGCCCTGTTCCCGCATGGTCTGCAAGATAGAGGGCTTCTTTTGAAGCTGGGAGGGCTTTTCGCCGGACAGCGGCTTGATACATTCCAGACGGTCAGCCGCCCGGATGGCGTTGTCCGTGAGCTGCCTCTGCCATGCGCCCACGCTGGGAGCCCAACGAAAGCCGCTGCTTTTCAGCTCGGCCCGGGTGTCCGCGTCAGGCTTTCCGTCAAAGAACACCTGCAAGCGGTTGTCCTCCCGGTTCATTTCCACACGACCCCCATCGAACTCCCAGCCGGAAAATTCCTGCTGTGCCTGTTTGGAAAGCTGTTCGATACGGGCCTTTACCCGGCGGATCTCCGCATTGTTGTTGGTAAGCTGGTAGCTTTCAAAGGGCCTCGGGTCGCTCCGCCAGCTTGACGCCATGCTTGCTTTCAGCTTTTCAATCTGGTCCGGCGATAGCAGCGCACAGCCGTCCAGCTTGCCATGCTTGCGGTAATAGGCGTTGACCTCCTTCATAATGAGCTGGGAGCGTTCCAGCCCGTCCAGCTTCTTCTGGAGCTTTTCAATCGCTGCCGGGTCATCGGCGCTGATCCCGCCCATGCCGGTACTGCGTATCTTATCCAGCAGCCCTTGAATATACCGCCATTCCTCCATGTTGCTGTCCCGGGCCCGGTTCTGTTTTTCCTTCTTTCCCACCGGGAAATTGGCAGGTCCGGCGATCATCACAGAGGGAACCCTTGCGTCAATGGCAAAGCCCTGGTTCATGTTTTCGGCCAGCTTGCGGGCGTAGGTGTCTAACAGATGGTCGATCTTCTCATGGTACATGGGGTCCACCCGGGATTTCTGCTGTTCCGCTATGGCGGCGGCCTTGTCCACCATTGCCCGGTATTCCGCCGTTGCGCTCCCTTCCTTGTAGTCGGAAAAGCTGTTCATTTCTTTTGCCCGGCGGGCGGCTCCTTCATTGATAGGGTAATAGTTGATGGTATGCACCTCCTTTATGCTTCGGGCCATGCTGGCCCGAAGTCTTACCGTTCTTCATGGGAAGGCCCCGCCTTGTCCTTTTTCGGAGCGGGTGGGGCTTCTTGAAACCGTTTGAGTGTAGCGAGAATGGAGTGGACAGGCTCGGCCTTTTCAGGATAGGCAAATATCCGGTGTTCCGGCGGAATGTCCTGCGGCCCGTGGTAATACTCCTTGAAGCCCTCCGGGACTGCCGACACATACCCACCGGGAGCGAATACGCCGCCCTCGTTGATACGCACATCCCGCCCGTATGCCTCATAATCGAAGTAGTTCTGAATGTGCTCCGGTATGTCGATGGTCCCAAGCTCGTCGGCGTAAAGACGGCCCAGCCCTTCATCATCGGAAATATCCGGGTAAAAGCGGTAAAGGTCAAGGTTCTGCGTCAGGTTTATCAAATCCTTCACGCTCCGTGTGTGGTTTCCCAAGACAAGAGCGGCTTCAAAGGTTTCCAGTCCGCCCTTATCCCGTACTTCCAGCAGAGCGTGGCCCAGCTCGTTCAGCTCGTCGATGTTCTCACATTCGTAGAGATGATCGTAGAGCCCCAGCACATCGCTGTCAAAGCTGGTAAAGAACACTTCGCTGTACCGTTTCCCATCTATCCCGATTTTGGCAAGGGCGGCCTGCAACTCCTGTGTCGTCGTGGGGAAATGTACCGTTGTCCCTACCTCGATCCCCATTAAGGGGTACAGGGCTGTATTGGTTATATAGGCTTCAAACATGGGCTTATTCCTCCTTTCCGGCCCGGTCAGCCAGCACCTCATAAATCCCGGCCATAATGTAATCGGCGCAAGGGAGGGCAATCGCATTTCCCAGCGCCTTGTAACGTTGCAGAGGCCGGATCTCCACGCCGTCCGCCCCGTACTTTGTCCAGCCCTCCGGCAGCCCCATCAGCCGTTCACTTTCTGTTTCCGTCAGAAAACGGATACAGCCGCCCTCCGGGTCGCCCTCATACCAGAAGGCAAAGGGCGTTACATCACTGGCTAAAAGAGTGGGAAAAGGGTCAGTTGGTAATCCGAAGCTGTTTCGGAAGGCCGTTTCTTCCTGCCTTTTTGCCGCTCCCCGCATACGGAAGCACTGAAAGGGGTGGATGACTGGTATCTGCCGCCCTGTTTCAAAAGAAGCTGTTCGATCTCCTTCGGCGGCGGCCCGCCCGCCCTCTCCGCAAGGCGGAGGAAGTGGGAGCATTGGACGGGGCTTAAATAGTATGTCTGCGGCACGTCTGCCTCCAAAATCCGCCACGACGAAAATCCGCTGCCTTCGTGCCAGCCTTCGGGAGCCTGCCCAATACTGGGCGTCCATGAGCCGCCAGCACACATCAGGCGTTCCCCCTCGCACCATTCCGGCGTTTCCCCATCTTCCCGAAGGAGGCATTGGAACTTCGGTGTCCGAGAAGGCGGATAGGACGGCTCTAAAGTCCATCCGGTCATTTGTAGAAAACGCTCCCATGACGTTTTCCCAAACAGCGATAGCTGGATATAGGTTATCAGTAGCATCCCTCATTTCCTGTATGATACGAAACGCCTGATAGAACAGGCTTGATTTTGCCCCAGCAAGGCCGGAGCGGTTGCCGATCAGAGAAAGGTTCTGACAGGGGGAACCGAAGGTAATTATATGGACAGGTGGGATTTTCCCGCCGTCCACCTTCGTAATATCTCCCAAATGCGCCATATCGGGAAAGTGCCTTTTGGTTATGGAGATGGGCGCTTTTTCAATCTCGCTGGCCCAGACCGGACGGATACCGCACCGGGAAGCAGCCAGAGGGAACACGCCAATCCCGTCGAAAAGGCTTCCCAGCTTAATGTCCGGCATGGCCCGGGGTGCCGTGTCCCTTCACGGCAAGCACCCCTTCCAGCGTTGTCGCCGCAATGCCCAGCCGTCCGGCAACCGCAATATCGTTTTTCACATCCTCGTCCACAGCGCTGCCGCAGACGATCAGGGTGTGGGAGCGCCGCAGCATATCCCGGCGCATATCAATCCCGGCCTTATGTTCCTCGGGAACGCTGTCATTCAAAAACAGCGGCAGATACAAGAGCGGGCAGATCGGGGAAAAGCCCGCCTCATAAGCAAGACGGCAGTAGTGGGCCGCCAGCTCCATATCAACATCCGGCTCGCCGCTCCATGCGGCGGTCAGGTACGCTAAAGGTCGTTTCATTGGTTGAGCCTCCATTTCTGTTTTGGTTTAGGGAAAAGCAAGAGTTCGCCCAACCCCTCCGCCCCTTCCCCCGGGAAGGGGAACGGCTCTGGAGAATTTATATCCCCGTCGCTTGACCGGGAAAAAGCATAACCGGGAGAAATCCGTCAAGGGTGCCTCTGGCACCGCCTGCGGCGGCGCTGCCCTTGACTGATTTTCCCGGCTATGCTACGGAATAACTGGCGACGGGGAATCATTTATATCTCCAGAGCTTCGGGGCGCGGGGCAGAGCCCCGCAATCCTCGGGCCATGCTGACCCGAAGTTTGGGCTTACTTTTCCTGTTCGGTTTTCTTCTCCGGCTTTTCATGTTCCTTCTGCTGACCCTTCCAGTCGTCCAGCAGCTTGATGATCTGGTCCTTCATTTCCCTCGGCGTAGTTTCCTTGCCGAAATACTTGCTCAGTTCCGCACCTGTCAAAATCACTTTGTCTACCTCCTTTTTGTCCTCCATCATAATGCCGTCGATCACATCCCCGTTGAGCAGCTTCTTTTCGTCCAGCTCACGCATACGCTTTGCCTGCGCCTGTGAAGGCGAGGACTGCTGGCTGTCAATGGCGACGGCGATATAGTTCTGGTTCTTCTTGCCGATATAGGAAAGCTCCACCGCCGTAGTAAAGCCCAGCTTTTTTTCATCCATCAGCTTCATCAGGTCGGGAACCAGCTCATTGAGCCGGATATACCGCTGCACCTGCTTGACCGCCATCTTATTGCGCTCGGCTACAATTTCGTTGGAGCGTTTTCCTGCGTCCTTCGGGTCAATCTGGCCCGAAGTGCGGGAGCCCTGGTGCTTGATAGCCTCAAGCTGCATTTTCAAGGCTTTGGCCCGCTCACTGGGTAGGATTTCTTCACGCTGGTTGAGATTGTCCTCGACCATCTGTGTGATGGCTTCATCGTCTGTCAGGTTTCGGACGATACAGGGCATATCCGCATACCCGGCAAGCTCGCTGGCCTTCTGGCGGCGGTGGCCGGACACGATCTCATAGCCGCCATCTTCACGGGGACGGACGATAGCAGGCTGGGTAACGCCCTTGTCCTTGACGCTGGACACCATAGCCCGCATTTCTTCATCGTCCCGGACTTCAAAGGGATGGTTCTTGAAGGCGTAGAGCTCGTTCAGCTTGATATAGACGATCTGCTCCTTGCCCCGGCGTGGTGCATCCTTCGGCTTTTCGGGTTCCTTCGGAGTGGGAGCAGTCTGCACCGTTGGAGCCGTTTTTTTCTCCGGTTCCTTTTTGACCGCCTTTTCCGGTTTCTGTGCGGGAGCTTTGGGCTTCGGGGCTGCGTCCTTGTCCTTATCTGCCTTCGGGGGACGGCCCCGGCGCTTCGGCTGTTCCGGCTCTTTGGGTTTTTCCTCCGCTTTCTTCGGAGCCTCCGGCTGCTTTTCCGGTTTTTCCGTTTTTGCCGGGACAGGCTTTTCCCCGCTGGGAGCTGCCGCCCGTTCCTCGACCTTCTTTTCCTTCATAATTTCAGCGAAGTTATAGACGGAAACCTGCGGGTTCTTTACCTCCGGTTCCGTCTTTTTTTCCGGCTCCGGGGAAACGGAAACCTTCTCCGGCTCTTTTGGGGGAGCGGGAGGCGTTTCCTTGCCCGGCCCGCTATCCGTTACCGGCTGTTCCGGCGTTTTTGTGGTTTTATCATCTGCCATAAGCATTTACCTCCTGTTTTTTGGCATGAAAAAAGGGGCTCAACTTTTCAGTCAAGCCCCCGTGGGAAGTTCCTCCTTTCTCCGCCATGATACAAAAATACCGCCCGTAGTCTCGTTTGGGCGGTACTTTGTGTAAGATTGGCAGTCCATTATTAAGTTTTTTATTATGTTCCCTTTGTACACCGTTGCAATTTTCTGTTTATAAAAATCTCTGGCTTCCTTATTCAGATTCAGATACATCATCTGTATCAGACATATTTCACTAACCTCCGGCTCAAAAAAATGAGACTGCAAATAAAGCTGCAAATATCGCATAACATATGCTTCGAATTTGAATCCCTCCCGGAATGCATTACGATGAATTTTCATGGATTCCTTAACCTTTATTCCTAAAAAGTCAATATAAAAATCCAACTGATCTAACAATATCTTCGGCGCGATAGCAGTCTCTGTCATACGCACATCTTTAAAGCAAACGATACCCCTACCTTTCTTACCCTCTTTCAAGGATATCTGTACAAAAACATTATTCTGACAATCCCAGATTTCTAACTTTCGCCGTCCATCCCCACTATTATTAGGTTCATTTAAAATAATATATTTTCCATCAATCAAGGCGGATTTTTCCTTGCTATAATTGATCTCATGTAACGTGAAAAGACTCGCTTTGTACCCCGAAACCTTCACCTTAACATTAACAAATGGTCTTGGTATAATCTGTTTCAAATATTGTCCTAAAACCTCTTTTATGTAAAATAATTGTTTTTCCTTTTCAAAAACAGTCTCATCCTTTGATACATATGGATTGTTTATAGATACTGCCTCATACTCAACCAAATCATCCTTTTTAATCGACGCATTCCACTTCAGAAATATTTCCCTTGGGACCTTCATCTCAACCGTTGTACCATGTCGTCCCAAAACATATTCTTCTGCAATAACTTCACTCCCCCTCTTCGGAGAATTCAATGTAATCTTTCGACCACTTACCTCCTCACTTGTCTGCGTCAATACCTTAACCGATTGTGTTACCATAAATGCAGACTGAATTCCGATTCCAAAACCGCCGGTCGGGCGCATCCATCTTGGCATTTCCTTAATAATACGGTCATATTTCTTTCGACCTCTCCAACCGGTTCCGATCGTTGAAATAACCGATATGCAATCTTTTTCCATGCCAATTCCGTCGTCCTCGATTACGATCAATATATTCTCATAATCACCGGGAATATCCTCGACTTTGAGAACTACGCTATATTTATCATAGACCTCTTTTGGAATATCGAAAGGCTGCAGATTTTCATCACGAACGATCTGCGGATCAATGAAATCCTCGTATAGACCTTTTTTAATATCCATCCACATCTGGATTCTGGTGGCATCCATCGCATTCTGCAAATACTCACGAATAAAATCCATTTTGTTGGAATAGATATTCGTACCTGTCATCAAATCCGTAAGTTTATCTTTATCTACCTCAAAATACTTTTGTTTTGCCAGTTCATAGCGCACCCTTGTATTGGATTCATTAACAAAATACACATAGCACTGACTTCTTTTTAAGGTACATCCCAATAAAGCCGGTGGTGCGATCTCATTCCATCCGTAAATCAGATCTTCAACTTCCTTGTTTACAAGATCAAACCACCTCTGCGCACATCGACATACATTCATATCATCCGATTCTGCTTCCAGCTGAATTACTTCCGGAGAAATGACAATATGCGTGATCGATTCATGTTTCATCTTATGCAGAATACTCTCATAAGGCATTTGGGTCATATGCTCAACCGCAAACTCTGAGAACCGGTTATTTTCCACATCCAAAACATCGCCCAGACGCAACATAGCGGCGGCAAAACGCGGATAAATAGATTCTGCCCGAATTCCTTTTTCTTCATAATTCAATTGGTTTAAAAGTTCTTCAAAATCTTCGCCATGCAGCTCCGATATGAGCGCTGCCATCTCATACAGTCTCTGTGGAACCTTCTTATCCTGTAATTGGATTATGCGTTTTCTTACCAAAGAATTTCGCTTACTGTGCAGCCTGCGAATATATCCTGTAACCAGCCATTTAACGTAATTTACAATACGGGCAGGCCAGATATCACTAAAAATATCTTTATCTTTCTTTTCCTCATTGTTATATTCTTTCTTTCGCAAAGCATCATCCATATCCTGATAATACTGTGCTGCCTCTTTTTCATCCGGATCTTTCGATGAGAGACAATTGAGAAGATATTCCTTGAAATCCGGATTTCTCCACAATTCATACAGCTCACTTCCGGTCACAGCCATACCGATATCGTGAGAATATGCACATTCCAGTAAAAGCCACAGATCTCCTCTGGATAACTTTACAATTCTCTCATCTCCAATGACCAATTCCATGGTTTCAAGAATACTAATAGAATGGCTTGCATCGTGGCGGCTGAAATGACCAAAATCATAGATAATCGTATCCATAATTCCACAATATTGAGCCTTGTGCAGACGCCATTCCGTTAAAACATCCTTCCCCTCATATTTATGTGCACATTCCATCTCAAAACAGAACTCAATAAACGTATCCGCCTGAGATAATTCCAGTGAATCCAGTTCCTTATTACAGCAACCCCTCACACTTTTCGCCATCATATATCGTTCCCTGAACTGACTCCTCATAATCCTCCTCCTTCGCGACAACATATGGAATACTTCTTGCAATCCGGTCTAAATCCATATTTTCGAAATATCCATATCTTTTGCTATTAACCACTTCATCCTCTATAAACTTTCTCATTTTGTTTTCCCATTCCTGTGGGGAACAAACAGAAAGTTGATTATTTTTTCTCTTACCACTTTGTGATAAATCCCAAAAGAACTTCACATTTTTTCGCCCGACCTCACGTCCTCTTACGCGATATAAATTAACCCGGTACGGAATTTCTATATGTTCCGCCCAAAACAACGCATTTTCTTCAGTATTATCACTTTTCTCATATACATACTTATATAAAGATAACGCATAAAAAAACGAAATTCTTCCCTCCGGCTCACGCTTTGCAGATCCTATGATCCTTACACATTCTTTATCCGGCAGCTCGTTTATTTTTCCGCTTACATCCGTATAAACAACTGTATTTAGTGACAATATTTTTTTCACACTCTGCCTTATGACTTCATCCTTATCTTTAATGTCAAAATCACTTTTTACTTTACTGATATAACTTTTCATCTTGGATACATTTAACGCAGCGATTGCTGTCTTACACAGATCATCCAATGGTATGCCATCCAAATAGCTTTCACCTGCCCCGTTTTCATTACCGGTTCCTTTTGCCATAGCGATCTCCATCAGATCACTCAATAACCAGTTAATCCCCGGCGTTAAAGTAGCAAGGCTATCAAAAATGTTTACTGTTTCAACCATATTAAAACTCCCAATTACTTACCAAGGTAAATGCATTATCATACTCATGCGTATCACCATCCAAATACTCCCCGATCAGAAATCGAACCTGAGACATTTTTTTCGCGATACTTGTACTTTCATTATCTTCTTCCGGATAAAAGAAACCTTCATAATACAAAAACGCACTTGGATCTAAATGATACTCAAATATTTGCTCACTATATAAGTAGCTTTCTAAGCGATCCATAAAAACTTGATAATTGCTGGTATATTTTTCTTCATCCCCCATTTGCAGATAGAAAGCATATACATACGGCAAAATTTCTTTTGCACTCTCCTCTACAATTCTCATACCGTTTTCAGCCGGACGAAATCCGCTCCTTACAAAACCATTCTTCTGATCATTTATAATGTAATTACTTACGCTGCTTTCTTCCTGCAATAGCACAATGATTTTTGTGAGAATATATCGTAATTCTGCACGGTTACATTCCTCCATGAATTCCGCAAGCTGACTTTCCATTTGATCGATGGAAATAATATCCTTAAAATCTCTATTTTTCTGAAACTGCATATCTACAATACTTTTTTTCAAATCAAAAAAAGCCCACTGCCAAAATTCTTCCATGTATTCCTGATCCATTTCGTCATCAATGTTTGGAGTTGTATTTACACTTCCTACCGCTAACTTTTTTTCCAATGATTCCGTGTCTTCACACAAATCACGGATTGTATCTTTTAACTCATCCTGCATATGATGTTCCATAAATCTCTCATCATATTCCGGATGTTCAACCCCATTCTCCTCCAAAAATTTAATAAAGCGATTGCCTATAAATATACTAAAATACCATACAATTGACCGGTATAGCAGACAGTACAGATTCGTGTACTCTTTTATCTTTTCAAACAATTTCTGTTTTAGCGGCATTTCACCAACTTCCATTTTCTGTTTTAAATAAGCTTCGAATGTTGTGTTCTCATATAATTCACAAAACAGATTTGCAACATGAAAATAACTCATGGATTTAAAAATAACATATGGCACAAAAACTGCTTTTACATTACCCGAACTCTCATCTTCCTCGTATTTGCATTTCACAATACAATCCTGTATTTCACCCCATAAGCTTAACTGATGAAAACATTCATTTGCCTGAAAAAAAGAAGCATTTATTTTATAAGAATCTTTGATATTTTCTATGTTCTCAACAAAATTCCATCTCTGCCTCTGTGACCGGATCAGTTCCCATTGCTCCTTACTCAGAGTCACATAGCGATTTATTTTATTTTCTTCCGATGCCTTCTGTCCAATAATCGGCAGATCCATAGACATCGGGCACAAGTTTTTCTGAAAAAGAAAAAGCTGATATACGGAATCATCTGCAAGATCATCGTAAGTCAACCAAAACCGATAATTTTTGTATTTGTCTTGCGCTGCCCAAAATTGTTCAATAACATCTTCATATAAATCTTTTTTTGTATGAAATAAATTATAAATGGACTCCTTGGTCTTATCTCCCGATTTCACATTATATAAACTCAGATTGCACTCCAAAGATAAAGGCGTAACTTCTGCTTTCCACTTTTCCAACATCACATAATAATAGAAAAGATTATTACCATGGACCATAATATCATCAAAAATTAACACCTTTTTGCCTTCAAAAATTTCCGGCTCAATAACCTTTGTAAGATATCGGTCACTGTATATGGTAAATTGATTAAATATGCGCAAGTCAACGGTCGATTCATCACACCATTCATCATAGAGCAAACGGAAAAGCCAATACCCTTTTCTTGTAATAAGAATGAGTATTGGTTTTTCCGTTTGTTCTGTGTTCCTGTTATCTTCATTATATAATCCGTTTTTTATTAAATATTGTTTTAGCAAATTAATTATTGCATTTCTTATTTTTCTATTCATAGCACACCCTATACATATACTCCTACAAAATATGTATATGCATTTTTATCTTATTTTATTACTAATAGGGAACCCCAATTGAGGTTCCCTATATAGAAATAATAACTTACTTTTACTGTAACAGTGAAAGTACACCCTGATTAGACTGGTTAGCCTGAGCAAGCATAGACTGTCCTGCCTGAGCAAGGATGTTGTTCTTGCTGTACTCAACCATTGTCTCAGCCATATCTGTATCACGGATACGTGACTCAGCAGATGTGGTGTTCTCAACAACGTTGTCAACATTAGCAATTGTGTGCTCTAAGCGGTTCTGAACAGCACCAAGTGCAGATCTCTGGGAAGAAACCTTTGCTACAGCGTCTGCGATAGCATCGATAGCGTATGTTGCTGCCATTCCAGTTTTATCCTTTACATTAAGATCCTTAATTCCAAGTCCAGCTGAACTCATAGACTCAATATCAACATTAATCTTATTAGTCATATCGGCATCCGCACCAACATGTAAACTAAAAGATAATGTATTAGCAACTTTTGCAGAGCCCAAATCCCATGAGAATGAGCCATCCTGATTGTCTGTTACTGTAACAGGAGAATCAGAACCAATGCTATTAGCTTTTTCAAGTTCGCCTTTGATAAGCTCTCTTGCATGATCTAATGAAATAATAGATGAATCTTTATCATCAACACCATCAGCAACATCGGCACCAGCTGCGTTCTTAGTACCTTTAACATCTGTCATTAATGTAACTGTAGTTGTTCCATCACTAACTGTAGAACCGCCACTAATTATCTTCTTTAATCCATCTGCTGTTAATTTAGTATTAGGGGTATCGACAGCTGGCTTTGCATTGTTCTTAAATGTTGTTGCTGTAGTAAAGTTGGCTGCAGATTTTATAGTAGTTTCGTCAGCTGCTGCTGCAGATCCATCCGCAGTTTTGATATAAAGCTGCTTTCCATCCGCATCCTTAACATTACCCTGCTCATCAATTGAATACTTTGTTCCATCAATGGTAACGTCTAAAGTTTTTCCTGGATCTGCATTTTTAATAAGGTCAGTTGCTTTTGTTGTATCAGTTTCTCCGATAGTATATTCCTTGCCTGCAATTGTTACCTTATCACCAACTGCAAAATCAGTAGAAAATGTTGCTTTTTCTCCAGCAGTGTTTAAAGTTCCTTTTAAACCTGCATCATGTGCATTTAACACATAATCTTTTGTTCCATCAGATCCCTTCAACAGATATGTCTCATTGAACTTTGTTGTCTCAGATACACGATCAATCTCAGTTGTTAACTGGGAAATCTCATCCTGGATAGCAGAACGGTCAGACTCGCTGTTTGTTCCGTTAGAAGCCTGTACTGCTAACTCGTTCATTCTCTGTAACATAGAGTGAACTTCTGTTAAAGCACCTTCAGCTGTCTGTACTGCAGAAACACCATCTTCAGCGTTTGTAGAAGCCTGATCCAATCCCTTGATCTGCTTACGCATCTTCTCAGAAATTGTAAGTCCTGCTGCATCATCTGCTGCACGGTTAATCTTGTAACCGCTGGATAACTTCTCTGTTGACTTAGCCTGTGTAGATGTTGTAACGTTGAGCATTCTGTTGGCGTTCATCGCCTGCATGTTGTGTTGTACTACCATAATATTTACCTCCGTGTTGTCTTTCCTCCCGAACTCCGTTTCGGGATGATATTATTTGGTTTGTACTCGACACAAATCCCTAGGTTAATTCATGTCGATTATGCAACAATTCTTTATAAAATGTTGTATGGTATGTTTGTTTTTTTAGCAAACCTATCACACACATAAGGAGGAAACCATGGGAACAACACAGCCAATCCGCGATTCACGACAACTTTCGCAATTCATTAATTACTATGCAACTACTCAACCCAATCAGCGCAACTACACATTGATCGTCATCGGACTTCATACCGCACTGCGCATTAGTGACATATTGACGCTTCAATGGAAAAATGTATTCGACTTCAAAACGACAAAATGCCGTACGCATTTACAGATCATAGAACATAAAACAGGGAAAAAAAGCAAAATAGCACTTTGCTCGGAGTCACAAAAAGCATTGTCCGACTTCTATATAATGAAGGAACCCAACCCGGAAGATTATGTTTTTTCTGCAAAAAGCCAGCAAAACAAACCACTCAGTCGTTCGCAGGCATATCGCATTGTACGGACAGCCGCAGAAAAATCCATTCACGAAGAACATATCAGTTGCCATTCACTGCGCAAGACTTTTGGCTATCATGCCTGGAAACAAGGAGTCCAACCGGCACTATTGATGGACATATACAATCATTCTTCTTATGAAATCACGAAACGATACCTTGGAATTACGCAGGATGAAAGAGATGATATCTTCCTATCCGTGCATCTTTGATAAGGTTTTGAAAATTTTTTTGAAAAAATAGTAAAAAAATTCTATAAAGGGGTTAAGGTTTTGAAATGAGGACCGATATATA
>OMCE01000662.1_pt1 | contig 16925 bp, 7 predicted proteins | sample 1644981 | NCBI WGS metagenome assembly OMCE01 (sample SAMEA103958151, study PRJEB25191) | human gut metagenome | reverse complement strand
AGGCTGATTGTGAGGCTGTCAGTAAAAGCATCAACAGTATTTTTATTGTTCTCATGCTTATTTGAATAATACTAAATATACATGTTATGAAGTTTCTAATAAATGTCATTTGGGTTTCTTTTGATTTATCTTACCTTGCTTTGTATAATTATTTTACACCCTTTTGTTCCCACAAAAATATCAACTAAAAGGAGAATACCCGATACCAACATTAAATCTTTTTGAATAAACAATTGGTAAATATGTACATAGACTGCAAACAGTACAATTACCAAGAAGGAAAGATTAATTGTTTTACTATTAAGAAATTTACATCTGAAATTGTATGTTAGAATAAAAATGAGTCCGATTATAAAAGAACAAGAACATCCAATAAGCACGAAATCATTATATAGAGAATCCTCAATCGTCTCTGGTTTCTTCATATTGAGCATATTAAAAACAGAGGCAAAAAACTGACAGATAGTAGCAATGCTTACTAATATGTTTATGATATGTCTCATTTTGATAAAAATTAATTTATTACTTTCATAGTTCCTAATACATTCTGCGTTCTGCCCAATCGCCTCTATCGAGGTTGCGGTAGCCAATGGCCTCGCTGATGTGCTGCACCTCCACACGTTCTGAGCCGTCAAGGTCGGCGATGGTGCGCGCCACCTTAAGTATGCGGTTATAGGCGCGGGCGGAGAGCGAGAATTTCTCCATGGCGGTGCGCAGGAGAGCGATGGAGGCTTCGTCAGGCTCGGCGAACTGGTGAATCATGCGCTCGGTCATCTGCGCGTTGCAGTGTACGCCCTTGAAGTCTTTGTAACGGGCGGTCTGTATGTCGCGTGCCTTGATGACGCGCTCACGGATGGCGGCACTCGGCTCGCCGGGCTGCGCTTTCGAGATGTCCTTGAACGGCACGGGCGTTATCTCGCACTGGATGTCGATGCGGTCGAGCAGCGGGCCCGAAATCTTGTTCATGTAGCGCTGTATTTGTCCCGGTGTGCAGCAACATTTGTGCGTTGGGTCGTTGTAGTAGCCACAAGGGCATGGGTTCATCGAAGCGATGAACATAAAGGAACATGGAAATTCAACAGTATATTTTGATCGTGAGATGGTTATCTTATGGTCTTCGAGCGGCTGGCGCAGCACTTCGAGGGTCTGCTTGTTGAATTCGGGCAGCTCGTCGGCGAACAACACGCCGTTATGTGCCAGCGATATCTCGCCCGGCTGCGGGTTTATTCCGCCGCCTACGAGCGCCACTTCGGATATGGTGTGGTGGGGCGAGCGGAACGGGCGCTGTGAGATGAGTGACGTGCCGCGCTTCAGCTTTCCGGCTACGCTGTGTATCTGTGTTGTCTCCAGACTCTCCGAGAGCGATAGCGGCGGCAGAATAGAGGGCAGACGCTTTGCCATCATCGACTTGCCCGAACCCGGAGGACCTACCATGATAAGGTTGTGGCCGCCTGCCGCCGCCACTTCCAGCGCACGCTTCACGCTCTCCTGACCGCGCACGTCGGCGAAGTCGAGGTCGAAGCGGCTCTGCTGTTCGTAGAACTCGCGGCGTGTGTCGACGAACGTCGGCTCGTACACCTCACGCCCCGTGAGCAGCTTTATCACGTCCATGATGTTCTCCATGCCGTACACCTCCAGATTGTTCACCACTGCCGCCTCGCGCTCGTTCTGCTTCGGCACAATCAGTCCCTTGAACTTCTCTGCTCTTGCCCGGATAGCTATCGGCAACGCTCCCTTCACGGGCTGCAGCGTACCGTCAAGGCTCAGTTCGCCCACGAGCATATAGTCGGCGAGCACGTCGCTCGTCACGGCTCCGCTCGCGGTGAGTATAGCCATGGCAAGCGGCAGGTCGAACGAGCTGCCCTCCTTGCGCAGGTCGGCAGGCGCGAGGTTGATGGTGATATCTGCGTGCGGAAACTTATATCCGTTCACCTGCAGCGCCGACGCTATGCGGTCGCGTCCTTCGCGCACAGCGGTGTCGCCGAGTCCGGTCATGCGATACATCACGCCGGGCACGATATTCACTTCAACGGTTACGGTGGTTACGTCGAGGCCGTTAACGGCTGCGGAATAAGTCTTTACGAGCATAGTTAGATTCGGGTTTTAACGGGTTAATAGTGCGCAGCACTTTCACAAATCGGAAGTGCCTATTGACTACAAATTTAGTTGTTTCGTTTGTTTTATCCAAGTGTATGGCGTTTTTTCTGCCAAAAATATACTAACTTTGTATAAATTAGGCTGCATCTCAACAATAAAAACAAGCCAGCTTGTTTTGTATTGTCTGCGATTTGCACTAACTTTGCCTAAAATAGATTATCCGATACAACATGGAAGAAGATTTCGACATACGTCAGGAGCAGGGACGCAAGGGCGAGAAGGACTTTGAGAACGCTCTGCGACCGCTGCGGTTCGGCGATTTCAGCGGACAGCAGAAGGTGGTGGAGAACCTCGAAGTGTTCGTCGAGGCGGCGAAGTACCGCGGCGAACCGCTCGACCATACGCTGCTGCACGGCCCCCCAGGACTGGGCAAGACAACGCTTAGCAACATCATAGCCAACGAACTGGGCGTGGGCTTCAAGATTACGAGCGGACCGGTGCTCGACAAACCGGGCGACCTCGCCGGCATCCTCACTTCGCTGGAGCCGCGCGACGTGCTCTTCATCGACGAGATTCACCGTCTCTCGCCGGTCGTAGAGGAGTATCTCTACTCGGCGATGGAGGACTACCGCATCGACATCATGATCGACAAGGGTCCGTCGGCGCGGTCTATACAGATCGACCTCAACCCGTTCACACTCGTGGGTGCCACAACACGCAGCGGACTGCTCACGGCTCCGCTCCGCGCGCGCTTCGGCATCAACCTCCACCTGGAATACTACGGACCGGAGATGCTGCAGAAGATTATCAATCGCTCGGCGATGATTCTGAAGGTGCCTATCGACGACGATGCGGCTATAGAGATTGCGCGCCGCTCGCGTGGCACGCCGCGTATTGCGAACGCTCTGCTGCGCCGTGTGCGCGACTTCGCCCAGGTGAAGGGCAACGGACGCATCGACCGCGACATTGCGCGCCTATCGCTCTCGGCGCTCAACATCGACCAGTATGGTCTGGACGAGATTGACAACAAGATTCTGCTCACCATCATCGACAAGTTCCGCGGCGGACCGGTCGGCGTGTCTACCATCGCCACAGCCATCGGCGAGGACACGGGCACCGTCGAGGAGGTGTACGAGCCGTATCTCATCATGGAGGGCTTCATAAAGCGCACGCAGCGCGGACGTATGGTGACACCCCTCGCCTACCAGCACCTCGGACGACCGATGATTGGCAGCAATGCTATGGAGCCGGGACTGTTCGACTAACTCTCAACTGGAATGGCATACTTTTTGCCAAGACAATATTTGCACGATTTGACCGCTCATATTTCGCGAAAAATCAAAAACAAAATCCTTAGTCGATTTTTCGCGAGTTTTGAGCGTGCAGCCATAAGCTTTTGTCTTACAGCATATTGTAGCGTTTTCTCTAAAAGTGTGCAATTTTCGCCTTAGCAAAACACAACTTATCGTGAGACTTTACAGTGTAAAAGCATAGGTTTTACCGGGTAAAAGCATAGGTTTTACCGGGTAAAGTCTCAAGAGTTACCATGTAAAGTCTCACGAAAAGTTTGTAAAACCTATCGTTTTACACTGAAAAGTCTCAATTTTTATGATTTTTCGGCTGCGCCGACCGATGAAATGGCGCATTTTCGAGAATGCGAATCTCCAGAATGAGATTTTTCGCGGAGGTGACTTGTATTATATTTGCTTCTAAAAGTAAAGAAGTAAAAAGGTAAAAAAGTAAAAAAAACGCAGAACTTTTACTTTTTTACTTTTTACTCTTTTACCTTTTTACTTTTTTACTTTTTAAAGCGCTTCGAGCAGCAGCACGCGGCTTGCCCACTCGTTTGCCTTGCCCCAATCGGCGTTGTGTCCGTACGGAATCTCAAGACCGTTCTGCATGAGATACTCGCCGGAGAACGTCTTGCCCTCGAACGAGAGCGGCGAGTGGTCGATGCGGTTAAGCTCGGTTACGCGGTAGCGCTTCTGCGGGTCGAGACCTGCCATCGGTATACGCGGCAGATGCTGGTTGCAGAACGCCTCGGTCTTGAACCAGTAGAACACCGCCTTGTCCTTTGTCTCTGTGACGTACATCAGCGAAGCCACGCCCTTCTTCTCGAACGGCGACTGCAGACGGTAGAGGTCGCCAAACTGCACGATAGGACGTATGCGCTTGTAGTCGGCGATAGCCTTACGACACTGGTCCTTGTCGACATCGCTGAGCACCTTCGGCTGAATCTCCATGCCGAGACGTCCGCACATAGCCACGTCGGTGCGGAACTTCAGAGGCACGGTGCGCGCTGTTTGGTGGTTAGGCGCATTGGAGATGTGCGCAGCCATAGCTATCGCGGGGAAAAAGTAGGATGTGCCCCACTGCATGTAGACGCGCTGCAGGGCGTCGGTGTTGTCGCTCGTCCAGAACTCGTCGAAGTAAGGCAGATAGCCCCAGTTGACACGTCCGCCGCCCGATGCGCAGTCCTGGATGGTGAGGTCGGGATACTTGGCGCGTATGCGCTGCAGAGCCTTCTCCAGTCCGCGGTGATAGTCGATGTAGAGGTGGCTCTGGTTGTCGGCTGTAAGATACTGCGAGCCGTGGTTGGAGATGTGCATGTTAGCGTCCCACTTGATGTAGTCGATTTCGGGATACTTTGTCATGAGGTCGTCTACGACGGAGAACACAAAGTCCTGCACCTTCGGGTTGGAGAGGTCGAGCACCACCTGCGTGCCGCCACGTCCCGTGCGCAGTTCGCGCTTCGGAGCCTTGATAACCCAGTCGGGGTGCTTGTCGTAGAGCTCGCTCTTGGTGTTCGACATCTCCGGCTCTATCCATATACCGAACTTCACGCCCAGCTTCTTAGCCTCGTCGAGCAAGCCTTCTATGCCGTTGGGTAGCTTCTCGCGGTCCACCTTCCAGTCGCCGAGCGCGCTGTTGTCGGTCTTGCGCGGATACTTCTCGCCGAACCATCCGTCGTCCATCACGAACAGTTCGCCGCCCATCGACTTGATGTCTGCCATCATCTGCGCCATGTCCTTCTCGTTGATGTTAAGGTAGACACCCTCCCACGAGTTGAGCAGAATCTTGCGCTCGCGGTCGGCGTTGGCGAGTTTGTACTTGCGGCCCCAGCGGTGGAAGTTGCGGCTCACTCCGCTGAGTCCCTCCTTGCTGTACGAGAACGCTGTGACTGGCGTCACGAAGGTCTCGTTCTTCTTCAGATGATACTCCGAGTTGTAGTCGTCGATGCCGGCGAAGAACTGGTGATACTCCGACTCGTCGGTCACGGCGCGCAGCTTGTAGTTGCCGGTGTAGCAGATGGCGGCGCCGATGACGCGTCCTGAGTTCTCCTGCGCCTTGCCGTCGAGCGAGAACATCACTTCGCCGCGCGAGGTCTGTGCGTTGCGCACGCCGTCGCGGTTCTCTATGACGAAGGTGCCGGGCTTGAGCGGCTCCTCTGAGAGCTGCGCCTCGTTAGCCCACGCTCCGTAGAAGTGCGACATCCAGACGTCGCCGCGGCGTATCGGCATGTAAGCCGAATCGAACTGCTTGAGTGTTACGGTCTGCTTCTCGCCGTTCTTTATCTCTGTCCACATCTCGATGATGTCGACGTCGTTGTACGCGCGGTAGCAGACGGTGACGTAGAACGGGTAGACGCGGTCCTTGAGCTGCACCTTCAGCACCTTGGCGTTAGCCTCAGCCACCTGCTCGAAGCCTTCAACGCTCATGTCGAGCGTGAGGTTGCCGTCGGCGTGCTGGACGGAGAGGGCAGCCTGAGCCTCAGCGCTCAGTCCGTACACGGGATAGGCGTCCTTGCCGAAGGTGCCTGCCGACTGCAACTGTGCCACGTCGGCGGCATTGAGGCGGTCGCCGTAATAGAGAAACTTCAGGGTCTCGCCTTTTGTGATGTCAAGGGCGAGTGATGTCTTCGGTGTTGACACGCTGACATTCTCGGCGCTCATGGGGGCTGTCATCATCGTAGCAGCCAACACTGGGAGGATAAAGCCTTTGCTGTATCTGAACATAGTAATATTAGTTTTTAAAAGATAGTTTTGTTTAGCAAATAATCATCAGGTAATGTACCTTGAGTCATACTCTTGCAAATATAACGATTTTTTCTGTATCAGCAAACGTTTTCCATTATAAACTCTGGTTTGGACAAAATGGCGTGCGCCGACCGCAACACTCTACATTCAAAACTCACAACTCATTTCTGTGCAGCTCTGCCAGTAGCTTCACGCTCTGGCTGTGCAGGTCGATGTGTCGCTGCAGCTTCTCGTAGATGCTGTTTATCTCTACGTAGTAAGCCAGGGCGGTTATCTCGCCTTGCTGCAGCGCCTTCCTGAAGAGCGTAAGCGACTCCTGCAGCAGCTTCACGTCGCTGTGGTCTATCACCTGCTGCAAGCCCTGCAACTGCTCGTAGCTGGTGCGCAGCGAGGCTTCGGCGTCGTGCTGCGCCTGCTGCACCTGCAGCTCGGCACTCTGACGGCGCTCGCGTGCCGCCTTCACGTTGCTGCTGTTGCTGTAGAGTGGGAAACTAACGCCTACCATGAAGCCGTTGATGGCTTCGCGCTGCTCGGTATTGCGGCGGTAGCCGAAGGAGATGCTGGGCAGCCACTCGCTCTTCTGCACCTTAAGGTTCATGTCGGCGGCGCGGAGGGCGGTCTGCGCCACTGCCACGTCGGCATCCGACGCTACGGCGAGGGCACGATACTGCTCGAAGTCGGCTATCGGCGCATACTCGGGCAGCTCGGTTGAGGATACGTCGATGGGCTTGCCGCCGTTGAGCTGCTGCAGCTGCTGCAGCAGGGCGGTGCGCTCGCCTTCTGCCTCGCCAACGAGGGTGCGCACCTCCATGCAGTCGATCTTCACCTTGTTCAGCTCAAGGGCGTTGGCGTCACCTGCCTCCATGCGCTTCTCGTACATCTGCAGCAGCGTCTCGCTGTTGGAGAGACGCTCGCGCAGCATGGCGAGACTCTGGTTGAGGCGTATCACGTCGATGCAGACGAGCTGTGCCTGCAGCAGTATGTCGCGGCGCTGCTTGGCGAGCAGCTGGTCGCCTACGGTCTGCTGCATCTGCGCCTGCTTGCTGCGGGCGGCATACTTCGTAGGGAAGTCGATCTCCTGGCTCACCACAAGTTCGCTCTCGGCAACGCCGGAGTAGCCCTTCGTGAAGAACGGGCTGTACTCTACCGACGGACCGCCGAGGGTGTTCGTGGCTTTTATGTCGAGCACATCGGCGCGCATGTCGTGCGCCGCCGACTGCAGGGTGAGGTTGTTAGCAGCTATCTGCTTGAGCACGTCGCCAACGGTGTCGGCGAGGGCGGCGCTACACGCGCTGAGTGCCACGGCTGTGGCGATTAGATATCTTCTCATATATTATCGGTACTATGAATGCGTTGAGTAATGTAGAACTGATGAGTCCGCCGAGTATCACCTTCGCCATCGGCGACTGTATCTCGTTGCCGGGCAGGTCGCCGCCCAGGGCGAGCGGCACGAGGGCGAGGGCTGAGGTGAGGGCTGTCATGAGTATCGGGTTCAGACGCGAGAGCGAGCCTTCGATGATGGCGTCGCGCACGCTCTTGCCTTCCTCGGTGCGCAGACGCTTGTACTCGGTGATGAGCAGCATGCCGTTGCGCGTGGCGATGCCGAAGAGCGAGATGAAACCGATGACGGCGGGTATGCTTACCTCACCTGTGGTGAGCACGATGGCGAAGATGCCGCCGATGAGTGCCAGCGGGAGGTTGAGCAGTATGACGCCGGCTTCAAGGGCGTTGCGGAAATGCATGAAGAGCAGGAAGAAGATGACGACGATGGCGAGCATGCAGGTGAGGTAGAGCACGCGGCTGGCGCTCTCCTGACTCTCAAACTGTCCGCCGTACTCTACGTGGTAGCCTTCGGGCAGCTGCACGTTCTCGCCTACTGCCTGCTTGATGTCGGCTACTACATCGCTCAAGGCTCTGCCGCTGGTGTTTGCAGAGATGACTATCTTGCGTTGCACGTTCTCGCGGTTGATGGTGTTGGGTCCGGCGCTCGATATAATGTCGGCAACGTCGCACAGAGGCACCTTACGGCCGTCCTGCGTGTCGATGATGAGGTTGCTTATCTCGTCGGAGTCGGCGGCTTTCACCACGAGGTTGAAGGCTCTGCCGGCTTCGTACACCTGAGAGACGGTCTCGCCAGCGAGGTTCACGGCGAGGAACTCGTTGAACTCGGGCAGCGTGATGCCGTTGCGCACGAGCAGTTCGCGGCGCGGCACAATCTTCAGTTCGGGGCGCTCTATCTGCTGCTCCACGTTGAGGTCGGCGATGCCCTTAATGTCCTGGCAGGCGTTCTTTATCTGATTGCCGATGGTGAACATGCGGTTGAGGTCGGTGCCGAAGAGCTTGATGGCTATGCTGGCTTGTGTGCCCGAGAGCATGGCGTCGATGCGGTGGGAGATGGGCTGGCCTATCTCTATGTTGGCTCCGGCGAGAACAGAGAGGCGCTTGCGCACGTCGTTGAGCACTTCTTCGTGACTGCGGTCCTTAAGCTCGAACGGGGCTTCTATCTCGCTCACGTTCACACCGAGGGCGTGTTCGTCGAGCTCCGCACGACCGGTCTTGCGTGCCACGGTCTTTATCTCCGGTACCTGCAGCAGCAGTCGCTCGGCACGTGCGCCGATGGAGTCGCTTTCTTCGAGCGAGATGCCGGGTAGCGAGGAGATATTGATGGTGAACGAGCCTTCGTTGAACTTGGGCAGGAAGCTGCTGCCTAAGCAGAAAAACACGCCCACGGCGACAACGAACAACGCTGCGGTGCCGACGATGACCTTGCGGGTGTTGGCGAGCACCCACAGCAGGGCGCGCTCGTAATACTTCTTAAGCCATACGGCTACGAAGGCTTCCTTCGGCATCTCGCCCTTGCTCTTACCGAGCAGGTAGCTGCAGAGCACGGGGGTGAGCGTGAGGGCTACGAGGGTTGAGGCGAAGAGGGCTGTGACGAAGGCTATGCCAAGGGGTATGAGCATGCGGCCTTCCATGCCGCTGAGGAAGAACAGCGGCGCAAAGCTCACCACGATAATCAGCGTGGAGTTGAGGATAGGCATGCGCACTTCTCGCGAAGCGTTGAACACAAGTTCGATGATAGGCACACGCTCTGCCTCGGGCAGCGCGCGGTTCTGGCGTATGTGCTTGTAGACGTTCTCTACGTCGACGATGGCGTCGTCTACGAGCGAGCCAATGGCTATGGCAAGTCCGCCAAGGGTCATGGTGTTGATGCTTATGCCGAGGGCGTTGAGCACTATCATCGCCACGAGGAACGAGATTGGTATCGTGACGAGCGAGATGACCGTGGTGCGCACGTTGGCGAGGAATATCATAAGGATGATAACCACGAAGATAGCGCCCTCGATAAGCGACTTCTGCACATTGTCGATGCTACTCTCGATGAAGTCGGACTGACGGAAGATGTCGGTAGAGATATGCACGTCGGCGGGCAGGGTCTGCTTGAGGTCGGCGAGTGCGAGGTCGAGATGCTTGGTGAGGTCGATGGTGCTCGTGTTGGGCTGCTTTGTAACAGTGAGGAGCACGGCTGACTGGGCGCGCTCGCTGGCTACGCCGAGCTTGGGCGACTGGTTGCCTATCTTTATGTCGGCTACGTCGGCAAGGGTGACTACGCTCTCGCCGTTCTTCTTCACGATGCACGTGCCGAGCTTCTCGACGTCGTTGGTGGAGGTAATGCCGCGGATGATGTACTCGTTGCCGTACTTGTACTGCACGCCGCCGTTGGTGTTGGTGTTCATGCCGCGGGTGCATGCCATGATGTCGGTGAGCGACACGCCGAAGTGCTTCATGCGACCGGGGCTGACGAGTATCTGATACTCCTTGATGTCGCCGCCGTGAACGCTCACCTGAGCCACGCCGCCGGTTGAGAGCAGACGCGGACGTATCACCCAGTCGGCGTACGTGCGCAGGTCTTGCTGTGAGGTGTGCTTGCTGGTGAGACTCACGATGAGCACTTCGCCGAGTATCGACGACTGCGGACCGAGCACCGGAGCGCTCACTCCGGCGGGCATCTGCTCGCCTACTGCGGCGAGTTTCTCGCTCACTATCTGGCGGGCGAGGTAGATGTCGGTGCCCCAGTCGAACTCAACCCACACAACGGAGAAGCCGTTGGTAGACTGCGAACGCACGCGGCGCACACCGGTACTGCCGTTGACGGCGGTCTCTATAGGGAACGTGACGAGTTGCTCCACTTCTTCGGTTGCCATGCCGCCGGCTTCGGTCATGATGACCACGGTGGGGGCATTGAGATCGGGGAACACGTCCACATCGGTCTGGCTGGTGGAGTAAAGGCCGCCAATGACGAGCAGCACCGACGCCACCAACACGAGTATTCTGTTCTCAAGCGAGAAGCGTATTATCTTGTTCAGCATAGCTTATTAATGATTATGGTTATGCGCCGGGATGGCGTTTGCAGCCGAAGCCAATCGTACTTGCACAGCGCCCTTTGTTACGACACGGTCGCCCTGCTTAACACCTGTGAGTATCTCTACACGCTCGCCGTCGCTCTCGCCGAGCGTCACCTCCTGCTTGCGGTAGCCTTCGGCGTCTATCTGCACGTAGACGAAGTGGATGCCTTGCTCCTCGGTGAGGGCGGTGAGGGGCAGCGTGATGACGTTCGAGCGATCTTGGGTTATGAGGTATATCTCGGCGTAAGAGCCCTGCACGACGTCGCCGGTGTTGTTGAACTCGAAGATGACGGGCAGGTAGGAGTTGTTCACCTCTGCCGAACGTCCGTAAGACTGTATGTGTCCGCCCATCTCGGCGATGTCGTAGAGACGGTGGCTGTAGCTTGTGCGGAACTTGGCGCCGCGTATCTTGTTGAGTTCGTTGAAGCGGCGCTCGGGTATCTCGGCACGCAGATAGAGGTGCTTGTTCTGAGTGATGATAGCGAGCGGCTGACCGGCTTCTACATAGTCGCCGCCGTTGACGAGACACTGCTTGACGTAGCCGCCGCGCGGCGCCGTAACCACTACTCCACCCTCGCTGCGCGTGCGCTTCATGCCGTTATACGTTAGCTTGGCTGCTTCATACTCGGCTTTTGCCACGGCGAAGTCCTTCTCGCTTATTATCTTGTCTTTGATGAGTATCTTGGCACGTGTGTAGTCGCGCTCTGCACGCTCGTAGTCGATGCGGGCACGCTGCACGGGGTCGCCCTCTGCGGTCTGCATGCCGACTGAGGTAATAGAGAAGAGCGTGGTGCCGGCAGACACCTTCAAGCCCTCGCTCACGTGGTTCTTGTACTGCACGCGTCCGCTGATGGTTGCAACGACGGTGGTCTCGTCGCACGAAGCCGACATCACCTTGCCACTGGTGTGTATAACGCCGTGGAAGGTGCCTGGCTTCACTTCCTCCACCTTCACGCCGGCTGCACGGGCTTTCTCCGCAGAGAGTTTTATCTCGTCGGCGTGGGCGCCCTTTGTATCGCCGCCGCGTTCTGCTTCTTCGGCAGCGTGGTCGTGACGCTCGGTTTCCTCGGCGTGGTCATGGTCATGATCGTGGTCGAGATGGTCGTGCGACTGACCTCCGCAAGCGGCTATGCCCGCCACGAAAACTGCTGATAATAAGTAATAGGATAATCTTCTAAGCATATTTTGTTTGTTGTTAATTACTAAGAGAAAAATAATCGTTTACAAAGTTCGGAAAAAGATTCTGCAACCTTGTTGCAAATATTTCAAAGGGAGCAACTTAAGGGGGTGCAGTGCCATCTTCAAGGGGGTGCAGCTGTCTCAGCTGCACCAACCAAACAAACAGGGAGAAAGTTCCCACAGAATACACTGAACACACAGAACCTTCCAACTGAGATGTGCCTCCCACAGATAGGCACAGATTTTCACAGATAGACAGGCTGCGAAACTGCAACGAAATTCAGATTACATAGAAGATTAGGATGTAATAATTAGCACAGTGAAATCCGTGAAATCTGCGAGAACATGGTATATACGCAAAGAGGGCATGGCGGAATGCCATGCCCTCTTATGAATTTATTGGTTGGTGCACCCCCAGAGTGCACCTGAAATGTTACTTAACGAGTACCTTCTTAACCTTGCCGTCAGCAGAGCGAACGATGTTCAGACCCTTCTGGAGCTTAGCGAGCTTAACGCCGTCAACAGAGAATACCTCGAACTCGCCCTCAGCAACTGTTGTTGCGTTGATGCCAGTCTCAGGATCCTTCGTCCAGTCCTTGTCAACTACCTTAACGTAGTTGTAAGTAGCACGCGACTTGTCGTTATTGCCCTCGCCAGTACCCATCTTAACGGTCGGGAGGGTGAAGAGATAGCTCATTGCGCTTGCAGCGATCTTAACCTCGTCGTTAACAACAAAGCCCTGAGCCTTTGAAACCTCTACCAGGAACGGAACTGTCTCAGCGAACTTGTCTGTGTTGTTGTTGCTGCCACCAGGTACCTGGAAGTATCCCTGGAGCTTCTGGTCTCTTGTGCGATACAAGTGGAGAGTATTGACCCAAGCTGTCGGAACAGCGCCGAGACCGATTACATCCTCGCAGTTGCCAGTACATGTAGACGGGTCGATAGACATAACGATCTTCTGAGTATCCCAATCTACCGGAATCTCCCACTCGAAGCCATTGCCGTCAGCTACGTAGTTCTCCTTGCAGAACGGTTCTGCAGCAGGTGTCTTAGCCTCGTAGTTGAACTCGCCCTCATAGAGAACACCTTCGCCCTCGATAGCGAACTCCATCTTGATCTCGTCAGCCGAAACCTCTGTGATCTCGAATGTACCGTTCATCTCCTCGCCGAAGAAGGCAGTTGTAGCCTCGTCAGACTTAGCACTGATTGTGAGCGGCTCTGTTGCCTCAGTAGGAGCCTCTTCAATGAGTGCCTTACCTACGAATACGAGGTCCTGAGTATTCTCGTTGAGTGTTACGTCCTTAAGAGTTACCTTATAAGACTCGTCAGAGTACTTAACGATGTTCACATTAGCTTCAGCCTCTTCAACAACTGTCGTTTCGCCATCAAGGATGCGGAGGTTGCTTGTGTATGTCTTGTTAGAAACCTCTGTTACCTCTGGAGTTACAGCGTCTGGGTTCTCACCAACAACGAATGTCACACCAGTATCTGTCATTGTCATGTAAAGACGCTCTGCGTTGTCCTTTTCGTAAACAACACCTGCTACATCATATGTCTGAGAATCTTTAGATACCTTACCAGTGTAAGTAGTGCGATTCTTCTCGTCTGTACCCTTTGTAAGCTCAGTAGATGTGTACTCAACATTACTATCACCAATAGTATATGCGAGAGACATATTGATTGTCTCGTCAGACATCTCCTTAACTACAACCGTAGCGTCAGCAACTTTTTGATCCTGCATATAGAGAACCTCGTTGAAGGTCTTCTCGTCCTTAACAGTGACTGGGAGGTCAACTACAGTAACGTACTTGATAACGGCGTTACTACGGTTAGCACTTTCCTTAGAACCGATGTTCACACTTGTGAGATTCCAGAAGTCTTCTGTATTTGACTGCCATGTACCAGTTACACTTGAGTCGTAGAAGCCGTTGAACGAAACGCCGTCGATTGTACAACCCTCTGCCTTAGAAAGCTCGATACGTACAATACCTGGCTCAACTGGTGTATTAGCATCAGAAATCGGGTGTGCACCACCAGTTGTGAGGTAGTCAGACTTCATGCGATTATCAGACTTTGTATAGTAGAAGTGCCAGCCACCGATTTGCCAAGCGCTGATGTTCTGACCTACAGAGAGGATATCCTCGTTTGTGCCAACGCAAGTAGAGAGGTCGATAACGGCAACGAGCTTCTGCTTGTTCCAGTCGATAGCGATGTTAGACCACTCGAACTTAGAGCCGTTTGCAGCAAAGTCAACTGAACCCTCTACTACTGTGCCCTCGATTGAAGGAGGTTCCGGAGCTACGTAGTCGGGATCTGTACCGAATGCGAGAGTTGTTCCGTAAGTTGGGATGAGAGTCATGTAAAGCTTCTCTTCCTCATCCTTTGTGTAGCGGAGAGCCTTAACAGCGTAGTTTATGCCCTGGAAGTTAGTTGTACCAGTGTATGTGATGCGATCCTTCTCGTCTGTACCCTTTACGAGGTCTGTAGACTCAACGTTCATATCTATGAAGGCGAGAGACATGCTGATAGTGTTGTCCGACATCTCCTTGAGAGTAACGGTAGCGTCGCCCATTGCGCTCGGAGTACCGTCAGCGAGTGAATAGAGCTGGTCGGCATACTGCTTCTCGAAGGTTACGGTTACCTCAGGCTCTGTCGGCTCTGTTGGCTCTTTCCAGCCGAGAGGAGCAACCTTAACATACTTATATGTAGCGTTACTCATAACAGCACCCTGGCAACCACCGAAGTCGATAGTATTGAGTGCCCACAGACCGCTGAATACAGTCGGGAGGTCTTCTGTTGTCCAAGACTCGGTGCTGTTGTTAGACGGATTTGTTGCAGTATCGACGTACTTAACAAGTGCAGACTCACCATTAATCTTAAGACCGCCCTGCTTAGAAATCTCGATTGTTACAACCTCGTCAGTAAGCTGGATATAAGCCTTAGAAAGGTTTGCGAAACCTCTATTATAGCTCTTATTAGCACTGTGGAGGTAGTTGTACTGCAGAACCTTAGCAGCCTTGTTGTAGTAGAATAAGTAGTGAGGACCATCGTTCCAACCTGTGATGTCAGTACCTACTGCCAATACGTTCTCTGGTCCTGAGCTTGTCTTACATGTAGAGAGGTCGAGCTTAGCTGCGATGTACTGAGTATCCCAGTCGATAGCTACACCTTCCTTCTTCCATGATTCACCTGTAGCCTTGAAGCCTTCCTCTACTACGTCAACGATAGCTGGCTTGTCTTCGCCGCCAGGCTCGCCACCGCCAGTAGACTCGAAGTCGTCAACGCCGAATTCTGCAGAGATTGTAGACTTGCGAAATATTGAACCTATCGCTGCTGAGAATCTAGCGTATGCCTTTTCTGCATTGAACTTAGCAAAAAGAACGCCTTCAGAAGCCTCTGTGAAGCCGAAATCACATTTTTCTACTGATGCTGACAAGTTAGAAAGGTTGATAGTTGTAACACCATTCTCTGTGGTACCAGCAACATTGCTGAATGTGTATGTACCATAGTTGTTTGTGTAGATGTCAGCAACATTGATGACATCCTTAAATGTCACATTAAATGTGTTGTCGCCATTGTCAGTGATTGTGAGAACTGCGTCGTCCGACTCAGTGGGGGAATTACTTCCGACTGTAACGGTGCGATGTCCTGTGTAGTCGGTTGCAAACGCGGTAAGCGTCATCACTAACAAAGCAAGAAGAGATAAGATTTTTTTCATACTAAATCCTTTCTTTTGTTTGTTAATAAATTGTTATTGAATTAAGTTAATTAAAAATTTCTGTTTTAGTAATAATCGGTTTTGCGCGATTTCTTTAGTTTTTTATTCGGTCTTCTTAAGTCTTTAGATTATGGCTTCTTAGATTGTAGTACGGCGCTTTTCAGCGGACGTTGTAAGGTGCGCAACGCCTTTCGGCACTACGCACTTCATCTTCGGTGCAAATTTAATAAAAAATTGGATAGTGGCAAAGTTTTTTCCACTTTTTTATGTCTTTGAAGCTGAATAGGTTTGCTTAAAGGGCGCATCGATTGAGCTTTACACCTTATTATTATATTTAAGAGCAGATAGAGTATATTCTATTACTAAACTTCTGTAGGTGAAAATATCTACCATATCTCCCAGTAACGGCGCAACGTGCACATTATGAACGGAATAAGGGCTGGCAGATTTCCCTCTGAGTGGGGTATCTGCCAGCCTATCTCCCAGCCATATTACAGCTTGAATGGGTGGACAACAGATTAAAAGCGGATTTTGGCTGCCTTCAAGGAGGTGCACTTGTCTCAAGTGCACCCCCCTGAGAGAACACCAATCAAGAACCTCCCACGGATTTCACAGATGCGCACAGATATTTCTTGCTGGAATACCCTCCTACGAAAACTCCCACAGATTGCACGGATGTGCACAGAGTAGGAGGCAAAAACGCAACCTAAACATCTGTGAGTATCTGTGAAATCCGTGGGAGAATATTCTCCGCCAGACAAATCTGTGAATTCAGTGAAGTCTGTGGGAAGATACGATTGCTTAGTTGGTGCAGCAGGGACTGCTGCACCCCCTGGGCGGTATCCTCCTAAGATTAGTCGGCGAGCTTTGCCTTGATGAACTCGCGGTTGAGGCGAGCGATGTTGGCGATAGACTCGTTCTTCGGGCACTCAGCCTCGCAAGCGCGAGTGTTGGTGCAGTTGCCGAAGCCGAGCTCCTCCATCTTGGCGATCATTGCCTTTGCGCGCTTAGCAGCCTCCGGGCGGCCCTGCGGCAGGAGAGCGAGCTGGCTCACCTTAGAGCTTACGAAGAGCATTGCCGAGCCGTTCTTACATGCAGCTACGCAGCAGCCGCAGCCGATACATGTAGCGCAGTCCATTGCCTCGTCAGCGTCTTCCTTCGGGATGAGGATGGCGTTAGCGTCCTGCGGCTGGCCGGTGCGAACGCTTACGTAGCCACCTGCCTGCATGATCTTGTCGAAAGCAGTGCGGTCTACCATGCAGTCCTTGATTACGGGGAACGCTGCTGAGCGCCACGGCTCAACGGTGATTACGTCGCCGTCGTTGAACTTACGCATGTAGAGCTGGCATGTGGTAGCGCCCTGGTTCGGTCCGTGTGGGTGACCGTTGATGTAGAGTGAGCACATACCGCAGATGCCCTCGCGGCAGTCGTGGTCGAATACGAAAGGCTCGTTGCCTTCCTCGATGAGCTGCTCGTTAAGGATGTCGA
>OMCE01000651.1_pt1 | contig 17154 bp, 10 predicted proteins | sample 1644981 | NCBI WGS metagenome assembly OMCE01 (sample SAMEA103958151, study PRJEB25191) | human gut metagenome | reverse complement strand
TTGCACTCTGTTCTGCAAGGTTTCTGATCTGATCCGCAACAACAGCAAAACCTTTTCCGGCTTCTCCGGCTCTTGCTGCCTCAATCGAAGCATTTAATGAAAGAAGATTTGTCTGGCTTGCAATATCTTCAATCTGTGTGATAATTGCTCCTATCTTCTCAGAAGTTTCATTTATGCGTGACATAGCCTGCACTAATACTTCCTATCTCCACGACTGCCTTCTGCAATCTCCGCATACTTATAGGCTTCATCGTAAGCTGTTCCCAATTCTTCTGCTGTTGTTTTTATTCCGCTTGTAAGTTCATTGATAGTTGCCTGCATTTCCTCAACCGATGCCGCCTGATCCGTTGCGCCTTCTGCTAAAGACTGTGCCGCTTCTGCAAGATTTGTGGAACCTGTAAGAACCTGCCCCGATGCATCATCTACCCCTCTTACAGTTGTATCAATCTCCTCATTCATTTTTCTTATGCCTGTCAGCAAATCGGTAAATGCTCCTGTATATACTTCCTCACACTCTGTATCAATCGCAAAATTACCTTCTGACATTTCATTTAACATTCTGCCAGAATCTTTAATGATAACTCTGATTCTGTCTGACATTGCAGATACACCAGATACAAGTTCCTTAATTTCATCCTCAGACTCAACCGTTGGAAGTGGAGAATCTATGTCCCCCTCTGCAAATGTAATAAATCTGTCCTTTAATTCATTTAATGGTTTTTCAATGCTCTTTGATATTGCAACGGAAAGACTATTTGAATAAATCGTTGATACTGCAATTACAATTACTATAATTGTCAATGCAGCTATCATAATCGTTCTCAACTGTGCACGTTCAGCATTTCCCAATGAAATATTCAAATCCATAAGTTTCTGTAAAGCATCATCCAACGCCTGATACTTTGGTGCTGCTTCATCGGTCATCATCTGCTGAGCCTGTAATGATTTCGCATTATCAGTCGTTGCACCGACCTCAATTACTTTTGCATCCACTTCCTTATACTCTGCCCATGCTTTATCAATAGTGTCCATGCAGGCAGTTCCCTCTTTTGTTATCATTGTTGGACGTATTTTTTCCAAATATTCCTCAAACGATTTAACAGCCTGTTCATGCTGTTCTTTCATAGGATAACTTATTCCTAGATAAATTACTCGCCATTTCTTGCATTTTTTTTATATTTTCGCCATTTTTTGCCTGCTATTAAAACAAAACAGATAAAAAGGACGCAGGATTTTACTCCCACGCCCCTAAACTTATCTGGCTTTATCTTCCCTGACTTTTGGCAGCTCCTTCCCCGCCGTTTCCTGCTTTGCCTCCGATGTCTTTCTTGCCTCAAAAGCATCTGCATTATACTTGTACTCCTGTGGTTCAGCTACCATCGGTGAGTAGATGATCTCTCTTTCTGTATCCGGTGCTTTCTGATCCTTATCCTTTGTGTGCTCCATACGCTTTTCCTTATCAAACTGCACAGTCATATCCAGATTATCCAGCTTATCAATCGAGGCGTCCAGATGCATCTCCATTGATACAAGCAGTTTTCTCACTGCTTTCATAGGGGCAAGTACCGCCTTTGTGAAAGGGTGTTTCTGTTCCTTCTGCGAATAATCCACCTCCGGCTTATCTGCAAAGGTATGGAACGCATTGTTTATGGTCTGACCAGCTTCACGGAGTCCCTTTGCAAGAAGTGCTGTCCTTGCAATATCCCTGTCTGTAGATACAATCATATCTTTTACCGCTGTTCTGACATTGAGAAGTCTTTTCTTGATTCCTACAAATTCTGTCACCCTGTAAAGTGCCGCCCTTCCCTTTGCCTTTGTTTCATCAACAATATTCTTGGCAGTAGATTTTACCTGTACCTTTATCTCAGATACCTGTGACTTTATCTGCTCACATCTGGCATTGAGTCGCTCCTGTGCTTCTGTTAATGCTTTTTTTGCATTATTGATAAGTGTATCTTCCTGCATTTCTTTGATCTGATTCTGCATATTGGTGAGTTCTTCCGTCATGGAATCAATCTTTTTTTCCAGACCGTCCACATAGGTGCATATCTCAAATACATCATTTGCCTGTTCTTTCATAGTATTCTTTTTTAATAAATCGAGAAGTTCTCTTATGATCTCCTCATTAGTAAGTGTCTTTTCTGCTTCCATCTGCTTTTCCTCCTTATAAACGGGGCAGCATATGCCGCCCCTTAGCCTTAATTATCGAAAGGGTGTATCCTTTTTATCCTTGTCGGGATTTCCGTGGTTCTGTTCGGCATTCTCCCTTGCTTTTTCGTTGCTCTTATCCTTTGCTTTCTCATATTCTGCAATAATCTCATTATAGAGCTTCTCCCTGAAATCCTTTGTGACCGGATAGCAGACATCCTGATAAATCGGTTTGCCATTCTCGTCCACCTGCTTTGTCTTATAAGAAGGCATTGACACAAAGATTTTTTCTTTGCCCTGAAGGATATTTACATTATTTACAATGAAGCTGTTTTCAAAGTAAATACGGGCAAGTCCCTTGATATTACTGCCTTCCCTTTCATAAGGTGTTACCGTCACGGAAAACTCCGGCATTTCCTGTGTTCTGTCCTGCTTCTGTGTCTCCTCTTTCTCCGGCTCCCTGATTTTTGCATAAGCCCCAAGGATATTAGTATAGAGTTCCTCACGAAACTCTGCCGTGATAGGATTGCATACATCCTTATAAATCACGCTGTTTTTCTCATCACGCTCATTGGAACGGTATCTTGGCATTGATACAAAAAGCTCTCCCTTTTCCTTATTTTCAAGGATTGCGATATTGGTAATCTTGAATGAATCACCAAATACCACGGTCGCAAAACCCTTGATATTGCTGCCATCTCTTGCTCTTACCTCGTTTACCTTAATTGAATACTTCATACGCTGTTCCTCTCTTTCTTATACTTCTGAATTATCATTGTTTTCTGGTATGATAAGCCCACACCAAAGCTGTTCTATCTGTTCACAAGACAATCTGCCATTTAACCAGTTGCCAAGTGTAACAACCATTCCGTCCTGCTCATAGTAGAGCCATTCCTGTGTTTCGATGTTTCCCTCATACACGATAGTAACATCAAAATCAGGCATAAATAATCCTTCCTCCGCATCCCACACGCAGGATATCCCCTGTCTGAGTGTCAGATTCAGGCTTTCGACATACACAGACCAGCCGCTTACGACAATCTGAAAGTCATCATCAATCTCTGCAATATCATCCTGAGTGTCGATCAGCTCCTCCATTTCCGATACAGCTTCTTCTATCTCCCCCAGTCGGTATCTCTTATTCATCTGCCGCCTCCTTATATCTGCACCTGACAACAAAACGCATTGTTCCCTGTCCCGGCATTCAGCATTTCACTTCCGGTTTCTTCCATTACCGGGTATCTGATATCTATTCCCGGTATCTCAATAATGCCGATGATACTGCCTTCTTTAAGAATGGCTTTCTCCTCTTTACTAACGGTGGTTTGCTCTTTCTCAACCTCTGTCCTTTCATCCTGCTTCTCCTCCAATGTCTGCTCAAATTCATTTATGAGCTGGTTCGTGTTTCTCTCTCCGGTTGTACACCAGAAAAAAGGGACTGCCATAATGGCAATCCCTGCTGTAATCAGTAGTCCTGCGACCACTTTCCTTATACTCATAGAGTTTCACTCCTATCTTTTCCTGTTTCTGTCTGGCATATAGATTCCCTTATCCTCTGCAACAATACCCGCATTTTCTATTCTGTCCTCAGACTTTTCTTCGTCCGGTCCGCCAAGATCTGCATCCATAGCCTTTGCGTTCTCAAGGTCAAGCTGGGCATTTAATTCATACTGCCTTGCAAGTTTTTCTTCCAGTTCTGCACTATATGCAAACGGCTTATCATACTCCGCCTTTGAAGCCTCAAGGTCATTCTGGTACTGTTCAATCTTCTTTTCCAGAAAATCTACATTTTCGTGAAGTCCGTTGAACAGGTTCTCCAGCTTTACCATACTTCCCACCGGACTTGTGGAAAGTTCTGCCTTGTATTCCGTCTTTCCACGAAGCACCATATAGTTGATACTGAGGAAATTCTTTTCCACCAAAAGCTCAAAGCCGTGGAACTTACCGACTGGAGTGGTTTCGCCTGTCTTACATTTGCTGATTGCTTCAAGCATTACGGTTCCACCATCCACTCGCTCTGTATAAGTTGCATTGCCTATGGTAATGGCAAAGTCCGGGTTATCAATCAATTCCTTATCCCTTGCCTTTATATCCTCCCTTACATTGGCAAGTTTTTCTGTCGCAGTTTTGATGAGTTTTGGATATTTGATCATAAAATTATCCTGCAATCCGTATCTCTGATTATCATACGACGCTTTTAAGAGCTTTAATCTCTGGACATCATTGTCAACCTCCATCTTTTCCCTGATTAAAGGGTTGCCTGTCGCAACCGCCTTAATCTCCGCATAAGAAAGTGTTGCCTCATCAATGTCCTCACAGCTTCGGCTCACTGCCTTGCTTGTCATAACCTGACTGATGAAACGCTGCTTGTTTTCCACAAGTGACCAGTTGTATGCATCAAAGGTTTGTTTTGTAACATATCGGTAGATTGCCACCTCATCGTTTTTATTTCCCTGTCGGATACCTCTGCCTTCCCTCTGTTCAATGGAAGAAGGCTTCCACGGGCAATCGACATGGTGCATTGCAACAAGGTGTGTCTGTACATTAACTCCGGTTCCGCACTTATCTGTCGAACCGATAAGGACTTTTTTCTTACCTGTCCTCATTTCCTTAAAGAGTGCATCCCTCTGTGCGTCTGTTTTTGCATCGTGAATAAATGCTATCTCCTCCGCAGGGATACCATATTGGATAAGTGACTCCTTCAGATAATCATAAATCGTAAAGTCCTTGTCCGGTCCCGGTGTTCCAATATCCGAAAAAATAAGCTGACAGCCTATATGACCATCAGCATTTCCTTTTACATATTCTTTCCAGACATTTTCCGCTACCTTATTGAGCTTTCCGTCCGGGTTGTTCGGTGCGTCCTTATCAATCAGTCTTGCGTCTGTTCCAAGAAGTCTTGCTTCGTGCGTAATCTTTAAGAAGTTGTCAACACTTGGATCAACACCCCCGCCCCTTATCCTTTCTGCCCTTACAACAAATTCTTCCATTACCTGCTTCACATACCAGTCCGGCTCCGACTCCACGATGATAGGCTTGCCGCCACGCAGAGCTGGCACATCAAGGTCAAGCATATCCGCTGTCTGCACATCGGCAACCTCACGGAAGATGTTCATAAGCTCCGGCAGATTGGTAAACTTATTGAACCTGCTCTTGAAACGGAAACCACTGCCCTCAACCGTAAGCTCCAGTGCCGTTGTTACTTCTCCAAAGTTAGCCGCCCACGAGTCGAAATGATGAATTCCCATCTCCTCAAGTGCCGATTTCTGCAAATAAAGCTGCATAACATACATCTCACACATTGTGTTGCTTATCGGTGTACCTGTTGCAAATACAATTCCCCTGCCATCATTTATCTCTGATAAATACTGGCATTTAAGCTGCATATCCGTTGACTTTTTAGCCCCACTACTGCTGATTCCCGACACATTATTCATCTTTGAAAATGTGGCGAGGTTCTTAAAATTGTGTGCTTCGTCTACCATAATAGAGTCAACACCCAGCTCCTCAAAGGTAATGAGGTCATCTTTCCTGCTCTCATCGGTCAGGGATTTAAGCTGTTCCTCCAGCTTTTTCTTCTGGCTTTCCATCTGCTTTACGGTCCAGCGTTCCCCGTTCCGCTCCTTCATATCATCAATCGCATAGGTGATCTCATTTATCTGTTCATTAAGCATTCGCTCCTTTCTCTCTGCCGAAATTGGAATTTTTTCAAATTGCGAGTGCGACATAATGATGCAGTCATAATCGCCTGTCGCAATCCTTGACACAAACTGCTTTCTTCGGCTCTTTTCAAAATCACGCTCCGTTGCAACCAAGATGTTTGCTGACGGGTAAAGCCTTAAAAATTCACTTGCCGTCTGCCCGATAAGCGGCTTTGGCACTACCATAATTGTCTTATTGGCAAGTCCGAGCCTTTTCTGTTCCATACACGCAGCCATCATTTCAAACGACTTTCCGGCTCCGACGCAGTGGGCAAGCAGGGTATTTCCTCCCATAAGGATTCGTGCCACCGCATTTTTCTGGTGCGGTTTTAATTCAATCTCAGGGTTCATTCCTGGAAACTGCAAGTGGCTTCCGTCATACTCACGCAGGCGGATATTATTGAAGGTTTCATTATAATATTCCACATACTTCTGTCGGCGTTCCGGTTCTGCAAACAGCCATTCCTTGAACTTCTCCTTGATCATATTCTGCTTTTCCCTTGCAAGCATTGTCTCATTCTTATTGACTTCATAATGGTACTTGCCATCACCGTCATCAATCCTGTCCCTGACAGTGACTGTTTTTAAGTTCAGGGTATCCTCAAAAATAGAATAAGCGTCCATTCTGCTTGTACCATAAGTTTTCGTTGCAGCCACGGAATGTTTATCCATACTTTTATTTTCAATGAACCATTCCATACTCATTTTATTCAAGTGTACCTGAATACCGGAATTATAATACTCTGTTCTGATTGCCCTTGCCCTCTTTGGTGTATTAAGCAGCTCATAGATAAACTGCTCATAATCAAGCGGCTCAATCCAAGTTGTACCAATCTTTACATCAATATCCGAGGCTTCAATCCATTCCGGCTGAACTTCCTCTAGGGCTGCGGCATTGGCGGCAAATCTTTCTGCCTGCGGATTATCGGTATCCGCCGCCATTGCCTTTGCAACACGCAGCTTATCCCTTACATTTCCCGACAGATATTCGTCTGTTGTCTCCCAGCCTGCGTCCGGGTTATTTTCATTGTAACGGTCAGGATTAAGAAATATAATTCCATCAAGTTCCTTTATGAGAGTATCCCTGTCTGCTTCATAAATGGAGAGCATATAAGGGATATTTACATATCCAAACTCATTGACCGATACATTAAGAGCCTCTACCGCAGTTTCTACCCTGTCCACCACGGACTTTGCCTTAATCGTCTGCTTATAAAACATATCAGCCTTCTTCACCTCCCCGTCCTCATTTACTTCTTCAAGACTGCAAAGAAGCGGATAATCGCTGTCATCCCTGAACGCTGTACGGTTTGCTTTGGAAGTGATTGCTCCATACTTTCCAACGAATTTATCATATTTTACATTCAAAAGCTGCTGTTTGTCTGCAAGCTCCTCATCACTACAGCCCTCCATCTGGATATCAATCAGCTCTCTTGTTATCTGTCTGATTTCATCAAGGCTCTTGATACGCTCCTCTGCTGTCGGTGATACTTTCTGCCTTACCATCTCTGAATTTTCCCTGTAATAAAGTTTTCCTTCAAAGAATGTGTAAGTATAATTTCTGACATCCGGATCAGCGGGAATGACTTCCTCTGTCTGTTCCTCATTATCTGCCAGTCTCTCAAAATCTGTCATCTGTGCTCTGATGTTACAGATTGCCTTATTGAGTGCTTCATACAGATTGAAGTTCTCATCATTATTCACACAGACGGTATATCTGCTGTCCTGTCCGAACATCCTTGTGTCATACTGCATTGTACCAAGCATCATCTCCGGGTGCTCTGCAAAATAGGAATTGACTGCTATGCCATCACCTGTGACACCAAGATGTACCCAGTCAGGCTCTATATCAATTTTTCGCTCTCTTTTCTGTAAAAAAAGAATGTCCGCAGTCACCTCAGTTCCTGCATTATCCTTAAATGCAGTATTCGGAAGTCGGATTGCTCCCACAAGTTCTGCCCTCTCAGCCAGATACTTTCGTATAGTCGGATTGCTCTTATCCAGTGTTCCCTTTGTGGTAATCACTGCAACCATGCCGCCCGGTCTTGCCTGATCGAGTGCTTTTGCCAGAAAATAATCGTGAATACGGAAGTTATACTTGTTGTACTTTGGATCGAATATCTTATAATCTCCAAATGGCACATTTCCCATAACAACATCAAAAAAGTTATCCGGATATGTGGTGTTTTCAAATCCCGTAATACTGATATTGGCATTCTGGTAAAGCTGTTTTGCTATTCTTCCCGATATGCTGTCCAGCTCCACTCCGTACAGCCTGCTTTGCTGCATTGGTGCTGGCATACTTCCGAAGAAATTACCGATACCCATAGACGGCTCCAAGACATTTCCGCCTTTAAACCCAAACTGCACAAGGGCTGAATTGATACACGTTGCAATCTCCGGCGAAGTGTAAAAGGCATTATTTACAGTTGCTCTTGCCGCACTGTATTCCTCATCGGAAAGAAGCTCTTTCAGTTCTGCATACTCTTTGCTCCACGCAGCATTATTCTCATCAAATGCCTGTGACAAGCCTCCCCAGCCGACAAACTTTGATAAAACAGTCTGCTCCTCCTGTGTTGCAAGTCTGTTTTCTGCTTCAATCTGCTTTAGTGTACAGATTGCATCAATGTTCCACTGGTATCTGGTCTTTGCACCACCCTTTTCTGTTTCCCACAGGTTATAATGGAAATTGAGTTTTGTCTGGTCTTGTGTTTTTTCTTTTCCACGCAGACCTTCCACTGGCGGTAATACTTCCTGTGCAGGTGTTTCAGGGGCAGCCTCCTGTGGTTCGGTATCCTTCTGTGGAATATCTGCCGATACATTCTTATCCTCATCAGAAATTATACGACCATCCGTGTCAATCTTGGTATTCAAGCCATATGCAATCGCCCGTTCTCTGGTTTTAAGACGGCTTTCTCTCACACTGTCCTCAATATCAAAGAACTTGCGGTAAACAGGATTCATCTTTTCCCTGTCAATCTTATTTTTTATGGTCTGATAGATTGCCTTCTGGTCCTCTCCACAGTAAAATGGCTGTTTTACCATATAGGATAAGATTTCATATACCTCACGCCATGATACGGTATCCCCTGCCCTCTCTCCATTTCTGTTTTTGTAGCTTACTTTCACATCTGCACTGCTTAAAGTGTATTCTGTGAGTCCATACTGATTATTGCAATATGCCTTTCTCTCACCCTGAACATTTCCCATCGCTATCTCACAGATCAGTTCCAGCTTATTTGGCATAAATGCAAAATCCGATTGCACCACATCCATAAGGAAAGCACGGAATGGTGTGTAACAGCTACATTCTGACACAAGTATCTCAATGGCATCTCTTAAATCTTTATCCATTGCAGCTACACGGTCAGCATAATCAATCGGCTTGATATACCGTAACTCAGCCGCCTTTCTGTTTACAGCATAACTGTCAGGCTCATCAGGAATAGCATAATCATCAATTTCTGATTTCTCCTCCTGCGTATCAACTTCACGGTACTCTGCGTCAATGACTTCATCATCTTCACGAAGTCCGTCCATTGCAAGCTCATCAATACGAGGTGTCTCCGACTGGTATTCTCCGGTAAGGATAAGTACACCGATTTCCTTTTCGACATTCTTCCACGAAACGTATCCTTCTACTTCTCCATCTTCATCTTTCCATTGGATACGAAGTCCCGAACCGTGAAATGTGTCATACCCGTGCAAGCCCAGACCGTCAAGCGGCCAGCTTGCACCCCCCTGACCATATTCTGCCTTGATACGCTTTGCTCTGGTTCCTGCGTCTATCTCTGTCTGATAGATTTCACACACCCTGCCTTTTCCACCGACAAAGCCAGTTCCTTTCATAAGTATCTCTTTTACATACTCACTTGGTACACTCTCTGCTTTCTTTGGATTAAGGTAATTATATTTTCCGGCAAGGGCAGCCTTTTTATCCTCCTCGAACTGACGCATAAATTCATTGTGTCTGGTTTTCTCCGGCTGCTTCACACCAAAACTTGCCTGCCCGTTTTGGTCGAAAAAAAAGGAAGCCTGTGTATATTCGGCTTCCTTACTGACACCCAATGAGTTAATCTCATCAAGCTCTCTATTTAATTCTTCCTGTGTTTCTAATGAAACTTCATCACGATCTGGTGGAGCACTACTTCCTCTGCCTGCATCTTCGCCTGCTCTCTTATCTTCCACATCTCCATTGTCGATGACGGATTCTGTGGCTTGTGCTTCATTAGATACTGTTCCTCCAACTGATCGTAAAGCTGGTTTGCTTCCTCCTCTACTGCCGACATCTTCTCGTACATCTTCCCGAATCTCATCAGTGTCTTGTACCTTGCCGGTTCGTTCTCCAGAAGATACTTCATTGCCATTCTCCCGTATCTGCCCAGCTTCGTTAAATCCTCTGTCTCGTCCGGCATTGTCAGCTCCGGATACAGCAGTCCGTCCACTTCCTTGTAAGTCATTGCTTCTAACATATGATATTCTCCTTTCGCTCTCAATCGTTTGTAAATTCCTACTAAATTCTCTAAGAACACTACAGGAGACATCGCATACAAGGGAACCAAGACGGTAAACTATCTCCTCATCTTTGATATTTACAATCTGACTGAAATCCTGTTCTTGCACAGATAAGTCAAATCCACATCTCGTCCCTACAGCATACATAACACTGGAATATACCAACTGCTCCATATTGCTATCCTGCTGTAAGCCCTTGCGTTTTTCGTTGAATTCCTTTATCACACTACCTGATAGCTGCATTAGTTCGGACATTCTATCCCCGAACTCCTCTTTTATTATATTCCAAACATTTGTTCCTGTAAACTGTTTTAGCGTATTTTTTAGTGATTCCCTGTCATCGCTTTTATACCGCTCCATCTGTCCTTCCGATACCAGAAAGTCTGCATAACTTTTCAGGTTTTCCCCCTCCAGATCCCAAGTCAGCTTCACATTCTTTCCGCCTGTATCACTGATATCGAAAATATATCTCATACGGGGATTAAGTGCCCTTGAGGGGAAGATAGCACAGCCCTTTGCTCCACGCTTTACATATCTTCCCACTTTCTTCCAAGTGTCATAATCTGCCATAAGGGTACTTTTCTCCGGTGATCTCTGAGCTGTTACCATAACGATATTATCAAATTCATAGCGATATAACTGACCAGCAACTTTTAATACATCTTTCCAGTTCTTTTCAGAACGGGTGATGTTGCTGATTTCTGAATCATATATCGCTTTGACCTTCATATCAACACTCATGTGTCACCCTCCTTTTACTTCAGTAATTCTGCAAACATTTCCTTAAAGAGCTTTGACTCCTCCCCGTCAAGCTCAATCACAAATTCTGCATCAACCGCCTGTCTATCACATTTGCCCTTTCCTTTTACAATCTTTCGCATAATCCTGAGAAGCACATAACACTGCTTTGACTTGGCTATGCTCTGCTTAAAGGCAAGTCCGTCGCTGTCAGCCGACTGCTGTGTCTCATAGACAATCACATTCAGCTTTCTGCTGATTTCCTCAACTTTCTCATATGGAATACTGACAGACGATTTTACCTCTCCCGGTCTTTCCCATTCCTTATGAAGTTCGTTTAATAAAAATTCCATATCCTTAATAACTGCTGTCTGCTCATTTTTCATCGTGTCTTTCCTCCATTTTCCTTTAATGAAGAAGGGAGCTGTTCTTCGCTGTATGGCGAAAAATCAACTCCCTTCATATCCTCCGCATCAAGGACTATCTGTTCTGAATAATACATATCCATTGCCTTGTTTATGGCATCGTCAAGTGACTCTGCCTTTACTGTCTCTACCCTTGAGAGAACTTCTTTTATCTCAATATCAAATTCTTTTTCCATTCGATATCAGCCTCCAATTCCATTTTTCCTCATCGGCTCTTTTTTTCTTTTACCTGTCTTTCCTTAAAACCTTCATCATACTTTCCATCTTCAAGCCTGTCATAAAAATATTCCTCCTCTATCGTTCCAAATTCCTTATACATCTGGTGCAGGAAATCATTCTGCATATTTTTTGGAATATCATCATCCTTTGACAAATCCTGATAAAAATAAAACTTCTGCTTGAGTTTCGCCCTGTAATCATAAACATCTTTTATCTTTTCAGGTGTCCCGTATTCTCTTTTATATGCCTTAAAGTTGGTCTGCGAAAGTGTGGAACCAAGATAAATCCCGTGCTCCCACGATACCCCGATCGTTGTGTTATCCTTAGTTGGCTCCTCGTCTTTCGGATATCGCTTATACTCTGTTGCTCCAAGAGCAATCGTGAGAGAGCCGCTTTTCATATCCATTACCACAAGATTGCGTGGAGATAATGCTTCCAGTACCATATAATCGTGGTCATTAAAATTATGAAATGTCTGCCCTCTTTCAAATGTCCTGTCGCATTTTTCATAATGCAGGATAAAGTCATCTATCCAGCCTCTATCCGTCATTCCAATCTCATCCATCTTTGTAATACACTCTGGGGAACTTGTTGCCTTATCAAAGTAAAATTTCTTTGAATCGTTATAATATCCTTGCAAAAAGCGTCCCAGTTCCACATCATCTCTACAGAATTTTGCAAAAACTGTAACATTTGCTGCCCTGTAATACTCTGTAAAACCTTCCGCAAGCGTTCTTCCAAGAAGCAGCATCTGATCTGCAAGCTCTGACATATCATCAATGGCAACGAACTTCTTATAATCTTCCAAAGTCATAAGCATATTTCTTTCTGTTCCCTTATAATTCTCCATTACAAGAATCATATCCTTTAAATCCATTCTTACCTCCTGTCCCAGAGAGGACTTTCGCCCTCTCTGCCAATTTTCTATGGTCTGCCAATTACTACAATCTTTCCGACACTTGCCACATCACGGTAAACTACGCCAACTCTTTCATTCAGGGCTTCTACCACCTTTCCATTGCCGACATATACTGCCACATGGCTGATATTCTTATATCTTCCGTTGTTTGTGAAACTGTAAAAGATAAGATCACCAGGCTGCATTTCATCATAAGATACGGTCTTTCCTGCTTCATCAAGTCCCTGTGCTTCTGCCGCTGCTGTAGTTGCTCCTCCATGACTGATATTCACACCTGCATCCTTCCATGAATAATACGCAAGTGAACTGCAATCATAATAATTGCCACTATCTCTTAATTCCTGACTGTAAGGATAACCCACTCTGTGAAGGGCATAAGAGCAGACTGCTTTCTGCCTGCTATCTGTAATACCACTGAGGATTGCATTTATTTCATCCTCTGTCATGGAACTTACTCCGGGGCTTCCACCGCCTCCACCGCTTCCACTTCCAGCATATCCAAGCTGTCCCATAAACTCAGGACTCATGATCTGCTCAAGCATTTCTACCTGATCAGAATCAAATCCATAAACGGAAATCATATCTCTGTATGATTTGAGCGTAACATTTACATACAGTACCGACTTCGTAACAGTTGTTACATTGCCATCTGCGTCTGTTTCCTCCACATCTTTTGTTCCACTACTTGTAGTATAAGAACACATATCATTTACTACAGTCTGCAACCACCCCTTTGATATATCATTCATAATTGTTGCAGTATCGCCTACACCATACTTGACCATGTAGACCGCCATAATGTCGTAGTAGTTACTTGGATTTTCATCCATTCCCTCATAATCTACATACACCAGTTCGCCAAAGTCATATCCGGTATGTTCATTCACTTTGGTATTCACATCACGGTTAAATTCAGACACATAAGCACTTGTAACTGTCTGCACTGTATCTCCTGACTCCAGCGGCGGTAAAAATAAGGCAAATGGTGAATTATAAAGAATCGCTATCACAGCAATAACCGGAACTGCAACGATTACCACTAAAAGAACCAACAGAAAAAGTACAAGTCCGATAATCGGAGCTGCCGCCTTTATCCAGAGAACTGCCTTTTTTACAATCAGATCTTTTACCAGTTTTACAACACTGTCCGTCTGATTTTCCTGTTCTTTCATCTTATCCAGAAAAAATTTAATCTTTCTGCTACGGTTCGCTGCTTTCACATCCTTCGCCTCAATAGATACACCCGTGGCATAGCCTGCCGCCATGCCGACTGCTGTACCTGCTCCCGGTGCAACCGCTGTACCTGCCGCTGTGGTTGCCGCTTTTGTCGTAGTTTTGGCAGTTTCTTTTGCAGTGTTCTTGGCAGTTTCTTTCGCTGCTGTCTTTGTCGTGTCACCGGCAACCTTTTTTGCCGTATCACTGGCAGCTTTCTTTCCCATCTTTTTTGCCAGCTTCTTTCCTGTTTCTACCTTCTTGATACGCCTCTTTGCTTCGGCTGCCGCTTTCTTTCTGAAAAGTGACGCTCCCCTTGAAGCAGTTCCCGTAACCGGACGGCTTGCTTCATATGCAAGATAAGCTGCCTGTGACACTTCCTGCCCGCCTTCCACCTGCTCTGTAACTGCTCCAGTCGCAAGTGCTCCCGTTCTTCCTGCTATATGAAGATTGGTATTCTTCGTCTTGATAGAAGTATTGGACTCCCGTATATTTCTCTTAAATTTTGAAGGTTCCTTTTCTTTCTTCTCTGCCTGATGAATGGTACTCTTACGATAAGACTTCTTTTTACCTGTATCATTTATCTTTGCACTGGCAATTTTCGGACCACGCTGTACAGTGTAAATGTTACTGCCCTTAATTTTAGCTTTCTTCGGTTCATGCATATGAATCTTAGCTTTTTTCTTAGTGTGAATGACCATAGGCTTGTCATCCACTTTTTTTATCTTCAATGTTCCCACCTTCTTTCTGTATCCTTAAAAAAGGTAAAAAGTAGCCATCCGGAACTTAGTCCAAATGGCTGATACATTGCAATTCTAATCAGCAAATTTTGCCTCCCTTTTCTTCTGCTCCGCAATCTTTTCGTGGATATTGGTGTTATACAGTCTGTAAAGGTCAGTGTCCTTGCTGATCTGGTTATCAAACGGAATTACCACGGAACCACACTTGATAAGTCCCATTCCCGATGCAGTATTGGTTACGAAACGAAGCTGTGCCTCTGATACACCGATAACCTCTGCCATCTTGGAACTGTCTGTATTCGCCTGCTTTAAGAGTGCAACAAACTCCGAGTTTGCAAGCATTGTAGTGGCGGTGTAGTTCTGTAAAAGATCCACGACGTTCTGAGTGATACCCGTGCACAGTCCACCTTGTTTCCTCACCTTCTTCCAGAGCTGCTGTAAATATTTTGCAGAATACTCCGAATTAAGCAGGACGTGGAACTCATCAATATAGAGCCAGGTTGCCTTGCCCTTCTGCCCGTTTTCTACAATTCTGTTCTGAATGGACTCCATCATAACAAGCATTGTGATAGGACTAAGTTCCGTGCCTAAGTCCCTGATACCATATACCGTGAATCGGTTATCTACATCAACATTTGTCTGATGGTTAAAGATATTGAGGGAACCATTTACAAAAAGTTCCAAAGACAATGCGATATCCTTTGCTTCGTCCTCCGGCTGTTCCATAAGGATATCGTAGAAGTCACTCATTACCGGAATATACTTTTCCCTGCCCCTTGCGATGTCGATATACATCTTTCTCACGCAGCGGTCAATGATTGATTTCTGTCTGGAATTTAAGCTGTCCCCGATACACTGCTCACAAAGACCAAGCATAAATTCCCCTTTTTCCCTTATCATTCCCTTTGAATCATTCGGATCAAGACTCCACACATCCATCTCAAGCGGATTTACATAGTTGTCCGTGTATGTGGACATATTTACCACGGTTCCGCCATAAGTCTGTGCAATATCAAAATATTCGTTCATCGGATCAATGACGATAATCTCATCATCCCCCGATAAAAATACGCTGCCCATTTCCATCTTACAGAAGAATGATTTGCCGGAACCCGGCACTCCGAATACAAAGCCATTTCCGTTGATGAGCTTCTTTCTGTTGCCAATATTCACATTCTTACTGATCTGGTTTATACCGTAATAATTACCTGTACTGTCATTCAGTTCCTGCACATTGAACGGCATAAGCACCGCAAGCGACTGGGTAAGAAGGGTACGCATTGTTTCCACCTGTCTTACACCAATCGGAAGTGCCGTGTTGAGTGCTTCCCTCTGCTTTAAGTAGTGTGTATCAATCGTACAACTGTTACGTTTTCCGATTGTTTCTACTGTTTCGCAGACACTCTCAAGCTCCTTCTTACTTTCTGCCATAAGGATAATGGTAACTCCTACAAAGAAAAGACACTGGTCATTCTCACGAACATCATCCATAATTGCCTCAATCTCTTTTTTCTCCGTTCTCTTTGCATAAGAGATTTCTGTGGAGAAGTCATTGTTCTTATTACGGACTCTCTGCTGCTTGATAATATCCGATTCAATACCAAGATATTTCTTCTGAAGCACCTTTGTGGTCAAATCCTTTGGCACAGGCACTACATCAATACTGGTAATGGAGTGTACCGGAAGGGAAGTAATCTCATTGATAAATCTGTCAGATAAACTGCTGGGATACTTCTTAATGAAAAGTGCCTTGCAGTATTTACTCTCGTCCTCAAAATGGTCTGGGAAATATTTCACCATACCATTACATAAATCATTCTTAAAATCTGCTCCGACCTTCTTTGCCTTTTTGATATCAAAATCAAAACTGCCCTCATCGCCAAGATGGTAATAGTCATAGAGCACTTTCAGCCTTTCATTGCCGTTAAGCGGCACAATCTCTGCACCCAGCTCAATGAAAGCCTTGTGTATCGTTGCCTCAAGTGTGGCAAACTGTGCCTTTGCCTCCTCAAAGTTCTTTCTCTCAATCGTGATCGTCAGGTATCTCTCCTGCTCAATCCCCTGTCTGCCCTCAATAATCTTCTCCTCAATGATGTCATTATAGATTCTTCTGTAATTATTGAAGCCATCATTTTTCTCAGCAATCAGAACCTTGTCACGGAGTTCATCCATGTTTTTGTTCTTATTGTTGATCGTAATCTTATAATTACAGTCCAGCGAATTTAAGAACTTGCAGTATCTCTCGAAAATACCGATCTGCTCATCCTCGGTTGCTGTCGTGTAATTGATGTCCTGAAAGCGGTAGCATTTGGAATACTTATTTTTGCTTACTTCAAAAATGCCGTTTTCAGCCACCGCCATAATCTCTATGGTTTCCTGAATGGATTTAGGTGTCTTATACAAAGGCTCACTCGCCTTCTTTAATAACTTAAATCCGTCTGTAAATAAACCCATGTCTCTAACCTCGCTTTCTTTTTTATCATTAGGCGTTTGCGAAACGCCACAGACCGCATAAATACGGCATTTTTTGTTACCAA
>OMCE01000647.1_pt1 | contig 17220 bp, 17 predicted proteins | sample 1644981 | NCBI WGS metagenome assembly OMCE01 (sample SAMEA103958151, study PRJEB25191) | human gut metagenome | reverse complement strand
CCCCTCATACCGATCCAGAGACTGTTCACAGTTTGGCGTGATCTTCCACACCAGTCCGTGGACAGTACTGCCTTTTTTCGGTACAACGGTAGCGAAGCCGCTGCCGCGGAAGCGCAGTTCGTAGTTTTCAAGCCTGACCGGTCCCACGATCTCGGCGTCCGGACAGCGCTGCGCCATCTGCTCCAGATCAAGGTTGCTGCCGTAGGCAAAATACAGGTTTTCCTCCACGTCACACCTCCAGCAGCTTCAGAGCGCCAAAGCGGTCCAGATGACGGAGCAGGGCTGCCGCCTGTGTCTCCGCATCGCCATCCGGCAGCGGACAGTCCATTCCCGTGGTGCGGATGACATTGTTCTGTACAAACCAGATGTAGGTCTCCACATCCGGGAACTCTGTGGGATCAAAGCTGAGATCCCGAAGCTGCTCCATGATCCCGGCTGCGGTCCCTTCGTACACGGTATCTTCAATTTGAATCTTCAAAGGCTTCACCTCTCCATTTCTCTGGATTTTTTCTTCTTTTGATTGACTGCATAGCTGTCCTTATCGAAACGCCACGCCCGATCACCGTCCAGATTTGCCAACAGGTGGTCACGGGTATGCTTGAATTCCTCGCCATTGAGCCCCAGCCGCACCAACCAGACCCGAAAGGTAAACAACTCATTGTCGCTGTGGGTCTTGCGCATGACCGTGCTGCGCTGGGCGATAGCCTGGGCGGAGATGGCAAGGCACAGATTCACATAGGCAGCGACTTTTCCCGCGTGGAGCGTGGAATTGAAGCATCGCCATTCCACCGTCCCCCGGTAAAAGACCGAATGCAGATTCAGCGCGTAATAGCGGGTCCAGTTATAATGGTCTGCGCTTCCGTTATCTCCCTCGTACCAGATATTCTCCAGCTGCGTCAGATCCCTTGTCTCATCCGACGAGAGCCTGCGCGCCTGCTTCAGCATGGGTTCCCGCACCTTCTGACACCAGCGGGACGCCCGGCTTTCATTGACCTGCAGCGCTTTGAACAGGATATCCTCCTTGGAGTACATGATGCCGATGAGGTTTTTCAGACTCTGCCGGTTATGATTGGCTGCGTCCACATGGACATGGATGCCGCAGGAGCTGTTGGCCTTGGCCCCTGCGTGACGTACCTGCCGGACACACTCCTGCAGCTTGGACAGTTCCGCATAGGTGAGCTTTGGCGTTACCATCTCCACGCGGTATCTGTAGTCACCCGTTGCACGATAGCCGCTGCCGATCTTCTGCTCCCCATGGATGCTGGAGTCGCTCATGACCGTCCACTCTTTGCCGTCCCGATCCGTCACACACCATTTATCGTAAGCGCCGCCCACATAGCGGGCGTCCGTTGCAAAATACGCGGCCAGCGCTGTTGCTGCCTGCTCACGGGTGATGCCGGTCATTTCAACTTCCACGCCGAAGCACTGGTCCTTTATTCCAATCATGCGGCGGTACCTTCTTTCAGTTCCTCGTCTACTGCCCGGATGCGCCGCGCAATGGCTTCAATGACATGGACGGTGACGCTGTTGCCTGCCTGCTTATACGCCTGTGCGTCGGACTGGATGGCGAGGATGCGGTCAATCTGCCACTCATCGAAGCCCTGCAGCCGCAGACACTCCCGCGGCATCAGACGCCGGATGCGTCCGCCACGTTCCACGATGCCCTGGATGCAGCTTGTTTCCAATGTGTGGGCGATATCACGCCCAACGCGCCCGCGGCGGGTGTTGCTACCTGCATAACCGAGATCCACCGTATCGCCGGGTTGAGCCTCCTTGTACCCCTTCTTAGTCGCCTCCTTGATGAGCAGGACACCGGAGCGCTCGCCTTTACGGTTGGACAGTGTGGTCTGTCCATACCGGGCGGTGAGACAGCGGGCAGCGTCCGTTTGCTTTGGATGCCCGCTGCAAAGGTCTACCAGCACAGCGTTTTGTGTTTGGTTCCGGTTGATTCCTCTGAAATCGCTGGCGTTCAGCGGAATTGCTGTATCCCGCTTTCCGACGATCCCATCTTTCCGGTTAAAGCCCACCAGGTATAATCCGGTTTTCCCACCCATACCGCCAGCCCCGGCTGTCTGAGTACAGGCTACTCCGTCTGCGTCATAGACACGGGAGCCTTGCGGCCCTCCGAGGACTTGTACAAGAGCTTTTCCACCTGTGCCGAAGACAGGTAATATTTTCCCGGCGCATCGGGGATCAAGATATCCGATAATGAAAAGCCTTCGCCTTGATTGAGGGACTCCAAAATGTTTGCTGTTAAGCACAGACCACTCGACATGATACCCCAGGTCATCCAGTGCGGAGAGGATGACCGAAAAGGTTTTCCCTTTGTCATGCGATAAAAGTCCGGGAACATTTTCAAGCAGCAGATACGCAGGTCGTTTGGCTTGAGCCAATCGGGCAATCTCAAAGAAGAGAGTTCCTCTGGCGTCGGCAAAGCCCCTCCTGCGGCCAGCGTTAGAAAATGCCTGGCAGGGGAATCCTCCGCAGAGCAGGTCGAAGTCCGGCAGGTCTGCGGGGTCAATTTGGGTTGCGTCCGGATAGTATCGTTCCTCCTTTCCCGGTTCGTAGATTGCTTGGTAGCTGGCATTGGCGTATTTGTCGATCTCGCAGTGTCCTACACACCGGAAACCGCCCGCGCGGGTCAGCCCGGAGCGGAAACCGCCAATGCCGGCAAACATATCAAAGTATCGGATCAGGTCATCTCATCTCCTTCCTGCAGGGCAAGCAAAAAGCCGAGGACGCTTTCATCTACACCCCCGGCTCTGCCGCTATCCTGCGCTTCTTCTTTGGTGAGCTGCATTCCCCGCAGTTCCTGTCGGATGGTCTGGCGAACGGCGTCCAGCAGTTCCTGCTGCCCTTTATACTCACAGACCATGCGGCAGACCGCGGCGGTACGCTGTCCTGCGGGGATCTCCGTCAGCTTCTTCCACGCCCTGCGCTGTATGGGCGAGGACATGGAAAAGGACAGATTGATCCGCTTTTTGTTACTGCTCATCGTTCTTTGTGAGCCGCTCTGCCAGCCGCTCATAGCCTATGGCGTTGAGGGACACATCGTCAAGGATGACTGGACGGCAAAGGCCGTCCGCAGCGGATACATTCCGCTTCAGCAGCGCCGCACCACCGCCCAGAAAAACAGCAGGCATGGCACGGGTATCCAGTCCGCTCTCCGTAATGGCGGAGAGCAGGCGATGGACATAGGCGTCTGCCTGCCGGTCAATAATTTTTCTGGCATCCTCATTGATATGGACAGCATCGCCGCGCAGCACGCTTTCCATCTGTGTCGCCGTCATAGACAGGCCCAGTGCGCGGCGGATCTGCTCGCCGATCTCATCCAGACAGCGGATCATGCCGAGTTCCAGACTGCGGCAGGTCGATGCATTGGGGATACGGTTGTCCAAACGCATCAGATCCACCGTCCAGCCACCGATATCCGCCACGATCACAGAAGGCTCATCCAGCAGGATGCTCTGGGTCAAGACTGCGGCATAACCTTGCGGGAACAGCGACACCTTGCGGATGGTGATAGAGTATTCCTGTCCCTCATAGCGGAAACTCACCGTTCTCCCGTCCCGGAGCAGATAGTCCCGGAATGCATTTTTCTCCCGTCCGAAGCTGGTGAGAGGCAGTCCGGCCGCCAGATGGATCTCTGCTGCAGGCTCCGCATGACGGAAGGAGAGCTCCTTTGCAATGGCTGCCAGCGTAAGGAGGTAGTAGTCCTCTGTCTGCGTTTTGTTCTTCTGAAGCGCCTGACGCCCGCTGCCCACCACATAGAATTTTCCGCCGTATTCCAGCACGTCCTTCAGCGTATATGGCTCATGCTCATACGCCACCAGACCGGAGGGGAACGAGAAATGGGCCGTTTTCATAGCGGCATAGCCGTGGTCAACACCAATAATCATGGACTCGCTCATCTTGCCTCACCTCCACGGCTGCGTTTCTTCTTATTTGATGTCTGGTGCCGGTCATAGTCCTTTCCGGCATGGATAAGATCCCGAATCTCCTTCAGCTGCAGATTCCAGCGTGTTTGACCGTCCCACTCCGGATGCTTCGCGCAGAGCCGGGGCAGATATTTCTTCAGATCCGCGCCCTCTCTGGGGAACTCGATGCCGTCCTTATAGACGATATCCTGTTCCAGCTTCATCAAAAGAGCTTCATATGCGCTCCAATCTGTCTGATCATAGGCGCTTTTCCCAGTGAGCTGCTCGTAGGCATAGTCCCCGACATAGCTCAACTGCTCAAAGCAGCAATCGCCGTAGGGAACGACATCTGCAAGGCTGTCCGGGTCTGCCAGCGCGGCAAAATAGACCTCACGCCCCTGTGCGATGAGCCAGGCGCGGAAGTCGATAAACCCATCATCGCTGCAGCCGTATTCCTTCATGATCCCTGCCGCGTCCCACAAGCCGAACTTGTCCGCGAGATCTTCATAGGCGTGGATGATGTCGTGAAAATTCTGCGCCTGCGTGGGGCCCATAGAAACCAGCCGGTCTTTCAGATAGGCCAGCATGGCATCCATGTCCTGCCCGCAGGCGTTTTTTGCCTCATGGATCAAGTCCCAGAAGGAATCCTGATTGATCTCTGTGATCGGTCCCTTCACATTCTTCATCTCCTTCCCAATACGTTTTTTGATGTGCGCTGCCGCACCCGCGCAGATCTTTTGATAAAATGCGCGATACTCCGGTGTGGTCTTATCCACTTCACCGAGAATCGCCCGCTCATAGGGCGTGTCGGGGACGATCTCCCAGGTAACGGTCCCAAAGTATGCCGCTTCCAGATACCGCAGCAGCGTGTGTCCGTCTGCCATCTCAAACATTCCATGGTTATCCTCATAGGGAAATTCCTCATAGACCTTGAGCCCGGTGACTTCTTCCGCGGCGGCATACAGCGAGAAACCGTCTGCGTCCAGCGTCGGCGCAAGCTGCGCGTACTGTTCCTCCGGGGACAGCATTTCCTCATGCCGCTCCATCTGACCGCTCCTTTCTTACCCAGCCCATAAAACGCTCTAAAAAGTGAACGCGACCATGCACCTTCCCGGCAGACACATCCAGCCCATTCATCTGCGCCTGAATGCGGCGCTGGATGGCTTTCAACTTCTGCGGGTCATTGCAGCAGTCTACGATGACATACTCACCGCCGCTGGTGGAGAGGATTTCCCGCTTGCCGTTCTCGTCCCGGATGCCGGACAGGAGACGCTGTCCCAGCCGTTTCCGGTAGGCGTCCTGGAGCGCGTCCATATCTCCGCAGACATCATGCTTTTTCAAGATCTCCGCGATCTCACAGGAAGTGATCTTCGTCTCGGCGGACAGCTTTTGCAAAATCTCCGCCTGCGCGTCAGGCGGGATTCCCGTCCGGCTGGGCATCGTTTTCTTCGCTTTCTGCATCGGCACACCTCCAATCCGCGGGCAGGATCTTCTGCTCGATGATATCCGCAATCGTCCGGAACACCTCCGCCAGCTCACGGGATTCCTTCACGGTATCCTGCATTTCCTCCGGGGTCATCCGCGTCCCGTCCGTCCAGCAGCGGACATTTTCCTCGGACGGTGTCAGCAGGACGGCTTTTTCATACGCTTTGCAGAAAAGCGCCGCGATCTTTCCTTTCCGGTCGATCTCGGCATCCTGCTTTTTCAGTTCTTTTTTCGCTTTTTCGTATTCCAGCGCTTCGGCGGCCGCCTGCTCCCGCTGCTCTTCCGGAAGGTCCTGAAGCTGCCGGGTCAGGTCATAACCCTTGTTGATGGAAAGTTCCTTCTTATCCAGAGCCTCCTTGATAACCTCCGGGGCATTCTCATCGATCTGCATGACCTTGCCCATGGTGCGCTCACCCAGGCCGACTGCTTCTGCCAGTTCCTTGCGGGTGTCCACAGTATCGGAACCTTCCGGCAATGTTGCCGAAAGGTCTGTGCGTGTCCCTTGGTTTGCCCTGGCTTTTGCCTCGATCTCCGGCTTCAGCTTCAGCGCGATCTTGCCCAGCTCCCACTTTTCCAGATTGCGACGACCTTTCTGGGTATCCAGCGCCCACTGCTTGGCTTCCAGCAGATCCTCGAAGGAGAATACCGCCATCGTATAGGGCAGGCCATGCTTTTCGCACAGTGCCTGACGGTTATGCCCGTCCACGATCACCATGTCCTCATTGACGATGATGGGGGAGTAACAGCCGTTTCGCAGCAGATCCTCTTCCAGAGCGGCGGACTGCTCCGCGCTCAAAGGCGGGAGCAGTTCGGCCATCTCCGGCAGGATCACAGGACTGCGCTCTGCGCTGGTGTATGTGATCCCGGTGTTTTTCATCAGGCGGCGTCCTCACTGGCGGACATACCCTCCACCGCCTGTGCCGCGTCCTCCGCCTTGCGGGGAGACAGGAATTCCACATCGCTGGCTTTGATGAGGAAACCGGGCTGGCGCTGGGGATCGTCCGCGAAGGTGATGGTCTCGAAATCACCGGCAGCCGCCAGCTTACAGCCCTTCCACGCAAACGCCGCACAGCGCTCGGCCAGAGGACCGCGCACCTTGATGGAGATAAAATCGGTGAGCTTGTTGCCGTCCTTATCCTTATAGCGGCGGTCCGAAGCGATACGCAGGATGGCGTAGGGTTTGCCGGTATTCTCGTTCATCTTCAGTTCCACATCGTGGGTCAGATTGCCAATGGCAGTGATTTTCAGCATATTCAGTGCTCCTTTTTTTAATGGTTAGGTTTAGTTAAAAAGTGCGGGTGGTCTGATAGCAGACCACCCGCAGGGGATACGATTTACTTGCTCCAGCTTTCGCTCTCGCCCAGCACGGCGGTGTGGGCGTTGGCAGCTTCCATGACGGCGTAATACGCCCAATGCTTGCGGCTCACATCCGGGAAGGTGTTCAGCTTGCGGAGGTTGTCCGCAATGTAGTCCTCATCCGCTTCGCGTCCCAGCAGGCGGTTGACAATGGTGACGACCTCAGCGCGGTTGATCTCGCGCTCTGCGTGGAACGAGCCGTCCCCGTAGCCGTTGATCCAGCCGTGGAGCGCGGCGTACTTGATGTATTTTGCCGCCCAATAGCCGGAAGAAACATCGTTGAAGCCGCTGAACTGCTCCATGATCTCAGCGTCGCCGTCGCCGTACACATCAAAGAAACGGACAGCCATCGTGGTAAACTCCGCACGGGTAATGGCATCGTTGGGGGCAAAGATGGTCTTGCTCTTACCGTAGGTAATGCCGTTGTTGCTCAGATACTTCACATAGCCGCTATACCAGGCATGGGCGGGAATATCCGCAAATTTGGTATTTGCCGCCGTGGAAATAGTATCGCCGTTCTTCTCGGCAAGCAGACGGGCGAAGATGGCGGCGGCTTCCGCGCGGGTCATGCTGCGGCTGGGGCCGAAGGTGCCGTCCGTGTAGCCGACGATGTAAACGCCGTGGCGCTCGGTCTGCTCCACTTCGGGGACGGTCAGCTCACCGTTTTTGTCGGTCTTGCCTGCGGCAGACTGGCCGAGATCACCCTTGACCGTAACATTTTTGCCCTGCTGGGGAGCCTTCCTGTGGTCGGTCACGATGACCGTCACCTGATGCTTGGCGTCCAGATCCGTGCCGTCCGGCAGCTTCACCGTGATATTGCCGGTCTTGCCGATGGACACTGCACTGCCGGAGATGGGGCGCTTCGTGTCCGTGCGGATGACCTTGACGGTCAGCGTCCAGCGGTCGCCATCCGCATCCTCATAGCCAGTAGTGACCTTGCCGTCCTCGTTGGTCTTACCGCTGCCGGTGGGGACGGTGATCTGACCTACCTTGTTCGTTATGTCTGCGGCATAGTTGTCGTTCTTGTCCGTGACAGCAATGCTCATGTCCGGCACAGCGGACTTGTCCTTGACAAGCTGCACGGTCACGGTCGTCTGGTCTGCGTAGTCCAGCAGGCGGCTATTGGGCAGGCGGATGGAGATGCTGTTATCCTTGTGGAGCGCAACTGCGGCGTTTGCCACAGGATTTTTGGTGTCGGTATCGGTGACGGTCACAAGGTAGCCGCCTACAACGGCTTCACCCTTACTGTCCGTGGTGGCGCTGTTGTAGATCTTTTCAATGGGCTGCGTCTCCAGCTTTTCACCGCACACGGTACACTCCTTGTGCTTGCTGCCCTCGGAATCGGTGGTAGGCTCCTTGTCGATGATCCAGTCGCCGGGCTTATGACCGGCAGGCTCGGTGTAGTTGCTCTTGTTGCTGTCGCCACAGCGGGCGCAGGTGTTGGTGGTGTAACCCATCTCGGTGCAGGTGGGAGCAGTCACTTCGGACTTGTAATCGTGTCCCAGGGCCTTTTCCAGCACAGCGCCGCAGCGGGTGCAGAGCTGGGGTTCCGTGCAGGTAGCAGGAGCGCCGGGGATGTGGCCATCCGCGGGGTCAGCATCCAGACGGTGGTAGCCACAGCGGGTGCAGCGGTATTCCATGACGCCCTCGCCGGTGCAGGTGGCGTTGGTAACAAGGGTTCCCTCATCCCAGCTATGGCCGAGCGCATCGGTGTAGTCTGTGACGAAGCTGCTGCCGCAGCCGTCACAGCGGTGGATGGTCTTGCCGCCGTTTTCGCAGGTAGCGGCGATGACATGGGATTCGTAATTGTGAGGCAGCGCCGCCGTGATGTCCTCAATGTGACGATCCCCACAGACGGAGCACTCGCGGACAGTATAACCGGGGCTGGTACAGGTGGCAGCCACGGTATAGACCTCATAGCTGTGTTCGCCCTTGGGCGTGGCGGTCTGCTTCATCTGTCCGCAGCGGGCGCACAGCTCCAGCTGCTTGCCGTCTGCTTCGCAGGTGGCGTCACGGATGACGATGCTCTGCCATGCGTGACCCAGAGAGTCCACATAGTCACGCTTTTCGATCTTGCCGCACTCCGTGCAGAGGTAGCGGTCATAGCCAAGGGTGGTGCAGCCAGCCTTGGTGCTGTCCAGCAGAATATACTTGTGGTTTTCACCACAGCCCTTGTCGGTGCAGCAATTTCCATTGCAATTCTTGTTCTGGCAGCCGCAGTTGGGATCGCCGCAGCCGCAGGCACAAGAGCCGTCATCCTTGGTGGATTCGTCACGGAGCCAGACTTTTGCCACGCCGTTCTCGGTCATTTCTTTGCCCTTGTAGGTGTAGGTGATCTCGTAGTAGACCATGTACTGACCGGCTTCGGTGTAGTTGGGAGCCGAGGTCATGGTACAGCTGTCTGCGCTGTTGCCGTAGCGGATAGAGGTGCGGACACCGGCTTCGGAGAGGTCGCTGACCGTGATGGTGTGGGGCTTGCCGTCCACCACGCCGTAATAGTCTGCAATGACTGCCTTTGCCGCCGTGTAGTCATAGCGGGCGTAGTCGCACAGGCTGCATTTCTCTACCGTAGCGAAGCGTCCGTTTGCCGGCTGGGGCAGAACTTCCGTCACCATGCTGTGGCGCTCCAGCTTGCGGCTGACCGTATGATTGGTACCGTAGCAGAATGCGCAGTAGGTGCCGCCCTTGGTGGTGACAGTGTGATAGGTATCGTCCGTGTACTCATAGGAAACGGTTTCGTCCAGTTCCTGCGTAAATGCGGCGGCACAGTCATACAGCCAGTAGACATTTTTCAGATAGCCGTACTCGCTTTTGCTCATATTTGTGTTGATGCCGCCGCAGGTTTCGCAGACGGCTTTGGTGTAGTGATATCCGGTATAGGTGGCGTCCTTGCCGGGGATGCCGTCCATGGTATCACCCTTACCGACACCATCTACCATCGTGCCGTCCGAATATTTCACATTGCGGCTGAGTGCCGGCTGGCCATTGCGGGTATATTCGGGAACGCGGAACACCTCAAAAGATGTGGCTTTGCCGCACTCACCGCACTTGAAGGTCTCGCGGGTCACAACACTGTTGGCGTCCAGCTCATTGGTTCGACCGGATGCCTGCATCCAGTGTTCTGCGGGGTCGTGGTAGCTGTTCTGCTGGGCGGCAAAGGCGGTGGGGATCATGCCCACGCACATGACCAGCGTCAGAAGCAGCGCCAGCGCTCTGCGGGAATAATGGTTCTTTTTCAGATTCATAGGTCCTCCTTATATTTTTTGTTTTTTATCCGCGTTGAAAACGATATCCTTTTGGCTATCGCCCCCTTTCCCGGCTGCAAAGCCGTTTTTGCAGATACTCGTTCCAATCCTTGCCGCAGCGCGGTTTCTCCACGGTAACGGCATACCCCTGTAACTGATACTTTTCCTGTAATTGCTGGGCGGCTTTCTGCCCAGGCTCGTCCGCGTCCAGACACAATTCGATTCGTTTGATCTGCGGATGATCTGTCAGATAGGCTTGCAGCGCGCCATCATAAAGGCCGCAGAGGGCCAGCGCGTTCGGTGTGTTCCGGTGAAGTGTGAGATAGCTCATCAGGTCGATAGGTGCCTCAAACACGAAAACCTGATCTGAGCTGCGGTCATACGGGAGCGCGAAGCCAACGCGTTTATCGCTGCCTGTCACATCTCCGCGGAAGCCCTTACCCTCCCGGTCATAGGTCCCGCGCAGGCCCGCGTATTTTACCTGTCCCGCGCTGTTCTTTCCGACGAACACGCAGTTGTGATGCTCGGCGTCCTCATACAGCAGGCCGCTGTTCAAAAACTGCCGGATCACCTGTGCGGCGATGCCGCGCTTACGGAGATAGGCGAAAACCCTTCTGTCATCCGCGTTGCGGGGCGGCAGGGAAAACTTCTGTTTCGGGCTGATCGGCTTTGGCTGCGGAATGGGCGCGTCTCTGGCTTTCCCATGGAAGGTCAGAAGGTACTCCACCGCTTCCGGAAAGGATTTTCCGCAAAACTGCTGGAGGAAGGTGATGGCATCCCCGCCGGTATTCTGGGAATACCGGAACCAGGTACGCCGGTCCTTGATCCGCAGGCTGTCCATCTCCGCGGTAGTATGGAAGCGTCCCACGCGCTTCACCTGATAGCCGAGGTGGGAGAGCAGCTCCGGCAGGTCCGTTTCTCTGGCGATCTGCATTTCTGTGTCTGTGAAGCGATTTCTGATCTCGCTTGCCATAATGTGTGCCTCCTTTCTGATGAAACGCAAAAAGCCACCCAGGGCATCCGATATATTCGGATGCCCTGGGTGGCTTTCCCTAAATCGTGTTCTTTTGTTTTGGCTTTTGTGCGGGCTTACACGGCGTTATCTTCGTCGGGGGTGTCCGTGTCCGCTGGAGCGGTCACGTCGGCCACACGGGCCTCGGCAGGGGCCTCAGTGGGGGCGTTCTGCTCTGCGGCGTTCTCAGCGTCCGCTTCGTCCAGCGCCTGCGTGATCAGGTTCAGCACGAAGTCTCGCTGGGTGAGCTTTTTGCCGTTGCGGAGCGTCTCGCGCTCCAAGTGACGCTTGATGCGCTGGAAGAGTTCTTCGGGAATCTGGAATGCCATGGTTCTGCCTTTTTCAGTCATTTGAATGCCGCCTTTCTGATTTTCTATCATGTTGTAATAGTCTTGGATGAGGTTGGTGATGTACTCACTGGTGGTCTGACCCAGCCGTTCTCGTTCTTCACTGCCCCGCTCATGTAGGTCGATGGGAATCTGAGCACACAAGTTTTTAGTGGTTGCCATTCTCGGATACCTCCTCGTTTTTTGTAACGCAAGCATACCCGAAAGGTCCAGTAAAAGCTATTACCAACACCACCAAGGAATGATAGACAAACGAAGCGAAAGCAACATAAGCACCAATGAGACGAAAAAGGCCGCCGTCCGCTCCCACATAGGGAGCCGAACGGCGGCCTGCCTTCTTATTCTTTATTCTTTTTTAAGCCTCGGTGTTCGAACCACACCAGACCACAAATCTGGCAGGGCGCATCTTCAAAATGTCGCCTCTCGCTGGGCAAAACTGAAATTTTGAAAAATCGAGTTTTTGCAACTTTTTCATTCTAAAAGTGGCGCATTATATGTGAAAACGCCGCACTTTTGTGCGGCGTTTTCTGCGTTGCATCTTTCATCAACACATTTTGGTGCGCCTGCCCGGGCTCGAACCGGGGGCCTCGGGCTTAGGAGTACATGATACAGCTTTTTAGCTGTTGCGTTGCATCACCGTGAGTCCCTCGCAGTCCCTGATATTACACAATTTTTTGAGAACCGTTTGTTGATCGCTACTGATTGCTGTTGGGGGATACTCTTTCGAATTTCGTGGTTTGTTGGCATGATTGTTGGCAATCAATGCTGGCTTGCTTGGGTAAAAAGCAGCACAGGGTATTGTGCCTATAAGAGATTGTGATTGCGGAGACTTAAAGTGACGAGAACGCCTTGGAGAAAATTGAATTGCTCCAAGGCATTCTCAAATAGCAGCGGCGATATTAACTCAAATTTGTTAAGACACCTTGTATTTGATCGTATTCAGCCGATATTTCCTTGAAGATTACAGTAGACTGTGTTTCGCCAGAAACATCAGGGTGATACATCTTAGCAAGCTCACGGAATTCTTTTTTCAATACCTCAATATCAGCATGTGCTTTTTCGGAGAACCAACTATCTTCAGCGTCGTCAGGTAAAGAATGTGATTCAATTTCGCCCTCTGGGGCCATATAGAAAAAGCCATTATCCGCGGTATAAAGTGTCCACTTGCCGTCGCTTAAGAGTATTTTTTTCAGATAATTGGAATCGGAGTATAGATGGAGCAAGTATTGTACGGCTTGATTTTTTGAATGCTTCCAGATTTCAATGCGCTGTTGTGCAGATTGGATGATACTATCAATATACTCGTAGAGTTCGAGTTTTGCAAGCTGAATTCGATCATCTGTTTCCGATTTATCTGCTTCAGATCTTATATTTTCAGATACATTATTATATTGATCCTCAAAATCCATACTATAACCATTGCTGGCGGCCATATCAGCAGCTTTGAGAACGCATCGTAAGAAAACCTCAATAACAGTTGTTGCAACACCTTCGGTACGTAAAGACGTAACGATCTTTTTTAATTGTTTTGCCCCTTCGTCTGTGCGCAGAATCATTCTTTCTAAATCGGAGTAGGGCAGCCCCTTAAATACAGCTAATGTAAATAGATCATAGATTCCAATATCATTAAAAGCGGCTCGTTGAGTTTCCGGTAGCTCTGGATATTTTTTGCTCAATATTACAGCAAGCTGAGACTTCTTATTTCCCAGAATAAGCGCGTAATGAAATGGAGTTAGCCCCATACTGTCTTGCCAGAATGCCATTTTTCCATTTAAAGGGTTCTGCTCTGACTGAATGGCCTGTATGACATCCCGCATTTGCTTGTTTGCATCGTAGAATTTGGAAAAATATAAGTCGTTTACTGCATCATCCATCTTACGTTTTTCTAGTATTGTGACAATATAATCTAAATCCTCCCATTTTTTGAGCCTTGCACACAACCGCTCTAAAATCGTTAGTTCTTTAGAAGATAGTGAGTCGCTGCTTATGTAGTTCTTGTATATTTCAGCGAGGAGCGTTTGGCTTAAAATGGGGGATTCTTCCAGAAGTGAATTGGAAAGGCTTTCTGTTACAGCATCCCAAGTTTTCTTAAGACTTTCATAGAATGCAGATGAGAATATATCTGGAAGAGTATCGACCCATTGTTCATATTGCTTCATAGGAAAGGCCTTGGCATAGTTTATAGCCAAGACCTTTGCAGCGTCTTCGGACAATAAGGGCTCTTTGAAGAGATTCTCAAGAATAGATTGCTGATCTTCGTCAAGCAAATTTACTGCTAAAGTCTTTTCTAACTCACTATTTAGGGATTGAAACGCTTCTTGACGTTCAATTTGTAGTTCTGGATGTGACTTGATAATTTCTGATTGCATTTCCAATAGAAACGAGGATAGTTCGTGGTCCCGTCAAGATTTATGCGCAAAATTATTTGCAGGCTCGGCTGAGTGAAGTCAACCGGCAATAGAGGCGTCGTCCAGAGCCGCCTCCAAGTGCTTCATGTTCATGTATTTCTTGCTGCCCCACCGGGTGCCCGCCACATGGCGCAGCCTCGCGCAGACCAGCATCAGGGCGGAGTTGCCATCGGGGAATGTCCCCACCACGCGGGTCCTGCGGCGGATCTCACGGTTCAGCCGCTCGATCACATTGTTGGTGCGGATGCGCGTCCAGTGTTCGCTGGGAAAATCGCAGTAGGTCAGCGTCTCTTCAATGCCGTCCTCGACCTTCTTGGCAGCCTCCTTCAGTTTCATACGAAAAACGGCCATTTCATCACTCCTCTCGGCATTCATGGCATAAAAAAAGCCGCTGTCAGTTATGACGCGGCTCAAACTTCATAGAAAACTCCGGGCATCCCGTCAAAGGGATGGTCGTTGATGTCCTCAAAGGCATCGGCAATCTCCTCTGGCGGATAGTCCTGCCAGTCCCGGCCCTTGACGATATGGTGGACTGTGCGGTAGCAGGTAGAAAACCGCTCGTATGCCGAACGGTATTTTGTGGTTACACCGGACACCTCCACAAACCGTCCATTCTCCAGGAGCCACAGTTCCCGGATACAGGCGGCATCCACCTGGGTGGAATGACTTTGGACCGTTTTTTGATAAATGCAGCATCCCCGCTGGGGAAACAGCTCCGGCCCGTAATAGTCCAGGGCGCGCTCATGGCTGCCGGAAGTCTGGTAGGCAAGGACGGTTTCCCCACGATAGCGCACACCCTGCGCCACAAGCTCCAGGTCCAGTCTGGAGAGCGCCCGTTTCCGTTCCTTTTTATCAGGGAACAGGTGCAGATACGCTGTGCGAATGGCATCACAGATTTCTTTTTCTCTGAACATCTCATTTCCTCCGTTTTTTCTTTACATACAGGACGTGGCCCTCAATCACATGGGCGCACTTTTTGATTTTGATCTCCCGGCGCTGCTGGCTGAGTAAGGCGGCCTGATAACTGTCCTCGGTGAGAAACAGCCGCATTTCATCGCCGGGGCTGCCGTAGGAGCCGGGGCGCAGGACGGAAAACTCGATCATCCAGCGGGTATTGTCCCGAAAACGCTCCACAGCCAAAATGTTATGTCCTTTCAGCTCACGGGCTGAAATATCCCTCATAGGCGGCTCCTTTCTCAGCGTTCGTGCTGTTGCTGGCGCTTGCGCTGCCACTGTTCCAGCAGCTTGATGATGGTCTCCTGCATCCGCTGGGGCGTGTAGCTCCGGGGGAAATATTTGCGCAGGGTGTCACTGGTGAAGGTGATCTTGTCCAGGTCGCTTTTCTTTTCCTCGCCCATTATGACCCGCATCATGTCGAGGGTCAGGTGGCCCTCCTGGCTGTACTTTTTCAGCCGCTGGGCCTGGGAGAGCGACGGTGTGGCCTGTTCGCTGTCCATCGCGTCCAGCAAATCCACCTGTTCCTCTTTTTTGAGGAAGGACAGCTCATAGGCCGGGTTGAAGGCGATTTTCTTCTCATCCACCATGTCCAGCAGTTCAGGAATCAGCTCCGTCAGGCGGATAAATCTTTTGATTTGCGATTTACTATCAGGACTGTTCTCTGCGATTTTCTCTGCGGCGGTCAACTTCGGCCCAACTTGGGCCGAAGTTAAATCCGTTCTCGCCCCCTGGTGCTTGATGGCCTCCAGCTTCATTTTGTAAGCAAAAGCCCGCTCGCTGGGGAGCAGACTTTCCCGCTGTAAATTGCTGTCAACCATGATAATGGTGGCCTGATCGTCGTCCAGGTCGCGGACAATGACCGGCATGGTATCCTTGCCAGCCAGTTCGCTGGCCCGGTGCCGCCGGTGCCCGGCGACCAGCTCATAGCCGCCGTTCGGGTCCGGGCGGGCGATGGCGGGAACCAGCACGCCGTACTGCCGGATGCTGTCGGCGGTCTCCATCATGGCCTCATCGTCCTTGACCTTAAAGGGGTGGTCCTTGAACGGGTGCAGCTCGGACAGGGGGATTTCCAGAACTTTTTCCCGTTGGGCGTCGGCACGGCTTTCCTCGGTGGAAAACAGGTCATCGACCGATGCCAGCTCTACTTTTTTCGCGCTGCTTTTCAAGTTTTATCACCTCCTTGGTCAGATTCTTGTAGCCCTCGGCCACCTTGCCATTAGGGTCATGGGCAAAAATGCTTTTGCCCTCGGCGCTGATCTCCTTTGCCCGGACAGAATGGGGAATCTCGGTGCCGAACACCTTGATTTTGCTGCCGTAGGTCTCCCGCAGCAGGGCGGCGATCTCTTTGGCAAAGTTGGTGCGGTTGTCCACCATCGTCAGCAGGATGCCGTCAATCTGGAGCTTGGGGTTCAGCTGCCGTTTGACCTTGCTGATGGTGGACAGCAGCTGCTCCAGGCCCTTGGCGGGCAGATACTCCGCCTGAACGGGGACTATGATCCTGTTGGCGGCGGCCAGCGCGTTGACCGTGAGCATACCCAGAGAGGGCTGGCAGTCAATCAGGATATGGGAATACTGTCCCTTGAGCGTGTCCAGATACTGCCGCAGGATGGTCTCTCGGCTCATGGCATTCACCAGGGATACCTCCATGCCGGAGAGCTGGATGTCGGCGGGCATCAGGTCCACGCCCTCCGGGTGGTGCAGGATGCCCTCACCGGGTTTGATCGGTTCATCCATCAGGATGCGGCCCATTGCATCCGAGAGGGTGAAGGGCAGCTTGTCCGGCTGCGGGTTGCCCAGGCTGATGGTCAGGCTGGCCTGGGGGTCAGCGTCCACCAGCAGCACTTTCTTTCCGGCCTGGGCCAGCCCGATCCCCAGGTTCGCGCAGGTGGTTGTCTTGCCAACGCCGCCTTTCTGGTTGGCGATGGCGATGATTTGCGTGTTCAATGACTTCACCTCATTTCTGAATTGTTCTATGGCTTCTGGAAATAGAAAAAGCCGCCACTTCAAAAATTGAAAGTGACGGGCTTTTCTTATCCCGGAATGAAATTCCTCGGAAACGCAAAAAGCGCCCAGTAAAAAATACTGAGCGCTTGGCGATTAGATTTATTCTCTTTTGTTCAAATTAGGTCAAATTCAGACAAACCGTTTTCACGAAAAAGGTCTCTTGGAGATGTATAAATAAACATCCCCTTGGCAGCCCAAAATCGCATCTCAGTTGTCCTATTTTTTAACCCATAAGCCCTCTTTTTGGGGTGGTTGTCCACCATTTAACCCATAGAAAACGGGTTAAAAGAGGCTTCGTTGTGTCAAATTGCGTCAAACCTTTTAAAAAGGAAAAACCCCGGAAACTGCGTAGTTCCGGGGTTTTTGACCACTTTTGATAAAGTTTAGCGCTTGGAGAACTGGGGAGCATCGCTGGCAGGGCTGCGCCCTGCACGCGATGCTTGATCAAAGATTAATAAGCGCCTCCGGCTCGCCCCTTACGGGGCAACC
>OMCE01000612.1_pt1 | contig 17812 bp, 11 predicted proteins | sample 1644981 | NCBI WGS metagenome assembly OMCE01 (sample SAMEA103958151, study PRJEB25191) | human gut metagenome | reverse complement strand
TATGCTGGGCGGCACGGAGCTGATCCGCAGAAAGCTCGGAAAAGACGCATATGCGATGACCATTACCCTGCTGTTAAACTCCGAGGGCAAGAAGATGGGCAAGACCCAGAAGGGTGCAGTATGGCTGGATCCCAATAAAACCTCCCCGTTCGAGTTCTACCAGTACTGGAGAAACGTTTCCGATGCAGATGTTATGAAGTGCTTAAAAATGCTGACCTTCCTGCCGATCGAGCAGATCCTGGAGATGGAGCATTGGGAAGGCAGCCAGTTAAACACTGCAAAGGAAATCCTGGCCCACGAGCTGACCGAGCTGGTACACGGTAAGGAAGAGGCTGACAAGGCAGAAGCCGGTGCAAAGGCACTGTTTGCAGGCGGCGCAGACGCAGATATCCCGACCACAACACTGACGGAGGCAGATTTACAGGACGGCAGCATCGATATTTTAGGACTGCTGGTAAAATCCGGTCTGTCCGCATCCCGTTCCGAAGCACGCCGCAGCGTAGAACAGGGCGGCGTATCTGTAAACGGCGAAAAGGTAACAGACGTAAAGACCCAGTACGCGGGAGAAGATCTGCAGGGCGAAGGCATCACCTTAAAGCGCGGCAAAAAGAGCTTTAAGAAGATCGTAATGGCGTAAAACCGATTGTTTTGGCGTTCTGATAATTAAAAAAGGAAATGAATGAAATCCCCTTCCGGTGCATATCATGTAACAGCACAGACGGAAGGGGATTTTTTATATGGAAAATCTGCAGTCGGATCATTTGGATACACAAAATCTATACCGCGATATGCAAAAGCGGACAGGCGGGGAGATTTACATAGGAGTGGTAGGACCGGTGCGTACCGGGAAATCGACTTTTATTAAACGGTTTATGGATGTTGCAGTGCTTCCTTATATGGAAGATGCAGCGCAGAAAACGCGGGCACAGGATGAGCTGCCCCAGAGCGCGGGCGGACGGACGATCACGACGACGGAGCCGAAATTTATCCCGCAGGAGGCGGTAGAGTTAAAGCTTGCGGGAGAGGTTACGATCCGCGTTCGTCTGGTGGACTGCGTAGGATTTATGGTCGAGGGCGCTGCAGGACATCTGGAGAACGGTGCAGAGCGGCTGGTTAAAACGCCGTGGTACGATCACGAGATTCCCTTTACGCAGGCTGCAGAGCTGGGCACAAGAAAAGTTATCACCGACCATTCGACGATCGGCGTCGTTGTGACGACGGACGGAAGCTTTTCTGATCTGCCGCAGGAAACCTATCTGGATGCGGAAAATCAGGCGATTTCGGAATTAAAAAAGCTGCATAAGCCGTTTCTGGTGCTCGTCAATTCCTCGCATCCGTCAAGCCGTACCGCACGGGAGGCGGCAGAGCGGATTGAAAAACAGCATAGCGTTGCTGCGATGCCGGTCAACTGTGCGCAGCTTTCGGAAGAGGATATCCGGCAGATCATGGAGCAGATTCTCTATGAATTTCCGGTCAGCCGCGTGGAGTTTTACATGCCGAAATGGGTCGAAATGCTTCCGCTTTCCCATCCGTTAAAGACCGGGCTGATCGAAAAAATTCGGGAGCTGACCGGGAAAATTCGCACGATCCGAGATGTGGCGGAGCATCCGATCGTCCTTTCTTCGGAGTATGTCCGCAGATGTATGACGGAACGGATTGATCTCGCGGACGGCTGCGTGCGGGTGCTTTTAGACGTTGAAGAACGCTATTATTACGAAATGCTCAGTGAATATGCGGGGGAAAAAATTGAGAATGCGCAGGAGCTTCTGCACACACTGCGCGTGCTTTCCGGCAGAAAACAGGAATACGACCGCGTTGCGTCTGCGATGGAGGCGGTGCATACAAAGGGATATGGAGTGGTGCTGCCGTGCCGGGAGGAAATCCATCTGGAGCAGCCGGAGGTCATCCGGCATGGAAACAAGTTCGGAGTGAAAATCCGTGCAGAAAGTCCGTCTTTACACTTTATCCGCGCAACGGTTGTGACGGAAATCGCCCCGATCGTCGGGACAGAGCAGCAGGCGAAAGACCTGATCGGTTATATCGATGAGACGGGAAAACAGGACGGCATCTGGGAAACGAATATTTTCGGAAAAACTGTGGAGCAGCTGGTCAACGATGGTATTCGTACAAAGATTTCTATGATCGGGGAAGAAAGCCAGGAAAAGCTGCAGGATACGATGCAAAAGATCGTCAACGATTCGACGGGCGGAATGGTGTGTATCATTATCTAGGCGTGCTGGTGTCAGTACGGTCGCTGCGATATAAACAGCCGGACGTTTTTTAGTAACGCCCGGCTGTTTGCGTCAGCCGCTCAGTCGTCGTTTACTGCTTCACGGTAGGGATTATAGCGGGAGGTACCGACGAACTGTGTGCTGACTTCTTTGCCATCCTGATAGGTCGTAAAGTATGTGTCGGCGCTCAGCGCTCCGGTTTGTTTTGCCCACAGCTTAAAGCTGCGTCCGGCAAGCTCCTGGTTCCAGACAAGGACGTTGACGGTCAGGTGCTTGTTGGAGGTGTCGGTATACAGGACAACCGGTGTCGTGTAGTCGTTGCGGAATTTGAGATCCTTTGAGCCGGCAGCGATTGCGGCGTCAAGACCTTTGGGGAGATAGCTTACCGGCATGCTGTGCGGATTGCGCTGTACGACGGTAAGACCGGCATTTTTTACCGCATTGTAAACGGTAGAGGAGATCTGGCAGACACCGCCGCCAAGACCGCTTGTATGGGCACCGTTTACATAGACACCGGCTTCTTTATAGCCGTTTGCACGGGTCCTGGGCAGAATCGTGTCGCTGACAGAAACTGTCTGGCCGGGCAGGACAATCAGATTATTTAACCGGGACGCACCCACAACGATGTTATTGCTGCGGTTTGCTCCGCTCGTTTGGAAGCTGGTCGTGCAGGTGCCCGCCAGAACAAAGTCTGAGCTGGTGGAAACCGTTCCACTGTCCAGTACCTGTGTCATCAGGGAATCGTTTAATTCCAGCGTGATATCGGTGCACTGTCCGGTCAGAATCAGGCTATGGAGCATCTGGGCGAGCCAGTCAGGCATCGAGGAGACTGCTTCCGTGTGCTGAGTGCCGCTTATGCGGATATAGCTTCCGGCGCCGTTATCGAATACCGGAACTGCCGCTGTCGTCGTCATGGAGGCGATAGACGCGTTGATTGCGGAAAAGAAGGACTGGAAAACCGCTGTGTTTAAAAAGGTGCAGTCGATCACGCCGTTATTGTTGGTCAGGCGGACAGGCATATCCTTGAATGCATCCATTCCGGTCATCCAGGTGTTTCCGTTCCAGGTGATGGTCACCTTTTTCGTCATCCATTCCGGATTCAAGTAGGTGGAATCCCCGAACACTGTGTTGATAGAGGCGGCAGGAAGCGGGGAAGCGTTCCATCTGGCATCTGCCTGCAGTGGAACGATAAAAAGAAGCAGACATGCCAGGATTCCCGCCAGACGGGCTTTGAAGTTTTTCATGATACACTCCGTTCTGCAGACGGCTTGAAAAAGCGTCAGCGGATAAAAAAACTGTTGTCAGGAATTGAAAATAGGCTGACAGAAAAAGATCTATCAGCCTGTTTATTGTACTACAGATTTGAAAAAAAACCAACTCAGTCTTTTAAGAAAATCTCAATGACCGGGACGAGGGTATGGGGCTTTACGTTGGGAACATAGAAGACCAGATCCTTTGCAGCCTCCGGGTCATCTGTTAAGAAGAAGCAGTCCGTGCCGTCGGTGAAGCGGACTTCGCTGCCGTCATGCAAAAACTGTGCGTATTCCACCTTGCCGCCAAGACCGGGAACGCGCAGATAGCCGAACGGATAAGCGAACAGATGCAGATAGAGACGTTTGCCGTCTTCACTCTGGGTCAGACGGCAATCTCTGGGTTCTTTAAATTCTGGTTCTGCCATCGTGCAGCCATAAATCGAGCGGCTGTTGTATTTCATCCAGTCAGCGAATACCTTCAGGGCTTCTTCCGCGCGGTAATCCAGATAGCCTCTGGAGGTGGGGCCGACGTTCATCAGCAGGTTGCCGCCGCGGGAAACGGTGTTGACGAGCAGGCGGATGAGCATTTCGGGAGATTTCCAGGTCTGTTCATCTCTGAAATATCCCCAGGAGCCGGAAAAGGTGTGGCAGGCTTCCCAGGTAACGAGCTCGCCGGTTTTTTTGTCGCGTACCCACTGGTCGGGCTCGTACTGTTCGGGTGTCCAGAGATCCTGATCAATTTCTGTGCGGTTGTCGATGATGATATGGGGCTGCAGGGCGCGTGCAGTTGCGATCAGCTTTTCTGCCTCCCAGTCGTCCTTACCTTTGCCTTTCTGCCATGCTTTATCGCCGGTTCCGTTGTTCTGGGAATAAGAGAAGTCAAACCAAAGGATGTCAATCTTACCGTAGTTGGTTAAAAGCTCGGTCACCTGATCCCGCATGTACTGCGCATATTTTTTTATGTCGCGGCCTTTGCTCTGCTCGTAAGCGTCCGGATCATCTCTGCGGGGATGTAAGGGATCAATCGGGAATTCCGGATGATGCCAGTCGATCAGGGAGTAATAAAAACCGATATGGAGCCCTTCTGCACGGAACGCATCCACATATTCGCGGATCAGGTCTTTGCCGCAGAGGGTGTTGGTGGACTTGTAATCGGTATATTTGCTGTCAAAAAGGCAGAAGCCCTCGTGATGTTTTGTTGTCATGACGACATATTTCATGCCTGCCGCTTTTGCCTGTCTTGCCCATTCCTTCGGGTCGTACAGATCCGGATTAAAGTGTTTAAAATAGAGATCGTAGTGATCTTCCGGGATCTCTTCGTAATTTTTGACCCATTCGTGGCGCGCGGGCATGGCGTATAAGCCGAAATGAATGAACATGCCGAAGCGATCATGGGTAAACCATGCGGTATCGCCGGGGGTAGGAAGTGTTTTGTAGCTGCTCATGGCAGAATCCTCCGTTTCAAAAAGTGTTGTAAAGTACGAATCCTTATGGCATTATTGTAAGAAATACCGGGCAATAGGAACATGGCAAAAGGATGTAAAAATATGGAATATTCACGCAGCCCGGATAGAAGATAAAAAGATAGAAAAGGACTGAAAAACTTGCAGATCACACAGAATCAGAATGCGATCCGGATATGGAAAAATCTGGAGCTGAATATTATATATGCAGGACATGCCATTGTCGGGCAGGACTGGAAGGAACCGAAGGTATGTTCTCCGTTTTCCCGCATTTATTACATCGTTGACGGGGAGGGCATCCTGACCGTAAACGGTCAGAGAATTGTCCTGAAAAAAGGGAGCGTCTGGCTGGTTCCGGCAGGCATGACCTTTGGATATTTCTGTGAGTCCTCAATGGAACAGCTTTTTTTTCATCTGAATGTACTTTGCAGCGATGGAACAGATTTATTGTATGGGGTCCGGCAGCTGTATGAGCGAAAAGAACAGACAGGGGAAATTGCGAGGGTCAAGGGACTGTATCAGAGTGAAACCATGACGGATGCGATCCGGCTGCAGGGAATGCTTTGGGAAACCCTTGCGGGATTTTTGGAGCAGGCAAAGTTGGATGGGGAGGAGTTAAAAGAGCACTCCCCCTTAATCGGACAGATGTTTGAGCTCGCGCAGAATCCGGTCAGTGCAGCGACACATGTGCGGACGCTGGCACAACAGCTCCATGTTTCGGAAAGCACACTCACACGCCGGTTCCGTGCAGAAACCGGGATTTCTCCGGGTGAATATCTGGAACGGCTTGTCGCAGGGCAGGCCTGCAGAATGCTCCTGTCCGAGGATTACAGCATCGCAGAGATCGCTGAGATCCTGCATTTTTCCGATCAGTTTTATTTCTGTAAATTCTTCAAACGTCATATGAATCTGACACCGAGCGCTTATCGGAGGCAGATGCGGAAAGGATAAAAATACCGGGCTTCCAATGCGTTCAAAACATTAGAAGCCCGGTATTTTATGATCGTAGGTTCTGTTCTTTTTTAAGGTTTTTCTGCGCGGTAGAGAGCATCAGTTTGATACGGTTCAACTGGTTTACTTCGCTGGCGCCGGGGTCATAGTCGATGGCAACGACGTTGGACTGCGGGTAGCGGCGGCGAAGCTCTTTGATGACACCCTTGCCGACAACGTGGTTGGGCAGACAGCCAAAGGGCTGGGTGCAAACGATATTATTGACACCCTCGTGGATCAGCTCGACCATTTCACCGGTTAAAAACCATCCTTCACCGGTCTGGTTGCCGATGGATACGATGGGCTCTGCGTAGGACACCAGATCATAAATAGAAGATGGCGGCGTGAAGTTTTTACTCTTTTTGAGCGCATCGGTTGCCGCACCGCGGATTTTTTCGACTGCCCAGATTCCCATCTTAGCGATTTTGGCGGTCGATTTTTTCGTGCCGAGATGCTCTGCCTTGTAAATCTGGTTGTAGAAGCAGTACAGCATGAAATCGAGCAGATCAGGTACAACGGCTTCAGCGCCTTCCGATTCCAGCAGTTCTACCAGATGGTTGTTTGCTGCTGGGGCAAATTTAACCAGGATCTCGCCGACAATGCCGACACGGGGCTTTTTCTCGTCTGTGATCGGGATACGGTCAAAGTCGTCAACTATTTCACGGCACATTTTGCGGAAGGTGAAGTAGTTCGGAAGCTTTTTCGTGGACAGGAAATTCTGGCACTTTTTTATCCACTTCTGATGAACCGCGTTGACGGAGCCGGGCTCTTTTTCGTAGGGGCGCATATGATAAACACAGCGCATGAAAATATCGCCGAAGATTGCACCGAAGGCCGCACGGGTCAGAAGGTTTGCATCCAGTTTAAATCCGGGGTTTGTCTCAATGCCGCCCATGTTGATGGAAACGACCGGAATGTATTCCATACCGGCTTTTTCCAATGCACGGCGGATGAAACCGATGTAGTTGGTTGCACGGCAGCCGCCGCCGGTTTGGGTGATAACAACCGCAACCTTGTGCAGGTCATATTTACCGGAAAGCAGGGCATCCATGATCTGGCCGACAACACACAGGGACGGATAGCAGGCGTCGTTGTTGACGTATTTTAAGCCAATGTCAACGGAATGACGATTATCATTATCTAATACTTCGAAATTATAGCCGCAGGACCGGAAAGCGGGTTCCAGCAGATCGAAATGGATCGGGGACATCTGCGGACAGAGGATCGTGTAGTCTTTGCGCATTTCTTCTGTAAAGATGACGCGGTTTAAGTTGGTCGGCATGATCTTGCGTTCCTGATGCTTCTTTTCGCGGACACGGATTGCAGAAAGCAGGGAGCGGACACGGATTCTTGCCGCACCGAGGTTGTTGACTTCGTCGATCTTTAAACAGGTATAAATCTTGCCGGAGCCGGAGAGAATGTCGTTGACCTGATCGGTGGTGACAGCGTCCAGACCGCAGCCAAAGGAGTTGAGCTGGATCAGATCCAGATCGTCTCGGGTGCGGACATAGGCTGCCGCCGCATACAGGCGGGAGTGATACATCCACTGGTCGGAAACGATCAGCGGACGGTCCGGGTGACCGAGGTGAGAAACGGAATCCTCCGTCAGGACAGCCAGCCCGTAGGAAGTAATCAGTTCCGGAATACCGTGGTTGATTTCAGGATCGACATGGTAGGGACGGCCTGCCAGCACGATGCCGCGTTTGTGATTTGCCTCCATCCACGCCAGGACCTCTTCGCCTTTTTTGCGCATATCGTCCCGGGCAGCTGTCATTTCATCCCAGCCTGCACGGGCTGCGGCAGTGACCTCTGCTGCAGGAATGTCAGAAAATTCCTTGATCAGCGCCTCGGTAGCGACTTCAAGGGAAGAAAACGCCATGAAGGGATTTCTAAATTTCACTTCCCCGCGGCCAATTTCCTCCACATTGTTCTTGATATTTTCCGAATAGGATGTAACGATCGGGCAGTTGTAGTGGTTATTGGCATCCGGGGTCTCATTTCTTTCATAGAACAGCGCCGGGTAGAAGATGAACGGAACGCCCTGTTTAATGAGCCAGGTCACATGACCGTGGGCAAGCTTTGCCGGGTAACATTCGGATTCGCTGGGAATGGATTCGATGCCCAGTGAATAAATGTTGTGGTTGGAAGCGGGGGACAGGATGACCTGATAGCCCAGTTTTGTAAAAAATGTAAACCAGAACGGATAGTTTTCATACATATTTAAAACGCGCGGGATGCCGACCGGTCCTCTGGGCGCCTGGTCAGCGGTCAGAGGTTCGTAGGAAAACAGCCGTTTTAATTTGTAGTCGAATAAGTTCGGTACCTGATTCGGGTTTTTCTGCTTGCCAAGGCCACGCTCGCAGCGGTTGCCGGAGATATACTGACGGCCGCCGGAGAAACGGTTGATTGTCAGACGACAGTTGTTGGTGCAGCCTTTACATTTTGCCATGCTGGTATCGAATTCCAGGGAATTGATCGCGTCAATCGAAAGCATGGAGGTCTGATAGCCGTCCGTGTAATGCTCGCGAGCTATTAAAGCTGCGCCGAATGCGCCCATGATGCCGGCGATGTCGGGACGGATCGCCTCACAGCCTGCGATCTTTTCGAAGCTGCGCAGTACGGCATCGTTATAGAAGGTACCGCCCTGAACGACGATCTGACTGCCCAGCTCGGAAGCATCGGACACCTTGATGACTTTAAATAACGCGTTTTTGATAACGGAATAAGCCAGTCCGGCTGAAATATCGGAAACGGAAGCGCCTTCCTTCTGCGCCTGTTTTACCTTGGAGTTCATAAATACGGTACAGCGCGTACCCAGATCGATGGGGTGTTCTGCAAACAGCGCAGCCTTGGCGAAGTCCTGAACGCTGTAGTTTAAGGATTTTGCAAACGTCTCGATAAAGGAGCCGCAGCCGGAGGAACATGCCTCGTTTAACTGTACGCTGTCTACGGTCTGATTTTTGATCTTGATACATTTCATATCCTGACCGCCGATATCGAGGATACAGTCTACCTTCGGATCAAAGAAAGCAGCAGCGTAATAATGCGCAACCGTCTCAACCTCACCGTCATCCAGCAAGAATGCGGCTTTCATCAGGGCTTCACCGTAGCCGGTAGAACAGGAACGGACGATTTTTGCACCGGCGGGCAGCTTTTTATAGATATCCTGGATCGCACCGATGGCGGTCTTTAACGGACTGCCGTTGTTGTTGGAATAAAAAGAGTACAGCAAAGAGCCGTCCTCTCCGACGAGGGCCGCTTTTGTCGTTGTGGAACCTGCATCGATACCCAGATAGCAGTTACCGGTATAGGTTTCGAGCGGCGCGGTTTTGACGCAGTGGCTGTCATGACGTTTGCAGAAGGCGTCATATTCTTCCTGGGAGGCAAACAACGGCTCCATACGTTCTACTTCAAATTCCATCTTGATGCCGGAGGAAAGCTTGTTGACCATTTCCTCCATCGTGTAAAAGACGTCCTCCTTTGCATTTAAGGCGGAACCAATGGCGGCGAAAAGGTGGGAATTGGCCGTGTCGATGATGTGTTCGTCATCCAGGTTCAGCGTGCGGATGAAAGCTTTTTTCAGTTCGGATAAAAAGTGCAGCGGACCGCCGAGAAATGCGACATGTCCGCGGATGGGCTTACCGCAGGCAAGACCGCTGATGGTCTGATTGACAACTGCCTGGAAAATGGAAGCAGAAAGGTCTTCTTTGGTCGCGCCGTCATTGATTAACGGCTGGATATCAGATTTTGCAAATACGCCGCAGCGCGCCGCGATGGTATAAAGGGAGCGGTAGCTTTTTGCATATTCATTCAGGCCGGCAGCATCTGTCTGCAGCAGGGAAGCCATCTGGTCGATGAAGGAACCGGTACCGCCGGCGCAGATGCCGTTCATACGCTGCTCAACATTCCCATTTTCGAAATAAATAATCTTGGCGTCCTCTCCGCCAAGTTCGATGGCAACATCTGTTTTGGGTGCCAGCTCCTGCAGGGACGTCGATACAGCGATAACCTCCTGTACAAAAGGAACCTGCAGATAGTTTGCAAGGGTCAGACCGCCGGAGCCGGTGATCATCGGATGCAGGGTGATATTGCCGAGTTTTGTATAGGCATCTTTCAGAAGGTCAGAAAGAGTCTCCTGAATGTTGGCAAAATGCCGTTTATAATCGGAGAACAGAATCTGGTGATTTTCGTCCAGAATGGCGATTTTAACTGTGGTGGAACCGATGTCGATTCCGAGGGTATATTGCATTTGATTCATAAGCGCTTGTCACTTTCTTCCTATTAAATGTGTGATAGTTCTTCTTTTTTGAGTCTGAATCATTATACGACAGGATTTTTCAGGTTTCAATCGGTGATTTGCTAAAAATTTGCTAAAATTTGTATAAAGTGGGAAATTTTTGATTTCTTAAAGAATTATAAAAACGATAAAATAAAAAGGCACATCGTTGCCTTTTTTTTGTTGGAATGATATCATAAACACAGTCTTTCATAAATTTTTATGGAAAACCCGAAACGGCGGCGCGCAAAAATGCGTCTGCTATTATAGAAGGAAAGGAACATTATCCTATGAATCAACATAATGGACTGAGACGGAAGCTGGAAAAATATGCCATTCCGAATCTTACGCTTTATCTGATTATCTGTTACGGAATCGGTTATCTGATGCAGTATCTGGTGCCCGCAGGGTATCAGTATCTGATGCTTGACCCGTTCCTCGTGTTAAAAGGGCAGGTCTGGAGACTGGTTACCTGGATCCTGATTCCGCCGGATAGCTCGAATATTTTCTTTGTGCTGATCACGCTGTATCTGTATTATTCGCTGGGCGGTCTGTTGGAGCGCATCTGGGGAACATACAAATATAATGTATATCTGTTCTCCGGTCTGTTGTTTACGATCCTTGGCGCCTTCGTCCTGTGCGGTTACAGCGTGCTGATGGGTGCGCAGCCGACGATGTATACAGGATTGTACCTGTTAAACAACGGCAGTGCAGTATATTTTGGACAGTTTTCCACCTATTATATCAACATGTCCATTTTCCTGGCATGTGCGGCCAGCATCCCGGACGTGCAGGTGCTGCTGATGTTTATTTTTCCGATCAAGGTCAAATGGCTCGGTATCGTTTACGGCATCATTTTGCTGGTAAACTGCATTCAGGGTGGTATCGCAACCTGGATTGTGGTGATTTTCTCACTGTTGAACTTCCTGGTATTTTTCCTGCGCTCGAAAGGAAAGATGCATCTGTCGGTGGGGCAGATCAAGCGGCAGCAGGAATTTCATCAGAAGATGCGGTCGGCAGGGCAGACGAAAGGGATTACGCGGCACAAATGCGCGATCTGCGGCAGAACGGAGCTGGACGGAGACGATCTGGAATTCCGTTTCTGCTCCAAGTGTAACGGCAACTACGAATATTGTCAGTATCATCTGTTTACGCACGAGCATGTAAAGTAAGGCGTGCAGGCTTTGCAGCGAAACGGCGGTATCCGCTGGCGCTGTCCGGGCAGGCATGAGAAATTATAAAATTTGTGAGGAAAATTATGAGGGAAGAACAAATTTTTGCAAAAACACTGGAAGAGCTTTCAGCGCTTGCAAAGGAGCAGGGAAATATGCTTTCGGAGGAACAGGTTACAGAGGCCTTTGACAAGGCAAAGCTGAATCTGGGAGAGCCGCAGCTGGAGATGATTTTTGCCTATCTCAAAAATAAAAAGATCGGCATCGGGCAGCCTGCAGATCCCTTTGACTATATGACACGGGAAGAAATCGACTATCTGGAAGAATATTTAAAGGCAGTGCAGGCTGGTGCGGATGTGACGGATGGTGTGAAAGAAGCGGTCCTTTTATCCGCTATGGCGGGCGATGCGGACGCAAAGCACCGGATGATCGAAATCTTTCTGCCGCAGGTGGCGGAGATCGCAAAGCTCTACGCCGGACAGGGCGTTTTTCTGGAAGACCTGATCGGAGAAGGCAATGTGGCGCTGACGATGGCGGCAGAGATGCTGGACTGTGCGCAGAATGCCAAAGAAGCTGAGGGCACGATCGCCAGCATGATCATGGAGGCGATGGAAAATTATATTTCTGAAAATGCTTCCGAAAAAAAGACGGGCGAAATGCTTGCTGAAAATGCCAATGATATTCTGGAAAAAGCGGAGGAACTGTCAAAGGAGCTCGGCCGCAAGGTGACGGTGGAAGAGCTGTCCGAAGAAACCGGAATTTCGGAAGAAAAAATTCGGGATGCAGCCAGAATCACCGCAGATCATATTGAATTTCTGGAATCGGAGGGCTGACGCATGGACATGCCGCAAAATCAGGATTTTAAGTATGTCCTGCAGGATTTTGGAAATATTTATATCGGTGCCCGTTATTCCTATGAGGAAATGTTAAAAAGTGAGGAGATTCCTTATAAATGGAAAGCGATCATCCGACATTATCTGTTGAAGGAGACCTCGCCGGAGACGACGATGGAAAATCATATCTTTTTTATGAAAGAGGATGATTTTTCTTATGAGACGTTTCAGGAGCTGAAGGCATCGTTTAAGATGAGCGTATGGATAGAGGCAGACGGGAAAAGGCATAAGCATGGGCATTACGAAAGCCGGGAATACAAAATTTCCGAAATCGTACAGAGTGAAGAGCTTCACAGAAAGATGGATACGATTATCGTGGAAGAGCTTCATCTGACCAAGCTTGCGCTGATGATGTTTTCCGTGTGAGACAAATATCTGATACAGGAGAGGGAGAGAAAATGAGAATAGAAGATCTGGCAGCTTATGAGATCATCAGCCGACAGAAGATCCATGATTTAAGATCGGAAGGATATCTGCTGCGCCACAAAAAGAGCGGTGCGCGGATCGCACTGTTATCCAATGAGGATGAAAACAAAGTATTTTACATCGGATTTAAGACGCCTCCGGCGGACAGCACAGGTGTTGCGCATATTCTGGAGCATTCCGTTCTGGAAGGCTCGAAGGAATTTCCGGTCAAAGACCCTTTTATTGAACTTGTAAAAGGATCTATGAATACGTTTTTAAATGCCATGACCTATCCGGACAAGACGATGTATCCGGTTGCAAGCTGCAACGACAAGGATTTTGCAAACCTGATGCATGTTTATATGGATGCAGTATTTTATCCGGATATTTATAAGCAGCCCAACATCTTTTATCAGGAGGGCTGGCATTATGAATGTGAGTCTGAAACAGACGACCTGATCTATAACGGTGTCGTATATAATGAAATGAAAGGCGCGTATTCGAGCGCGGATGATCTGCTTGACAGAGAGACTTTTAACAGCCTGTATCCGGACACTGCATACGGTGTGGATTCCGGCGGAAGACCTTCCGATATTCCGTCGCTGACTTATGAAGCTTTTCTGGATTTTCACAGAAGATATTATCATCCGTCAAACAGCTATATTTATTTCTATGGCGATATGGATATGGAAGAACGTCTGACCTATCTGGATGAGGCATATCTGTCCCATTTTGAAAAAATTGACGTGGAGGCAAACATCAGTCTGCAGGAGCCTTTTGCTGCACCCAGGGAAGCTGTAAAGCCCTACTCGATCACCGAGAGCGAGCCGCTGGAGCACAATACCTACCTGACCTGCAGTATGACTGCCGGGGACGTTTTAAACCGGGAAGAATACATTGCCTTTCAGATTCTGGACTACGCGCTTTGTTCCTCCCAGGGCGCGCCCTTAAAGCAGGCACTTTTGGATGCAGGCATCGGCGAAGACATCTACAGTGATTATGACAACGGGACGAGACAGCCATATTTCTCCATCGTCGCTAAGAATGCGGATGCTTCCCGGAAAGAAGAATTTTTAAGGATCATTGACGAGACACTGGAAAAGCTTGTTGCAGAGGGACTGGATCAAAAGCGTTTGCAGGCCGGCCTGAATTATTACGAATTTAAGTATCGGGAAGCGGATTATGGTATTTTCCCTGCAGGGTTGATGTATGGTCTGCAGGTAATGGACAGCTGGCTTTACGATGAAACCAGGCCGTTTATCCATATCGAAGCGGGCGATACTTACCGCAGCCTGAGAGAAAAGGTGGAGACCGGATATTTTGAACAGCTGATTGAAAAGCATCTGCTGCACAATCCGCACAGAAGCGTGCTGCTGCTCGTACCCGAAAGAGGGCTGACCGAAAAAAAGGATCAGGAGTTGGCAGATCGCCTGCAGGCTTACAAGGAAACGCTGACTGCAGAAGAAATCGAAAAAATTGTGGAAAAGACAGCTGCGCTGAAAGCGTTTCAGGAAGAACCCGACCGCCCGGAGGATCTGGCGAAGATTCCGCTGCTGGAAAGAAGCGATATTCGTCGGGAGATCGAGCCGATCATTTTGGAAGAACGTAAAATCGAAGACACAAAACTGATTTACCATAAAATCGAAACCAACGGCGTCAGTTATTTTCGCCTGCTGTTCGATATCAGTGAGGTTCCGGCAGAGCTGTTTGCCTATGTCGGCATTTTGAAGGCGGCGATCGGCCTGGTGGATACGCAGAATTATTCCTATCAGGAGCTGTTTACGCAGACAGACCTTTTGACCGGAGGAATCGTGCCGGTTACGAATATTTATCCGAATATCACAAATCCGTCCGAACGCAAAATTACGTTTGAAATCAAAGGAAAAGCGTTCCATGCGCATTTAAAGGACGCGATGGAGCTGACAGCAGAGATGCTGGTACGTTCCAATTATACGGATGCGAAGCGCCTGTACGAGATTCTGACAGAGTTGAAATCGAGACTGCAGTCCTCCATGATTTCCGCAGGACATACGATTGCGGCGGGCAGGGCAATGTCCTATACGTCCGAGACGGTAGCAATTCAGGAAATTTTAAGCGGCATGGACTTTTATCGGCTGGTGGATAGGCTCTGCACAAACTGGGACGAAGAAAAAGAGAAGCTTCCGGAGATTTTGAAACGGCTGAGCGAGTGCATGTTCCGTCCGGAAAACCTGATGTTTGATTTTACCGCAGAAGAGGAAGAACAGGAAAAGCTGTTTGAAGCAGAAGCCAAAGCGCTGAAAAAAGATTTGTTTACCTGCCCGGTGGACAGAGAGCCGGTGCATGCTGCGGTTTCGAAGAAAAATGAGGGCTTTTTATCAGCTTCTCAGGTACAGTATGTGTGCCGCGCCGGAAATTATAAAAAGAACGGGTTGGAATATACCGGAGTGCTGCGGATGCTGCGCGGTATTTTAAATACGGATTATCTCTGGAACACAGTCCGCGTCAAGGGCGGCGCTTACGGCTGCATGTGCAGCTTCGGAAAGAGCGGAGATGCCTATATCGCCTCTTACCGCGATCCGAATCTTGGCAAGACGATCGAAGCCTATGAGGGCATCGTGGAGTATGTAGCGCATTTCGCAGGGGATGAGCGCTCGATGACTCAAGCGGTCATCGGCACGGTCAGTGAAATGGATGCGCCGATGAACCCGGCTGCAAAGGCGCTGCGCGCGCTGAGCATTTATCTGACCGGACAGACCGCAGAGCAGCTGCAGAAGGAGCGGGATCAGGTTCTGGATGCGACGGCGGAGGATATCCGGGCGCTTGCCGGTCACATGAAGGCATTTCTGGAAGACGACTGCCTGTGTGTTGTCGGAAATACGAAGAAGATCGAAGAGGAAAAAGAACGCTTCGGGACACTGGAACAGCTGCTTTGAAGCACGCGGCTGCCCGGACAAAAGTTCGGTGCAACCGATGGAGCATATACACAATGGGAAGCTTAGAAGGGAGGGATTTTCATGTTGAAAAAGAAAATGGCGAAGGTACTGACGGGTGTTTTAGCCCTATCCATGCTGTCGGGCTGCGGCTCGGCGAGCAAAATGGCGATGGAATCCGCCTATGATACGGCTGCGTCAAACTACAGTGCTGCGGGCGGTGTATATTATGACAGCGGCGACTATGAGTATGCCGATGAAGTATCGGAAGAAAACGGCTCGTCCCAGGCGGAAACCGTAGAAAAGGGAGAGACGACCGGGCGCAAGCTGATCCGAAATGTGGATATGGACGTAGAGACGGAAAGCTTTGACGCGCTCCTTGCGTCTGCACAGTCTCAGGCGGAGGAGCTTGGAGGCTACATAGAAAGCAGCAGCATTTCCAATAGCAGTTATGCCAGTTCAACGTCTGCTGCCAGAAGCGCACGTCTGACGGCAAGAATTCCTTCGGAGAAGCTCGATGGCTATCTGGCGGGAATTTCCAAGCAGTCCAATGTGACGAGAAAATCTGAATCCACAGAGGATGTGACGTTGCAGTATGTGGATCTGCAGAGCCACAAAAAGGCACTTCTGGCAGAACAGGAAAGCCTCCTCTCCATGATGGAGCAGGCGGAATCCATCGAGGATATCATTGCGATCAACGAGCAGCTGACCGATGTACGCTATCAGATCGAAAGCATGGAATCCCAGCTTCGCACCTATGACAATCAGGTGGATTACAGCACGGTCAACCTCTATATCGACGAGGTGGAGCGCTACACGCCAGGAGCGGCAAAGAGCGCGGGTGCGCGGATTGCAGAGGGCTTTTCTGCAAATATTTACAGGGTTGGAAGCTTTTTCAAAAATTTCGCAATTGAATTTATTATTCTCTTGCCGATCCTGATTGCGATTGCAATCGTACTCGGAATTGCGATCCTGATTGTACGGATAATTATCAAGATAAGTGAAAAGCATCAGGCGGGAAAAAAGACATCGGCAAAAACAGAAATCAAAACCGGGGACAGATACAGACAAAAACCGGGAAAGGAACAGATACATGGCGCAGAACAAACAGAAAAAAGCGGGCTTTGCAACGCTGGTAGGACGCCCGAACGTGGGCAAGTCCACACTGATGAATCATCTGATCGGACAGAAAATCGCGATCACATCCAATAAACCCCAGACGACAAGAAACCGGATTCAGACCGTCTATACGGGACCGAAGGGACAGATTGTGTTTCTGGATACGCCGGGCATCCATAAGGCGAAAAACAAGCTCGGCAACTACATGGTAAAGGTGGCGGAAAGCACATTTTCCGATGTGGACGTCATTCTCTGGCTGGTAGAGCCGACGACCTATATCGGTGCCGGGGAACGGCATATCCTGGAGCAGTTAAAACGCAGCAGGCTGCCGGTCATTCTCGTGATCAACAAGATCGACACTGTTCCTAAAACAGCCGTTTTGGATGCGATGGAAACCTACCGCAAAGAGATGGATTTTGCAGAAATCGTCCCGGTATCGGCGCTTCGCAGCAACAATACCGATACGCTGTTGGACTGCATTTTCAAATATCTTCCCTATGGAGAGCCATTCTACGATGAAGATACAATCACAGACCAGCCGCAGCGTCAGATCGTTGCAGAGATGATCCGGGAAAAGGCGCTGCGCTGTCTGGAAGAGGAAATTCCCCACGGCATCGCAGTGGCGGTCGAACGGATGGAATTTAAGGAGCATATCGTCAATATCGATGCGACGATCATCGCACAGAAACCAAAGATGCGTCCGCATATCGAACAGATGGAGAAGAATATTGCAGCAGCTGCAGGGAAATATCACATAACTTCAGCAGAGGACGTTGTCTTCTGCCTTATGAGGGAAAAACAAGAAAGTCTATTTATCGCTATAAATACGGAAACAGACAGGAATATGCGAAAGCATATGCGCAGCTTATGGCAGAAGAAATGAGCGATTTTATACAAAACTGCAGGGCCGATGCACTGATCCCTGTTCCGCTGCATATCAGGCGGCAGCAGAAGCGCGGATACAATCAGGAAACGCTTCTGGCAAAGGCGCTTGGCAGCATTTTCCACATTCCGGTTTACTCACATCTGATATGCAGAACAAAAAATACGATTCCACAGAAAAAGCTCACATTCTCACAGCGTCAAAATAATTTGAAA
>OMCE01000601.1_pt1 | contig 17993 bp, 10 predicted proteins | sample 1644981 | NCBI WGS metagenome assembly OMCE01 (sample SAMEA103958151, study PRJEB25191) | human gut metagenome | reverse complement strand
TGTTGCTCAGGTGCTTATAAAAAATATTAAATTATAGTGTTGCGGAAATTAGAGTATGTACAATCTCGCCGACACCTATTTCGTGGGAAGCATCAATACCCAGAGCGTAGCGGCTGTGGGAATATCGTTTGCCATGATGGCGGTAATACAGGCTGTTGGCTTCTTCTATGGTCATGGAGCTGGCAATTATATCTCTCGTAAGTTGGGCGCCAAAGAGGAGGAGAACGCCAGAAAGATGGCGACAACAGGCTTTGTATTGAGCTTTCTCACAGGTTTGGTCATCGCAATACTGGGACAGCTGTTTCTTACCCCACTCTGCCTTACCTTGGGCTCTACTCCCACCATTCTTCCCTATACAGAGCGTTATCTGGGCATTATCCTGTTAGGGGCTCCTTTCATGACCACTTCGCTCACTCTCAACAACATGATGCGTTTCCAGGGTAACACGATGTATGCGATGAAAGGCATCATGTCAGGCGTATTGCTGAATCTGATTCTCGCCCCATTGCTCATTCTCTACTTCGAGCTGGGCATTACGGGTGCAGCCATCGCCACTCTCATCAGCCAATGTTTCGGTTGCACCATCCTCTTCTGGATGACGCACAAGGGGCAGAACATCCGAATCCACCTTCGCTACTTCACACCTAGCAAGGCTTATGCCAAGGAAATCATCTTTGGCGGAACCCCTTCCCTGTCAAGACAAGGCTTGGGAAGTATCGCCACCTTGGTATTGAATGTGGCAGCGGGAGCTTACGGAGATGCTGCCATTGCCGGCATGAGCATCGTCACCCGCATCTCTTTCTTTACCTATGCTGTGGTAATCGGATTGGGTCAAGGATTCCAGCCTCTCTGTGGTTTCTGCTATGGAGCCAGACTATATGCCCGCGTCAAGGAAGCTTTTTATTACTGCATCAAGTGTGGCACCATATTCCTGGCTATCTGTGCCGTAATTGGCTTCATTTTCTCAGAGCCTATCATCGAACTCTTCCGTGATGATGCCAAGGTAATAGAGGTTGGTTCCATGGCTTTGAAATGGCAGGTTATCAGTTTTCCTCTGGTTGCCACCATCGTACTTACCAATATGCTGATGCAGACCATCCGCAAGCCTATCCGTGCCAATATCGTAGCTGGAGCAAGAAGCGGTTTGTTCTTCATTCCGCTCATCTTTATCCTACCCCATTTCTTCGGTTTGCTGGGGGTAGAAATGTGTCAGGCATGGGCAGACTTCTGCTCCTTTGCAGTAGCTATTCCGATAGCATGGAGTGCGTTCAGAGATATGAGAAAGGTGTGAATGCCCATTCTTTGTTCTTTGAAAAAGTCATGGGATTATTAGCAAAAATCATAGCTGTCTTTTGGTTTTCTTGAAAGATTTTTGTAATTTTGCAGGCTGAAAGAAAGAAGAGAAATGGAGAAAGCAAAATATAGTATCGGACTAGATGTTGGCTCTACAACAGCCAAAGTTGCCGTTATCGATGGCAAGAAAAACTTGATTTACTCAAAATACGAACGCCACAACGCTCGTGTCAAAGAACTTGTGTCTCATTATTTCGATGAGATTAACCAGTTGATAGGCGATACAAAGGTAAATATCTGCGTTACGGGAAGCGTGGGCATGGCTACGGCAGAACAGCTGCAGGCTGAGTTTGTTCAGGAAGTAGTGGCAGCATCGGTTTATGCCCGTAAGGCTCATCCTGAGGCAAAGGCTCTCATCGATATCGGTGGAGAGGATGCCAAGGTTGTTTTTTTCAAGCCTAATGGGGGAATGGAGCTACGCATGAATGGAAACTGTGCCGGAGGTACTGGTGCATTTATTGACCAGATGAGCGTATTGATGGGTGTAGACAATCAGAAGATGAGCCAGTTGGCTATGAATGCCCAACATGTTTATCCGATGGCAGCCCGCTGTGGTGTCTTCGCCAAGACCGATATCCAGAATCTCATGGCACGCAATCTTCCGGAAGAGGATATTGCAGCCAGTATCTTTCATAGCATCGCAGTACAAACTGTGGTGACGCTTTCTCACGGCATCGACTTCGAGGCTCCTATCCTGCTTTGCGGTGGTCCGCTGACCTTTCTCCCTGCACTCCGCAAAGCATTCTGCGACTATATGCAGCTGTCAGAAAATGATTTCATCGTATCAGAAAATAGCAATCTGATTCCTGCGCTGGGATGCGCCTACCGTAATTCTCCCACAGATTCCGCAGATTCTACAGATGCTTCTGATTCTGACGGAATCCAGCTTTCCATACTCAGAAAGCGCTTACATCAGGAAATAAAGGTTGAGTGGAACAGTAGCTTGGAACCTTTATTTAAAAACGAAATGGAGCACGATAAATGGCTCCAGTCAAAAGCAAGATTCGCTACCGAAATCCATCCTCTGGCAAAAGGTAAGCAGCAGGTGGTTATCGGTATTGATTCCGGCTCCACTACGACCAAGATTGTGGCAGTTAGAATGGGAAGCAATACGGATACAGATGCTAAATCTGCCCAAAAGGACAAGGGCGATATTGTCTTTACAAACTATCGTCTGAACCTAGGCAACCCTATTAAGGCGGTAGCCGATGGTCTGAACGCCCTGAAGCAGGAAGCAGAACATAGAGGGGCTGAACTGGAAATCGTAGGCTCTTGTTCTACCGGCTATGGCGAGGAACTGATTAAGGCTGCATTCGGACTTGACAGCGGCATTATCGAAACCATGGCACACGAACGGGCAGCTGCATCACTCATGCCCGACGTCAGTTTCATCCTTGATATTGGCGGACAGGACATGAAGGCTATCTTTGTTGAGAAAGGAGCTGTTGTGAGAATGGAACTCAACGAGGCCTGCTCTTCCGGTTGCGGAACCTTCATACAGACTTTTGCCAATAACATGGGATATTCTGTAGGTGATTTCGCCAAACTTGCCTGCCAGTCTAAAGCTCCTTGCGACCTGGGTACCCGCTGTACGGTCTTCATGAACTCCAAGGTAAAGCAGGTTCTCAGAGAGGGGGCTTCGGTGGCTGATATTTCTGCCGGAATCTCTTATTCGGTTATCAAGAACTGTCTTTATAAAGTACTGAAACTCCATGGTAACGAGAACCTTGGAGGAAAAATCGTCGTACAGGGTGGTACCATGAGAAACGATGCTGTGGTAAGAGCTTTCGAATTGCTGACTCATACCGAAGTGGCCCGTAGCAACATGCCGGAATTGATGGGTGCCTACGGCTGTGCACTCCATGCGGCAGCTGATTACCCAACAGAAACGAATGCCCGGAGCATTGACGACCTTCTGAATCTAGCTCATTACGAAACCAGGCAGTTGCAATGTAAAGGCTGTGAGAACCATTGCTATGTTTCTCGCTACACCTTCGCTGGTGGCAATAAGTTTTACTCGGGAAACAAGTGTGAACGGGTTTTCAACAACAAGGGTGCAAATGAGATAAAAGGTAAGAATATTTACGAATATAAATATCACTTGCTCTTTGACGGTAAGGAAATTAAGCACTTTGATGTCACAAAACGCCACATCAAGGTTGGTATCCCCCGCATTCTCAACATGTATGAGGATTTCCCGTTCTGGAATGCCCTGCTTCATGCAGCAGGTTTCGATGTCATTCTCTCTTCTGATTCAACCTTCAGCCAGTATGAAGGAGCCTTGAATACAGTTATGAGCGATAACATCTGCTTCCCTGCCAAGTTGGCTCACAGTCATCTCAAAGAGCTTAATGAGAACCCGGAGGTAGACCGCATCCTGATGCCATACGTAGTATATGAACACAATGACGACCCGAAGAATACGCTGAACAGCTTCAACTGTCCTGTGGTTTCGGGCTATAGCGATGTCATCAAATCGGTAATAGATCTGAAGAAACCGATAGATTCTCCAGTCATCAACTTTGCACAATCCAAGGCTTTGGAAAAGCAAATCGTGGATTATCTCAAGAAGTTGGGAGTAGACAGAAAGACTGCCCGAAAGGCCTTGAGAGAAGCGCTCTATGCGCAAACTGCCTATTCAGCAGAAATCAAGACGAAAGCTTGGGAGATTCTCAATCAGAACGAGGAAAAACCTCGTCTTACCATCCTCCTGGCTGGCCGTCCTTATCATACAGACCCGTTGGTTCAGCACAAGTTGAGCGAGATGATTGCAAACCTGGGAGTCAACGTAATCAGCGAAGACATCGCCAGAGGCTCATCAGACAACAACGATGCATACAACAGCCAGCCAGAGACTTATCTTGTCAAGCAATGGGCTTACATGAACCGCATCATGAAGGCTGCGCAATGGGCAGCCGAACAGGGTGACAATGTACATTTCGTACAGATGACCAGCTTCGGTTGCGGACCGGACAGCTTTATCCAGGACGAGATTCGTGACATCATGAAGCGCCACAACAAGCCTTTCACGCTCTTGAAGATAGATGATGTCAGCAATATTGGTTCGCTGAAGCTTCGTGTCCGCTCGCTGATAGAAAGTCTTAAAGTTAAAAGTAATCATAAGGTTCAAAGCTCAAAGTTCAATGTTCAAAGTCTCAAACAGACCAAGGTTTTCACCAAGCAGGATGTGCATCGCAAGATTCTCGCTCCGTTCATGACTGAGTATCTCACTCCTATCATTCCTCCTATCCTGAAGCTGATAGGTTATGATGTAGAAGTTTTGCCTATGAGTGATGAAGCTAGTGCAGAAATTGGCTTGAGATTCGCCAACAATGAGGTTTGCTACCCTGCAACACTCATCGTGGGCGACATCATCAGAGCCTTGAAATCTGGCAAATACGACCTCAAGAACACAGCAGTAGTAATGAGTCAGACGGGTGGACAATGTCGTGCAACCAACTATGCAGGCCTCATCAAACGGGCGATGATTTCCAACGGTTTCCAGGATGTACCATTACTCACACTAGGCGTAACAGCCTCGACAGGCGAAGCTTCCGGTTCTACGGATGATAAGCAAGACTATAATGAGCAGGATGGCTTCAACGTGCCTTGGCTAAAATACAGCCAGATTATCGTTACCGCTATTTTCTATGGCGATGCGATTAACGAGATGTACAACGCCTGCATCGCAAGAGAACGGAAACAGGGAATAGCCAAGGAATTACGGGATAAGTACATACGCCTCATCGACGAGCCTATCGCCCGAAACTCAGCAAAAGGTCTCATCAAGCTCCTGGAACAGGCTGCAGAGGAATTCAACCAGATGACCCTAGACAAGGATGTACCTAAAGTGGGCATCGTAGGAGAAATCTTCCTGAAGTTCAATCCTTTTGCCCATCAGTACCTGGAGCGATACATCATCTCTAAGGGCATCGAGGTTGTACCACCACTACTCGCTCCATTCTTCCTACAGGAATTCGTGAATGTAGAGATACAGAAGCACATGCGACTGAATTGTACCAAGGTACCAGACTTCATCATCAAGGGTGCTTATCAGGCATTGATAGGCAGAAGATTGCGCCAGGTGAACAAGGCAGCCAGCAAGTTCCGCTACTTCCGTCCATTCACCAATATTTATGATGATGCGAAGGATGTGCAGGGATTGGTTTCGCTGGCAGCACAGTTTGGAGAAGGCTGGCTCCTGCCTGCCGACATCGTGGGTTATATCCGAGACGGAGTGAATAATATCATCTCGCTCCAGCCATTCGGCTGCATCGCTAACCACGTGATTTCCAAGGGAATCGAAAAACGGATACATGAGCGTTTCCCTCAACTGAACCTGGTATCCCTCGATTTCGATTCGGGAGTTTCAGAAGTAAATGTCACCAACCGATTGCTGCTCTTTTTAGACAGTATCACAGAATAGAAGCCGAAAAAGCAGATTCCGTATTTTAGTGAATCTGCTTTTTCTGTTTCGATTATTCTACAAAAAAGCAAAAAAACAGCCGTCATTTTTTTGCAATTCAAGAAATAAATCGTATCTTTGCACACGAATTTTATTGATACATGAAGAAAATGAGTAAAGATACATTAACTCATCAGCTGACAGAGACCATCGACGAGCTTTCTTGCGCCGATTCATTAAAAGGGCTATTCCATCAGCACAGAGACGGAAATCCACTTCCTTCGGGCAAGGCGCTCGAAGATATCATCAATCTGTCTCGCTCCATCCTCTTTCCGGGATATTTCGGCAATTCTTCCGTTAATATCTCCACTATCAAATATCATATTGGAGTAAGAGTAGAGAAACTCTACGAGATGCTTGCAGAACAGATTCTCGCCGGACTCTGCTTCGCCAATGATTGCGAAACTGAGACACAGGCTGATCTACAGCATCAACGTGCCAAGGCTGGCGTTATCGCAGCAAAAGCCATCATGGAGTTTCCAAAACTTCGTAAAATTCTCGCCACTGACGTGGAGGCTGCCTATAATGGAGACCCTGCGGCAATGAGCCACGGAGAAATCATCTCCTGCTATCCTGTCATCAAGGCGATAACCAACTATCGTATCGCTCATGTTCTTCACCTGCTCGGTGTGCCACTCATCCCCCGTATGATGACCGAGCTGGCACATTCAGAGACCGGTATCGATATCAATCCAGAGGCTACCATCGGTCACCACTTCACCATCGACCATGGAACGGGTGTGGTAATCGGAGCCACCTGCATCATCGGCAACAACGTGAAACTCTACCAGGGTGTAACCCTCGGAGCCAAGAGTTTTCCACTCGATAAGGACGGCAACCCTATCAAGGGAATCCCTCGTCACCCTATCCTGGAAGACGATGTCATCGTCTATGCCAATGCTACAATCCTCGGTCGCATCACCATCGGAAAGGGCTGCGTAGTAGGAGCAAACGTATGGGTAACCAAGGATATGCAACCCAAAACAAAGAAATATAGAAAAGAAAAACAAAGTTTATTAGATATAGAATTCAATAATGGAACAGGAATTTGAACTCATTGCCAAGACCTTCATGGGCCTCGAGCCTGTCTTGGCTGAAGAGCTCACCCAGTTGGGTGCCAATAATGTACAGATCGGTCGCCGCATGGTGTCTTTCACAGGCGACAAGGAAATGATGTATCGTGCTAACTTCCAGTTGCACACAGCCATCCGTATCTTAAAGCCTATCAAGCACTTCAAGGCTCGTTCTGCCGAAGAAGTGTACGATCAGATTCAGAAGATTAAGTGGGATGACATCTTAGACGTGAAGAAGACATTCTCAGTAGATTCAGTAGTTTACTCCGAGGAATTCCGCAACTCACGCTTTGTTACTTACAAGGTAAAAGATGCTATCGTAGACTGGTTCCGCGAGAAGCAGGGCACACGTCCTAACATCAGCGTATCCAACCCAGACATCCGTCTTAATATCCATATCGCAGAAGATAACGCTACTTTGAGTCTCGACTCAAGTGGTGAAAGCTTACACCGCCGTGGCTACCGTCAGGAACAGGTTGAAGCACCATTGAACGAGGTTCTGGCTGCAGGTATGATTCTGATGACCGGCTGGAAGGGCGAATGCGACTTCATCGATCCTATGTGTGGTTCTGGCACCATCGCTATCGAAGCAGCACTTATTGCCCGCAACATCTCTCCAGGTGTATTCCGCAAGGAGTTTGCCTTCGAGAAGTGGAACGATTTCGATCAGGAGCTTTTCGATATGATTTACAACGATGATTCTCAGGAACGCGAGTTCGAGCACCATATCTACGGTTATGATGTAGATATGAAGGCTGTGAACACTGCCAACCTCAACGTGCGTGCAGCCGGACTGAGCAAGGATATCACCATCGCACAGCAGGACTTCAAGAACTTCACTCAGCCAGCAGAGAAGAGCATCATAGTGATGAACCCTCCATACGGTGAGCGTATCTCTACCCCTAACCTCTTGAATACCTACAAGATGATTGGCGAGCGCTTCAAGAAGGCTTTCGCAGGCAACGAGGCTTGGGTATTGAGTTACCGCGAGGAATGCTTTGAGCAGATTGGTCTGAAGCCATCTATCAAGATTCCTGTATACAACGGAAGTTTGGAATGCGAATTCCGCAAGTACGTGATGTTCGACGGTAAGATGAAGGAATTCCGCTCTGAAGGCGGTATTGTCAAGACCGAAGCCGAGAAGCGCGAAATGGCTCAGAAGCATCGTTTCAAGAAAGAGCGCGAGTTTAAGAAACGCATAAGCGAGGAGACAGAAAACGAGGATGCAGACATCCGCAGCTTCCAGTTCCATAGCCATCGCCTGGAAGACTTTGAAAAGCGCCGCAATGAGATTCGCCGTGGCGGACGTGGCGGACGAAGCCACGATGATGATGACCGCAAGGGCGGACGCAGCTTCGGCGGAAAGCGTGGCAACGACCGTAACGACAAGCGTGGTGGATTCAAGGGAGACCGTCGCGGTGGTCGTGATTTCGGAGGAAAGCGTGGTGGCAAGCCTAGCTTCAACACCGACTTCGATGATGAGGATTAAAAACTACGCATCAAACCATACAAGACCTTGACGTGGCATTCTGCCACATCAAGGTTTTTATTCATTCAATCAACAAACAAAATAACAATGAATCTAAAGAATTCAATTTATAAATTATCTTTTGCAGCAATGATTTCCATGATGGCAATGAATGCAACCGAGATACAGGCTCAGGGCGTGGTTCCTGCACAGAAGGGTGAAAAGACCTTCACCTTGGAAGATTTGAACTTCGGTGGTCATAACTATCGCAACATGGTGGCAAAGAACCGCTGGTGTACCTGGTGGGGAAATGAACTCATTCGCCAGGACGTGGAGGCTTGCTATCTCGTGAACAAGGCTACGGGCAAGGAGACCAAACTCTTCGGCATCAACGACATCAACCAGTGGATTGCTCCTACCAAGGACATCAAGGTAAGAGCTCTCTACAACGCTCAGTTCCCTTTTGCAGGCAAGAGCATCGTAATGGTAAGCAATGGCAGCAAGACCTACACCATCGACTTCAAGAAGCATAAGCTGCTGAGCGAGATGGAGTTTGAAGATGGCGAGAACCTCCTCGAAGCTAACGCACAGCAGAATGCATTCGCCTATCTGAAGGGCAGCAACCTCTATGTGCGCACCTTCAACGTAGCCAACAATGCCATGACAAGAGAGAAGAAGTCCCACGATTTCCAAATCTCTACAGACGGCAGCCGCTCTATCGTGTATGGTCAGAGTGTTCACCGCGATGAATTCGGCATCAGCAAGGGTACCTTCTGGAGCCCTAACGGCGAACTGCTCGCCTTCTACCGCATGGACCAGAGCATGGTAACAGATTATCCGCAGGTGGATATCCCGGAGATTGATTACTTCAATCATCCTGAGACAGAAACCTGCTGCGCCAAGCCTGCACCAGACAAGTATCCGATGACAGGCGAGACATCGCACAAGGTAACTGTGGGCGTGTTCGACTGCATGACCGGCAAGACCATCTATTTGAAGGCTGGCGATCCTACAGACCGCTACTTCACCAACATCTCATGGAGCCCGGACAGCAAGACCATCTATATGTTCGAACTGAACCGCGACCAGAACGACTGTCGCCTGACAGCCTACAGCGCAGAGACTGGTGAGAAGACCGGTGAACTCTATCGCGAGACCGATGAGAAGTATGTAGAGCCTTGCCACCCAATCCAGTTCCTGCCTTGGGACAATAGCAGCTTCATCATGCAGAGCCGCAAGGATGGCTACAACCACCTCTATCTCTGCACCCTGGGCAAACACGGCAGCCGTATGGCAAGCAACACGGAATCACTCGAAATCAAACAGTTGACTTCCGGTAAATGGGAGGTAATGGAAGTGCTCGGCTTCAACGCCAAGCGCAAGAGCATCATCATCGCATCCAACGAGTGCTCTCCTATCCAGCGTAACATCTTCGTGGTGGATACCAAGACCGGCAAGCGCACCATGATGGACGACTGCGGCAAGGGATGGCACAACGCTACCCTGAGCGAGAACGGTCAGTTTATCTATGATAACTACTCTACCCCAACCGTGCCTCGCAAGATTGCCATCGTAAACACCGAGAACGGCAAGCGCACCGCCTATTTCACTGCCGAGAACCCTTGGAAGGGCTACAACGTGCCTGAATACAGCTGCGGTTCCATCAAGGCTGATGACGGCGAGACCGACCTCTACTGGAGAATGGTGAAACCAGTGAACTTCGACCCCAACAAGAAGTATCCTACTATTATATATGTATATGGCGGTCCTCACGCCCACAACGTGGATGCCCGCTGGAACTACTCTAGCCGTGGCTGGGAAACCTACATGGCAGAAAAGGGCTATCTTCTCTTCATCCTCGACAACCGTGGCAGCGAGAACCGTGGCAAGGCTTTCGAGCAGGCAACCTTCCGCCAGCTGGGTCAGGTGGAGATGAAGGACCAGATGAAGGGTGTAGAGTATCTGAAGACCCTGCCATACGTAGATGCCGACAAGATTGGTGTTCACGGTTGGAGCTTCGGAGGATTCATGACCATCTCATTGATGACCAACTATCCTGACGTATTCAAGGTAGGCGTAGCAGGCGGTCCGGTAATCGACTGGCACTGGTACGAGGTGATGTATGGCGAGCGCTATATGGATACCCCACAGACCAACCCAGAGGGTTACAAGAAGACATCCCTACTCTATCAGGCTAAGAACCTGAAGGGTAAGCTGCAGATTATCCAGGGCTTGAACGATGTAACTGTAGTACCACAGCATTGCCTCACCTTCCTGAAGGCATGTATCGCAGCAGGTACACAGCCAGATTTCTTCGTATACCCAGGCGAACCTCATAACATGAGAGGTCACCAAAGCACTCACTTGCATGAGCGCATCAGCAATTACTTCTTCGACTATTTGAAGTAAAACTTGCAAAAAAATATATTTTATGTAAATATTTTGCCTAATTCATAGGATTTTAGTAACTTTGCAGCAAAATGGAGAAATTAAGTATCCTAAGGTAAAATATCAGAGGAACAATTAAACGTACAACGATGAAAATATTATTGTTAGGAGGCGGTGGACGCGAGCACGCCTTAGCTTGGAAAATCGCTCAGAGCGAAAAGTGTGAGAAACTTTTTATCGCTCCAGGTAATGCCGGTACTCAGAATGTCGGCGAGAACGTGAATATCAAGGCTGACGACTTCGAGGCTCTGAAGAACTTCGCTGTCGAGAACGGTGTTGATATGGTTGTTGTTGGTCCTGAAGACCCATTGGTAAAGGGTGTTTATGACGACTTCAAAACCGATCCTCGCACCAAGAACATTCCAGTAATCGGTCCTTCAAAGGCTGGTGCTATATTGGAAGGCAGCAAGGACTTCGCCAAGAAGTTTATGAAGCGCCACAACATTCCTACAGCTCAATACGAAACTTTCGATGGCGAGCATGTAGAGGAAGGTCTTAAATTTCTGGAGACCTTGAAGGCTCCATACGTATTGAAGGCTGACGGTTTGTGCGCAGGTAAGGGTGTTCTCATCCTCCCTACTTTGGAAGAGGCAAAGAAGGAGTTCAAGGAGATGCTGGGCGGTATGTTCGGCAATGCTTCTGCACGTGTGGTTATCGAGGAATTCCTGAGCGGCATCGAATGCTCTGTCTTTGTTCTCACAGATGGCAAGAACTATAAGATTTTGCCTGAGGCTAAGGACTACAAGCGTATCGGTGAGCACGATACCGGTTTGAATACAGGCGGTATGGGTAGTGTTACCCCTGTGCCATTCGCTACCAAGGAATGGATGCAGAAGGTAGACGAGCGCATCATCCGTCCTACAGTAGAGGGACTTGCAGAAGAGAACATCGACTACAAGGGCTTCATCTTCTTCGGACTGATCAACGTTGAGGGCGAGCCAATGGTCATCGAGTACAACTGCCGTATGGGCGACCCAGAGACAGAAAGTGTCATGCTCCGATTGAAGAGCGACATCGTAGACCTCTTCGAAGGTGTTGCTGCTGGCGACCTTGACAAGCGCAACATCGAGTTTGATGAGCGTGCAGCAGTCTGCGTCATGCTCGTGAGCGGCGGTTATCCAGAGGCTTACAAGAAGGGCTATCCTATCGAAGGTATCGACAAGGTTGAAGGTTCTGTAGTATTCCACTCCGGTACAACGATGAAGGATGGACAGGTAGTAACCAACGGTGGTCGTGTCATCTGCGTAAGCAGCTACGGCAAGGACAAGGAAGAAGCCTTGAAGAAGAGCTTTGCCGAGGCCCAGAAGATTCAGTTCACCGACAAGTACTTCCGTTCAGACATCGGACAGGACCTTTAAGATAATGAATAATTAATAATTAATAATGTATAAATCTGCAGGACACAATCCTCCTGCTACAACGTACATTATTAATTATACATTATAAATTATTAATTGACATTGATGTTAAGAAAAAAAACTTTTCAAAATAAAGTAGCACCTAGTCGCTACGCACTACCAATCACTGCAACCCTTGCCACCTTGGTTTGGGTTGCAGTAGGTTTTATAGAGGGTAACATTTGGCTTAATTTTGCTTTTACCATCATATCTACATTACTGATGGTAGAACTCAACAACCACAACTCTCTGATGCGTACCTACAGCCGAATGGTTTCGTGCAGTTTTCTGGTACTAGTCACCATGACTTGTCTACCAACCCCATCTTATAAAGCCAATATCGTGTCGATGTGTTTCATCGCCTTCTATCTCATTATATGGAATAGCTATCAGGATAAACGGTCGGCAGGATGGACTTTCTATGCCTTTACCTGTATCGGACTCGCTTCGATGGTATTCATACAGATAGGTTATTTCTTACCGATATTATGGCTGATGATGATGGTATTCACCAATTCCTTCAGTATCAGAAACTTATTTGCCTCACTCATCGGAATCATCATACCTTACTGGTTCTCGGCAGGATACTATGCCTATACCAACAACATCGATGGAGTTGTCAGCCATTTATCAGAATTCATCAACTATCATGAGTTGTTTGATTATTCAAGGGTAACCGACCATGAAGTCGTCAACCTGATATTCATCACCATTCTGGGCATTATCGGTTCCATCCACTTTCTGCACACAGCATATGCTGACAAGATTCGTACGAGAATGATATACGAGTCGTTCACCATGGTGAACTTCGTGAGCCTCGCCTTCATCATCCTGCAGCCTCAGCACATCAAGGAGTTAGGCAGCATCATGATAGTAAACACGGCACCACTCATCGCTCACTTCATCACCTATACCAAGGGAAAAATAACCAATATCATGTTTATCACGATGCTCGTGATGACTGTCTTGATATTATTATACAATATATTCATTCCTGAAACTGTATTATTACAGGCAGTTCAAGGATTAAGTATCCACGGATAAAGTTTGATGTGTAGAAACGCTGCATCAGACCTATTAAATGACGAATTGACAATGAGTTGGATTATCAGTTTCTTAATCGACTGGGGCTATTGGGGCATGCTTGCTGCAGCTTTTCTGGCAGGTTCTTTCTTCCCATTCAGCAGCGAGGCAGTAATGGCAGGCTTGCAGGCAGCCGGACTAGAGCCTCTCCCCCTCGTTATCTACGGTAGCATCGGCAATGTGCTTGGTTCCATGTTCAACTACGGTGTGGGCAGAATGGGTAAGATGGAATGGATAGAGAAATACCTGCATGTGAAGAAAAAAAGTCTGGATAAGGCTGAACGTTTCATGGCAGGCAGAGGCGCCTGGATGGGATTCTTCGCCTTTCTCCCACTATTGGGAAGTGCCATCACAATCGTTTTAGGCTTGACAAGAGCCAATATTCCGATTTCGATACTCAGTATCACCATCGGAAAAGTACTAAGATATGTTTTATTGGTCTATGGACTGAGTTTTATCGTTTAATTATGAAGAGATTTTTATACCTTATTATAATATGCACCCTAATGGTTGGCTGCAAAAGCAACCAGCAAAAGGCTGGCATGGCTGAAAGTAATGCCAAGCCTACTGTAACCGTTACCATCCCTCCCTACCAATACTTCGTAGATAAGATTGCCGGAGACAAGGTAGATGTCAACGTAATGGTATCGAATGGTAACAACCCTGAAACATACGAGCCAAACGCCCAGCAGATGATGGAACTCTCCAATAGTGCACTCTATCTGAAAGTGGGCAGCATCGGCTTCGAGCAGACTTGGATGAAGAAACTGCAGGACAACGCTCCCGACATGAAGGTGATTGATACCTCTGTAGGCATCAAGCCAGCCCAAACACCTGGCGGCAATATCGACCCACATGTATGGATGAGTTGCAAAAACGCCCGCATCATCGCCAGCAACATGCTCAAGGCACTCTGCGAACTGGAGCCAAAACACAAGACTTTCTTCGAGAAGAACTACAAATCGCTGCTCAGCATCATCGACAAAAGAGACAGCACCATCAAGGAAAGTTTCAAAGAGAACCCAGATTTGGTACGCAAGTTTGTGATTTATCACCCTATCCTTACCTACTTTGCCCGTGACTACCAGCTTGAGCAGCTAGCCATAGAGGAAGAAGGAAGGGAGCCAAGTGCCGCCCAGCTGAAGAGCCTCATCAAGAGAGCAAGAAAAGAGAAGATCAAATATTGCCTCATACAAGCAGAGTTTGCCAACCGCAACACCAATACATTCATCAACGAGAGCCACACCAAGCCAATGAATATCAACCCATTGCAAGGCGAATGGAACTGGGCGATGCAGGAAGCTTCATTGGCTGTACAAGGCAAGGAAATTGTGGTAGGCAAATAAACTATACTTCTGCTGGTGCTACCCAGCCTGGCGGTTAAATTTAAAGAACAATAACTAATCATAAAGTTCAATGTTCAAAGTTCAAAGTTCAAAGTTAATAGAGATTGAGCATCTATCCGCCGGATACGACGGCAAACAGGTGCTCCACGACATCAATCTCACCGTCTATCAAGACGATTATCTTGGCATCATCGGACCAAACGGTGGTGGCAAGACTACCCTCATGCGCCTCATTCTGGGACTGATGAAGCCAACAGAAGGAAGAATCAGATATTATAAAGATGGGCAGGAAGTCAAGGAAATCCGAATGGGCTATCTCCCACAATACAACTCCCTCGACAAACAGTTCCCTATCTCCGTCTACGAAGTGGTGCTCTCTGGCCTCAGCAAGACCAAGAGTCTCTTTTCGAGATACACCCAGGCGCAGCATCAGCAGGTACTCGATTGCCTCGAGCGTATGCAATTGATGGAATTCAAGGACCGCCACATCGCAGCCCTCAGCGGTGGACAGCTGCAGCGAGTCCTCCTCGCCCGGGCTATTGTCTCAAAGCCGGATGTAGTAATCCTCGATGAGCCAAACACCTATATCGACCGCAGATTTCAAAAGCAGATGTACGAGATGCTGGAGCAAATTAACAAGGAATGCGCCATCATCATCGTGAGCCACGACATTGCCGAAGTGCTTAATAATGTGAAGCACATCGCCTGTGTGAACCATCATCTGCATTACCACGATACAGCAGATATGCCTAGAGAAAAACTGGAAGAACATTTTCTAAATGTTTAGGTAGATAATATAATAATGCCTAAAAAACAAGAATAAACTTCAAGATTATCTCATCTTTTTAGTATCTTTGCAACGATTTATACACTTTAACAAAGAAATATAATACATTAAAGTTTAAACAATAATGAAACAGTACAAATTGGTGGACAATATCTTTGGATGGGTCGCATTCATCATTGCGGCTTTTGTTTATTGTTCCACGATTGAGCCGACAGCCAGTTTCTGGGACTGTCCTGAGTTTATTACAACTGCCTACAAGCAGGAAATCGGTCACCCACCAGGGGCACCGTTCTTCATGCTCTTGGGCAATTTCTTCACACACTTCGCCAGCGATACCACTCAGGTGGCTAAGATGGTGAACATGATGAGCGCACTCCTCAGTGCCGTCTGCATCATGTTCCTCTTCTGGACCATCACCCATTTGGCTCGCAAGCTTATCATCGGTGACTGGAAGGAGATGACCACCGGCAAACTGATTGCCATTGAAGCATCCGGTATGGTGGGCGCACTCATCTATACCTTCAGCGATACCTTCTGGTTCTCAGCTGTTGAGGGTGAGGTATATGCCTTCTCTTCTGCCTTTACCGCTGTGGTATTCTGGTTGATTCTGAAGTGGGAAGACCATGCCGATGAACCTCATAGCGACCGCTGGCTCGTACTCATCGCTTATATGACAGGTCTGAGTATCGGTGTGCACTTGCTTAACCTGCTCTGCATCCCAGCCATCGTATTGGTTTATTACTACAAGAAGGTACCTCAGGCAAACTTGAAGGGTTCGCTCCTGGCGTTGTTCCTCTCATTCCTGGTAGTAGTTGCCGTATTGTATGGTGTGGTTCCAGGTATCATCACCGTAGGTGGATGGTTTGAGCTGTTCTTCGTCAACGTGCTCGGTTGTCCATTCAATACCGGTGAAATCGTATATATCATCTGCCTCGTAGCCTCTGTTATCTGGGGTATCTACGAGACATACAATGCCTCAGAAAAGAACGAGAAGAAGCAGAACATCGCCTTCGTTCTCGGCTTCGGTATGCTCGGCATTCCTTTCTATGGATATGGCTGGACCGCCGTTATCTGTGGCATCATCGTATTGGCAGCCCTCTGGTTCGCCTTGAACTACAAGCGCAAGAAGGAAATCACAACAGGTGTTGACGAGGTAACAGGCATCGCAAAGAAGAAGATGCAGGTATTGCCTCTCATCTCTGCCCGCATCAAGAATACAGCATTGCTCTGCATGCTGATGCTGATGATTGGTTACTCAAGCTATGCGCTCATCGTAATCCGTTCATCTGCCAACCCTCCTATGGACCAGAACTCTCCTGAGGACATCTTTACCTTGGGTAGTTACTTGAGCCGTGACCAGTATGGCGACCGTCCTTTATTCTATGGTCAGGCTTATACCTCTCAGGTAGCTCTTGAGGTAGATGGTAACATGTGCAAGCCTGTCATGAAGGAAGGTGCACCAGTTTACCAGCGCAAGGAAAAGGCTTCTGCAGATGAGAAGGACTCCTACTTTGTAGTAAGTCATAAGAACAAGTACGTCTATGCACAGAATATGCTCTTCCCTCGTATGTACAGCTCGGCTCATGCCTCAGCATACGAAGACTGGATGGGTGGCGTAGAAGGTTCCCAGGTACCTTACGACCGTTGCGGTGAAAGCATCATGGTGAAGGTTCCTTCACAGATTGACAACATCCGCTTCTTCCTCTCATATCAGTGCAACTTCATGTACTGGCGCTACTTCATGTGGAACTTTGCCGGACGTCAGAACGACATCCAGGGCAATGGCGAACCAGAACATGGTAACTGGATTTCCGGTTTCTCATTCATTGATGATGCACTCTATGGCGACCAGAGCAAATTGCCAGACGACCTGAAGGCGAACAAGGGACACAACGTGTTCTACTGCATGCCGCTGATTCTCGGTCTCATCGGTCTCTTCTGGCAAGCTTGGTATACCCGCAAACGCAAGGTAATGAAGAACGGCGTGGAGACTGAGGAGACTCTTCCTATCGGTATCCAGCAGTTCTGGGTGGTATTCTTCCTTTTCTTCATGACAGGTCTTGCCATCGTCATCTACTTGAACCAGACTCCTATGCAGCCACGTGAGCGTGACTATGCTTATGCCGGTTCATTCTATGCCTACGCTATCTGGTGTGGTCTTGGCGTCCTCGCCATCATCGACCTTCTGAAACAGAAGATGAAGCTCAGCGGAACAGCCGTTTCTGCTATCGTAGCAGTCATCACACTTCTCGTCCCAATCCAGATGGCTTCACAGACTTGGGATGACCACGACCGTTCTGGCCGTTACACCTGCCGTGACTTCGGTCAGAACTATCTGATGTCACTCCAGGAGAAGAGCAACCCTATCATCTTCACCAATGGTGATAACGATACCTTCCCACTCTGGTACAATCAGGAAGTAGAAGGTGTAGGAACAGATGCCCGCGTTTGTAACCTGAGTTACCTGCAGACTGACTGGTATATCGACCAGATGATGCGTCCTGCATACAACTCACCTTCTGTGCCAATCACCTGGCCACGTCTCGACTTCTGTTCAGGTACCAACGAATATG
>OMCE01000595.1_pt1 | contig 18167 bp, 19 predicted proteins | sample 1644981 | NCBI WGS metagenome assembly OMCE01 (sample SAMEA103958151, study PRJEB25191) | human gut metagenome | reverse complement strand
ATACTGGTGGTTTGCATATTACTTTGGCTATTTCTAATTCCTTTTTTAGAGAAAAACATTACAACTCTCAGCGATTGCATTTGCAGCCATTCTCCTTGTAGCTTGTGGCTCAAAAAAAACATCTAACTCAGACAACGGTATCGACACTTCTTTCGCAACGGAAACAGCAGACGAAAGTAATTCGTATTCATCAGATAGCAATGAAAGTTCGTATGATGCAAGCAATTCGTCAGCAGATGACTTTTCAACCTCTAGTTCTGAAGATTCGGAAGAAAGCAGTTCGTCAAGTTCCTCTAACGAGAATTGGGATTCAATACTCGACACATATAGTGAATACGTAGACAAATACGTATCTCTTGCAAAGAAAGCCAAAAACGATGACGACTTTTCTATGTCAGAAGCCACAGAGATGATGGAGAAGGCTAACGAACTCAACAGTAAGTTGGAAAATGCAAAGGACGACATGTCGATGAAGCAATGGGCTCGCTACATGAAAATTTCCGCAAAGATGGCAAAAGTAGCACTTTAAAATCGCAACAATGAAACGTAATATGCGATTGTTTTGTATGCTCATCATGTGTATGCTATCCATATTTTCCTACGCTCAAAAGCCCGCCTCATGGTTGTGCCTTGTCGATGATGAGATCTCGACCATTAGCTTTGATGCAAATAACATCACACGTGATCAACGGGGCAATTATGTGGTGTGGGTCGAAACAGAATTTCATACATTGGAATGGCAACAATACATGACACGTACAGCTCGCTCTAAGTCTCGTGTGGTACGGACAAAAACAAAGGCCGTATTTAACGACATTTTCAGCGATGCACTCGTACGCGATGTCTACTGCTATGATCGAAATAATCGTAAGGTAGCTCACCGCAACGAGTCTTCGAGAGGGTGGGCCCCCGTCAATGCAAGCGATCCCGTGGGTATCGTGGGAGAGTTCCTTTCCGACAACATTCATCGTGTGCTCGCTGGCAACGAAGATTAATTGTTACAAAATAGTGCAGGCTTGGGATTCGGAGCGCGATTTTTCTCCAAGTTCATAGTCCCCTATCGCTTCTGTTCCTTGTCTGCTCTTTTATGTTCCAACTCTGTAGTAAGCACAAACGGAGCATTGCTACTAATAAAAAGTCACTTCAACAAAATTCTAAAACCCTATTTTCTATGAAAAAGATTCTCCCCTTGGCAATGTTTGCCATCATTCTTTCCTTGGGTTCTTGCTCAAAGTCGCCTGGCGATGCTGCTATTGATATTCTTGAATCGTACACTTTGAAGATAGAAAAGGTTTCGACTGAGGAAGAACTCGAGAAATTACAGAAAGAGTTTACTGCAGACTGGGCTGCACTTGAAGCAAAGTACTCTAAAGAAAAACTGGAAAGTGTGGATAAAGATGAAGAAAAAGTCAAGAAGCTAAAAGAAGCGACTTCCAAACTAGCCGAAGTAGCAGCTAAGAAAAAGGCTGAACTTGATGGATCGAATAGTTCCAACGACGAATGATTAAGTTGATATGTATGTCCCCGAGGCATATGCTTAGCCATAGTGCCTTGGGGACTGTATCCTTAAGAATGAATACAAGACTTGTAGTTATGAAAAAATCTCTGCTTAAGTTCACATCCCTCGCGACACTTGGTGTTGCAGTATGCTACTTCGTCGCAAGGATAAAGAATCGAAAGAAAAAGGAAAACCTTCGTGGTGCATGGGCATAATGCCTACGCTAAGAAAGAACAAAGTAAAGAACGTAAGTTTTACAATCCCCAACTACAAAATATCCCAATCATTATGAAACTTAAAACCTTACTTTTATCCTCGCTCGTACTTCTACTAGCAGCATGTAGCAAGGATTCTGCACAGCTTACTTGTGCGTCTGTTGATGGCTATCAAAGCGAAGCAATCACTGTTTCGGAAGAACTCTTCACGCTCGAACAGAGTGGAGATGGGGAAACTCGCACGCTTTCCATCACGGTAAAGATGACAGCCAATGAACACATCAGTGGTATTACTGAACTCGATCCGAACAATATCACCCTCGACGACAAATTCGGCGTAAAGATTGTAAGCAAGGATATAAGTCAGACACTAAAGATTGATTCTGACTCTGCTAAAACAGCCTTTATCAACCTTTTGAAGGCCAAGAAGGGCACAGAGGCCAACATTAAGTTTAGTGCAAAGGTCACCAAGGACGATGCTAAGAAGTTGCTCAACAATGCCGAGCAATTCTCCATCACCGAATTGAACGTTGACTTAGAGAATATCACCTTGAGCGGTAACATCGGCAAATACCCTGTATGTATGACCATCAATGTGGAACATGGAGGTAGAATAACTGGTGCCTATTATTATAAACGTATGGGCCCCGGAGCACTGCTCTATTTCAAGTCTGATTATAGTTCATATTCACCTAAGGAAATCCCAGAATTCGACATAAACGGAAACAACACTGGTACTTTTGAAGGAACGTTCAAGGACGACGTGTTCAGCGGAAAGTTTACCACGCGTGGCAATACCTATATATATAGTCTGCGTTCCGATGCTTCGGTCGAACCTATTGATCTCTCGGCTGTTCCCTTCGATAGCTTTGAACTGCCCCAAACAGATTCTAGCTCATCAGATTCGAACGATATCGATAGCGCCGATTCCGATGTCAGTTCAAGCATAGGTTCGACAGATATAGACGATTTGCTCGATTCTTACGAACGCTGCATTGACAAGTGTATTACCATTATGAAGAAGGCAAAGAATAACGATCCTACGGCCCTTGCTGATTATGCGGAATATGTCTCTGAGATGCAAGACTATGCCAAGAAACTCGAAAACGTAAAGGGTGACTTATCAACCGCCCAAATGCAACGTTTTACACGTCTTTTAACAAAGGCTGCTCGTGCTGCGCAGCAATAGCTATTTTTAAGGTCTGATGGGTCCGTGTGCTATGTGTAGTGTACGGGCTCGTTTATTGGTATACTATCAAATCTTCTAATAGTCATGAAACTATATCATATAGGCATGGTCGTGCTCCTCTGTTCATTAGTGATCGGAGCGTGCAACCTCCGTGCACAACACAATAGTTCTACACGGGAACAGGGTCTATTTCCTCAAACTTCTGATGTTCAGCAGCAATCCTCATCAACATCTGACCAAACTCCCGACAGCCTCACTAATGATTCTGTCGACCAACAACCTCGTGCTCATTATCGCGAAGTGTCTCATCCTACCCCTAACTTTGACCCTTCCCGCACCAACGAAGTGCAGGGCGTAATCCTTCACCACACTGCCGAACCTACTATAGAGCGCTCCTTGTGGGTGCTTACTGGTAGCAAAAAGGGCGTCGGTACCCATTGCGTCATCGATACCGATGGTACGCGCTACATCATGTGCGATCCTACCGTGGTGACCTATCATGCCGGCTATTCGCGTCTAGATGGCCGTGAAGGATGCAATGGGTTTACAATCGGCATTGAATTTCAGGGAAATACATTAGAACGTCCGCTCACGCAAGATCAGATTAGCAGTGCTATTGAATACCTAAAACCTATTATCGCTCATTACCACATTCCCCTTACCCATATCGTCACCCATGAGATGGTGCGTAAGAATTATATGGAGCACCATCCCCAAAAACGCATCGCAGGCAAAGTGGATATCACTCAGAAGGAATATCGTCGCTTCATGAAACAACTCTATCACGCCTACGGAAAGACGTTCTAATTGCCACATATACTATCATCGATAGTAAACAATTTTATATGTTAACATTCATATTGATGGTAGTAGCAGGCATCGTGCTGTTTGTGGTATTGGGCGTATTGGGTTGGCTGGGGACAGCAATAGATGCTGTGTTCAGTTTGCTGACGGAGGGGGTTGGTAATTGCTTTGGGTGTGTGATAGAATTGGTGCTCATGTTGGTGGTGCTGGGCCTTATTATATCGGCCATTAGCTTGATATTGTGATGGCTGACAGTCCGTATGGCAGGTATCAGAAATTTGTGGAATGAATCGCCCATAAATTGCGGAATAGTTGATGATGGGCTTTGATGTTTTTTCGTAAGTATCCCGTATAAGCCGTGTTGTACAAAAACAAATAAGCCTAAGTCGTGGTAGATTGACTTAGGTTTATTTGTTATAAGGTTGTTAAGTGTCAGTATCGTGGTAAACATTTCATAGAATAACCGTTGGAGGAATTTTTGGTTGACGGGTTAACAAATTGACAGGTTAACAAGTAAGTATGCCATGCACTGCTTATTATGTTAAGCTGAATGGCAGGAAGTCTGAAAAGACTATGCAAACTTACCTGTTAACCCGTTAACAAGTCAACTTGTTTACTAATTCCGCCAACGCGTTATAATACGCTTTGTATTATAGGGCAGTTCTAAAAATCCCTGTTTCAGAATTATTAGAACCGCCCATAATCAGAATAACCGCAGTCTGATAAAGTCCTAAAGTGTAAAAGCACAAACAGGTACTTTGGCGTTTACCGGACGACGGCAATATCTTAAGAAATCACATTGTCCTTATTTACTGCAATCAAGAAATCTTGATATTTCCGCCTCAGAGCAATGCGTTAGTTGTGCAATGCTTTGTACGGACATGCCTTGCTGCAACATGGCCTGCACCATTGATTTTAGCATCGTTTCTTTTTCTTTTAGTTGGCCATCTTTTTCTTTTAGTTGAGTTGCTTGCTCGTTGAGGCGCGATTCTTGTTCGTTAAGTTGGGTTGCTTGCTCGTTGAGGCGCGATTCTTGTTCGTTAAGTTGAGTTGCTTGCTCGTTGAGACGCGATTCTTGTTCGTTAAGTCGTTTGTCGCGTTGCATGATGGCCGTGTCGCGGTCTTCAATAGCTTTGAAATACTCATCTTCGACGTTCATGTCTTGTCGCATTTCAGAGTCGGCTGCAGCGGCAGTCAGACGATGAATGATGTGCATCATGTCGGCATCGTCGGAGTAAGATGTTTCGTCTATGTTGAGTACCTGGTTGTCAAGTTCGTCCTTTTTGGTTTGGTCAAAAATGCTGAGCACCTTATCAAGTTTATTGTTCACTTGTCCACGCAACAAGGGTATTTGTACAATAATGCTGTTGTGTATAAGGCTTTCAACAAAAGGCTCCTTTTCGCTGTCTTTTAGTTCCTTCCCATTGTAGTCATAGGCTTTATGATTGACATAAATGACAGGCTCTTCAATTTTTCCTACACGATGCCCCAGCAGGTATACGGCAATCATGGGATAAGCATAGCCTTTGCGTGAGTCGGGTTTGATATTACGTTGCGAGTTGTATTGTGCTCCGAGGTACTGTCGGAAACGTAATGTCTCGGTGTCGAGCCACGTTTTTTGAAGTTCAATAAGTACGAGTTGCTCTTCGCCATTATCTTCACGAATTTGCGCGGCAAAATCGATGCGAAACATCGAGAGCGAGTCACGCGTGGTGTTGCTATATTCATGCGGACGAATGGTGACAGCCAACACTTCTTTTTTCAAAAGTGCTGAAAGAATGGTTTTTGCCACACGTTCATCTTCCATCATGAATTTGAACACTGAGTCGTATATTGGGTTTGCTACATGTACGATCATAAGCTGCTATTTTTATTTACTTGCAAAGATAGTGCAAGGCGAGTGCAATGCAAAATGAAAGTCGATAAACTTTCATTTTCATGGCCGAGCCGCAGCCTGTCTTCTTCAAAGATAGTGCAAGGCGAGTGCAATGCAAAATGAAAGTCAATAAACTGCAATTTGTCGAAGAGACAGGAATGAACATTAACGAATAATTAACAAAAAATTAATGAAATAATTAATGTTCAATTAATGATAATTAATGTTCAAAACAATGCGCGAAGCGCGCCTAAACTTAAACGTTAACTATTTATGTTATGCGCTTCGCGCTTTGTTTTGAACATTAATTATCATTAATTGAACATTAATTATTTCATTAATTTTTATTCTTGTTCTATTCGATAAATTGCAGATTATCTGCATTTATATATCTTTTTATTGTATATACTTGCATATATCAATTAAAATGCCGAATATTGCAATCAATTTGATATAACAAAATCTAAACTACTTACAAAAAGAAACACGAAGGCCTATGTTACGTATAGCAATTCAAGCCAAAGGTCGATTGAATGAAGACACTATGCAACTGCTCGCTGATGCAGGCATAGAGGTGGCACAAAGCAAACGAAAATTAGTGGCACGTGCTAAGGGGTTTCCCATTGAGGTACTCTACTTGCGCGACGACGATATCCCCCAAGCTGTGCACATGGGCGTGGCCGATGTGGGCATTGTGGGACTGAATGAAGTGGCCGAACGCCACATGGCCGTTGACGAAGTGATGCGATTGGGCTTTGGTGCTTGCCGTATCTCTTTAGCTATCCCTCGAGAGGTGGACTATCCAGGACTGGAATGGTTCAATGGACGCACTGTAGCTACGTCCTATCCCACCGTCTTGCGCCACTTCTTTGCCGATAAAGGCATTCGGGCCGACATACACGAGATAGCAGGTTCGGTAGAGATAGCCCCTGCGGTGGGCATGGCCGATGCTATATTCGACATTGTTTCCTCAGGTGGTACGTTGGTGCAGAATGGCTTGCGCGAGGTAGAAGAGGTGTTTTATAGCGAAGCAGCTCTTATAGCCCACCAAGGGTTGAGCGAAGAAAAGTTAGCCGACATCGAAAAACTCAAATTCTGCTTCAGCTCTATCGTCAATAGTAGAGGTTATAAATACGTATTGATGAACATTCCCACCTCACTCGTCGAAGAAGCCGTGCAACTCTTGCCTGCCATGCGTTCACCCACCATTCTGCCTTTGGCTGCCGAAGGGTGGTGTTCGTTGCACGTGGTCATTGCCGAAGACGTGCTGTGGGAAAAAGTAGAACAACTCAAGCAACTCGGCGCTGAAGGCATCCTTGTACTGAACCTTGAAAATATGATACCATAAAACGACTGTTTTACGTTTTTAGGTTATAGTTGATTCTTAACATGATGTAACTTTACAACCTCATAACCAATAAACTAAAAATCGAATTATTAGGAAAGCCCATCATTATTCTTTTGTTCAGCCTTTCAAAATTATTACCATTTGATGTTATGCAAATTATCAACCAACCCAAGAAAGAAACGTGGAGCGCCTTGTGTGAGCGCAATGTACCAGACGACGAAAAAGTAATAGAGAGCGTACGCCACATCGTAGCTGCAGTGCGCCAAGAAGGCGATGCTGCACTGCGCCGCTATGCGCATGAGTTTGACCATACCGAGATAACAGATATAGAACTCAGCAGCGAAGAGCGCACCGCGTTGGCTGCCCAAACTGCGCCCCAAGTGGCCGAGGCTATAAAAAATGCCTTGCACAACATCAAGTGTTTTCATCAAGCCCAACGGCCCCATGACGTAGCCGTTGATACTCAAGCGGGCGTACACTGTGTACAGCGAGCCGTGCCTATTCAGCGCGTCGGCTTGTACATACCAGGAGGGCGCGCACCGCTATTTTCTACTGTATTGATGTTGGCCGCTCCCTCTGTTATTGCTGGGTGTAAAGAGATTGGACTCTGTACTCCCCAAGGTCGTGACGGCCATATCGCCCCCGAAATCATTTATGCCGCTAATGCGTGTGGCATACACCACATCTATCGCATCGGAGGCGCACAAGCCATTGCCGCCATGGCTTATGGCACAGAGAGTGTGCCACAGGTGGACAAAATCTTCGGTCCGGGTAATCGTTTCGTTACCCACGCCAAGCAGTTGGTAAGCACGCATACGGCAATCGATATGCCTGCAGGGCCGTCAGAAGTGTTGGTTATGGCCGATGCGTCGGCACACGCTGACTACGTAGCGGCCGATATGCTCTCACAAGCTGAACATGGCCCCGATAGTCAAGCTATTTTGGTGTGTAATGATGCAGACTTTGCGCAGCAAGTGGCCGCAGAGGTAGAGCGTCAAACCGCCTTCTTGCCTCGTCGCGAATTGGTAGAACAGTCGTTGAGCCATAGCCGCATCATCATTTTACCTACACGTGAAGAGATGTTGGCCTTCTCTAACGCTTATGCTCCCGAACACCTTATTCTCTCCGTTGCTCACCCATGGGAAATGGCCGAAGGCGTGACGGCTGCTGGTAGCGTGTTCATCGGCAACTATTCACCCGAATCGGCTGGCGACTATGCCTCTGGTACAAACCATACCCTCCCCACAAGCGGTTGGGCGCGTTCGTTCAGTGGCGTAAACATTGACAGCTTCATGCGCAAGATAACCTTTCAAGAACTCACGCAACAAGGTTTGCAATCGCTTGCTCCCACAATCGTCACTATGGCCGAGGCAGAAGGCCTTCATGCCCACGCCCAAGCCGTTAGAGTACGCAAGGAGTAAGTTGGGAGTTTTGAGATTATAAGGTTATAAAGTTAGTCTTGTTAATTATCCACATGATGAAACTTTTTAACCCCCTTATCCCCCCTGAACCATGTATATACGCGATAATATAAAAAGTCTCCTTCCTTATTCCACTGCACGTGATGAGTACCAAGGGGGCGACATATCCGTTTGGCTTGATGCCAACGAGAGTCCTTATAATAATGGGGTAAATCGCTATCCCGACCCTCACCAAAGGGAACTCAAGCAAGCCATAGCCCGATTGAAAGGCGTGCAGCCCGAACAAGTTTTTATAGGCAACGGCAGCGATGAAGCCATCGACCTCTGCTTCCGTATCTTTTGCGAACCAGGCGAAGATAATGTGGTTGCCATTGCTCCCACCTATGGTATGTATAGCGTGGCTGCTGCTATCAATAATGTAAATGTAAGAGAAGTTCCCCTCGCAGCCGATACGTATGCGCTTGATATAGAAGCCATGTTGCGTGCAGTTGACGAACATACCCGCCTTATGTGGGTCTGCTCGCCCAATAATCCAACGGGCAATGCCTTTCCGCTTAGCGAACTTGAGCAGTTGGCCACACGCTTTGACGGTGTGTTGGTAGTAGACGAAGCCTATATCGACTTTTCGGACAAGGGTTCGATGCTCAGTGTGCTTAGTCATCACCCCAACGTAGTCGTCTTACAGACCCTCTCAAAGGCATGGGGCATGGCTGGGCTTCGTTTAGGCCTCGCTTTTGCTTCGTCCGAAGTGGCCGCCCTCTTTGCCCATGTGAAATATCCATACAATGTCAATGGCCCTACACAGCGTGAAGTGATGCAGCGATTGGCCACTGAAGCTCACGATGAACACGTGGCTGAGGTCATTCGCGAACGCCAAGCTTTATCCTCTGCCCTTCTCTCCGCTTCGTGCGTAGTGCGCGTTTATCCCAGCGATGCCAACTTCCTATTAATAAAGGTGCGTGATGCAGATGCCCTTTACGCCCACTTGGTAGCCAAAGGCATTATTGTGCGCAATCGTCATCGCGTCCCCGGTTGCAAAAACTGTTTGCGCCTCACCATTGGTACGCCCGAAGAAAACGTGCGCTTGCTGCAAGCCATTCAGTCCTTCTAAATGGTTGGAAAGTACACCTTGATTGGGGGACAATAAGTAATCCTCAACAGGGGGGGGGACGCGTCGCCTCCAAGTAAGATTGGGCTATTCAAAAAAGGAATTATCTCTTACATTTTTCATTTTGTCCTGCGTATAGGACAGAATTGGCCTCATATTGTCTTGCGTACAAGACAATATGAGAAAAAAATCTTCTTACTCCTATGCAAAAACTACTTTTCATCGATCGCGATGGAACGATTATAAAAGAACCTGCTGACGAACAGATTGACTCGCTCGAAAAGTTAGAATTCGTGCCGGGTGCGATAGGCGGACTGCGCTTGGTAATGAACACTGACTACTTGCCCCTTTTAGTGAGCAATCAAGACGGATTGGGTACCCCAAGTTTTCCTGAAGACACCTTCTGGCCAGCTCACCGCAAGATGTTGCAGACATTGGCGGGCGAGGGTATTCACTTTGAGCGCGAATACATAGATCGCACCTTTGCCCACGAGGGTGCTCCTACTCGTAAGCCCGGCACGGCCATGCTGACGGAATATATTCAAGGTGACTATGACTTGGCACACTCTTATGTGATTGGCGATCGTGCCACAGACGTGCAGTTGGCTGTCAACTTAGGCTGTCGTGCTATTTTGTTGCAAACGTCTGAGGTGGCTGCTGCATTGCTCAATGACGAACAGCAGCAAGTTTTAGCCTTGGCCACGACCGATTGGCACGAAGTGGCCGAATACTTACGTGCTACCGAGCGCACGGCAGAAATTCATCGCACAACGGCCGAGACGGACATACACGTACAAGTAGACCTTGACGGACAAGGCACTACACATATCGATACGGGGCTTCACTTCTTCGACCACATGCTTGCACAGTTGCCCCATCACGCAGGCATCTCGCTTCTTTGCACTTGTAAGGGCGATCTCGAAGTGGACGAACACCATACAATGGAGGACGTAGCCATAGCCCTTGGCGATGCCTTGCGCGAGGCGTTAGGCAATAAGCGAGGTATAGAGCGTTATGGATTCGTATTGCCCATGGACGAGTGTGATGCCTTCGTTACGTTCGACTTTGGCGGTCGTATAGACTTCCAGTGGAACGTACCCTTCACTCGTGAATACGTAGGTGATACCCCGACCGAAATGTTCCGCCACGTATTTCAGTCACTGGCGCAAGCCATGCAATGCAACCTCCACATTAAGGCTCGTGGCGAAAATAATCACCACCTCATTGAAGGTGTGTTTAAAGCCTTTTCCCGTGCCTTGCGCCAAGCCATTCGGCGCGACGTGTTTAGTTACGAACTACCCAGTAGTAAGGGGGTGTTGTAAGTTTAATGGGTTTAATAAGTTTAATGGGTTTAATAAGTTTAATGGGTTTAATGAGCTGATAAACTGTAAACTATAGTTGTTGGTCAACATAATGTAACTTTTTAACCTAATAACCACATAATCACATAACCTCAAAACTAAAACCCGAATAATTAGAAGTGATTTTATGATAGCAATCATTGATTATAAAATGGGCAACCTGCGTTCGGTAGAGAATGCACTTCATCGCTTAGGAGCCACCTATCAGGTGACGGCCGATGAACAGACTATTTGCCAAGCCGACCACGTGTTGCTGCCTGGCGTGGGAAATTGTGCCGAGGCTATGCACAACTTGCAGGAGAGCGGACTCATACCCGTGATTAAGCAACTGCGCCAACCCGTGTTGGGCATTTGCGTAGGACTGCAGGTGATGTGTCGCGACTCGGAAGAAGGTGCGGCTGCGGGAGCGTTGACTCCATGTATGAATATATTCGATGCCCATGTGCGACGTTTCCCTTCGCTGCCCGACCTGAAAGTGCCACACATGGGGTGGAATACGTTGGGTAACTTGGAGAAGAAACTCTTTGAAGGCATACACAGTGGCGACTCCGTATATTACGTCCATTCCTATTATCCTACACTCTGTCCTGACACCATAGCTACGACCGAACATGGCCTACTGTTTAGTGCCGCTCTGAAGTACGAACAGTTCTATGGCACCCAGTTCCACCCTGAGAAGAGTGGCGACGTGGGTGAACGAATTCTTCAAAATTTTATCAGCTTATGATGACCATATTACCCGCAATTGACTTAATAGGTGGTCGTTGCGTGCGCCTAACCCAAGGTGACTATGCGCAACAAAAGCAGTATGAGGCAGACCCTGTAGACATGGTGCGCCAATACATCAACCATGGACTGCATCGCATTCACGTAGTCGACCTTGATGGTGCCAAAGCTTCATCGCCCCAAAATCTTGATACACTGCGCACCCTTGCAGCCGTTGAGGGAGTAGAGATAGAGTGGGGGGGAGGTATTAAGACGGAACAAGCCTTGTCCGACGTGTTTGCTGCAGGCGCAAGCTATGCCGTGGTAGGTAGCGTGGCAGCACAGCGTCCCGAATGGTTTGAAGCATGGCTTCAGAAGTATGGCGCTGACCGCATGGTGTTAGGCGCTGACGTGAAGCAAGGTCGCGTGTCGGTGAATGGTTGGCAAGAGGAGGTCGACCTCACCATTGACCAATTGATAGATCGCTTCCTACCTTATGGCCTATCGCAAGTAATCTGCACCGACGTATCGCGTGACGGCATGTTGCAAGGTCCAGCCACCGACCTTTATGTACGATTACAGAAGAAGTATCCTACGGTCGACATCACCGTGTCGGGTGGCATATCGTGTATGGACGATATTATCTCCTTGCAATCTCTCGGCCTACGCAAGGTCATTGTCGGCAAGGCTATCTATGAAGGCCGCATAGCGTTAAAGGACTTACAAGTTAACGAATTAACAAGATGACAAGTTAACGGGTAAGTTTGTTTTTTAATTGTGCAGCAAAAGGTAACCCTTTGCACATTCTCACATTCCCCCTTTCCATGCTTAGTAAACGAATTATCCCTTGCCTTGACGTGAAAGAAGGTCGCACGGTGAAAGGCATACACTTTGAGGACCTTCAAGACGTAGGCGATGCCGTACAACTCGGCCAGCACTATGCTCGCACGGGAGCTGACGAGTTGGTCTATCTCGACATCAGTGCCACCCGTGAAGGGCGCAACACCTTTACGCAACTCGTTACGCGCATAGCCGACGGCATTAACATTCCCTTTACTGTAGGCGGTGGTATTAGTACGATAGACGATGCCGCCCGTTTGCTCGATGCTGGAGCCGATAAGGTGAGCATCAACAGTGCGGCTTTGCGCACGCCTGATTTGATTGACCAGATTGCCGCTCGCTATGGTTCGCAGTTTGTGGTCGTGGCCATAGATGCGCGCCACGCACCTTTGCTCCCAACTGACGATGAGGCCCTGGCGCGTTGGACGGTGTGTTCACATGGTGGCACACAACCCACCGAACGCGAACTCTTTACTTGGGCACATGAGGCACAAGAGCGGGGTGCGGGCGAAATTCTTTTCACCTCTATGAACCATGACGGAACAAAGTCGGGCTATCCTTGCACTACTTATGCGCGACTCACTGCCAGCCTCCACATTCCCGTCATTGCTTCAGGTGGCGCAGGCAATGCACACCACATTGCTGAAGTGTTGAACGAAGGGCATGCCGATGCTGCTTTGGCCGCCAGCATTTTCCACTTTGGCGAAATCACCATTCCCGAACTCAAAGCGCAACTTCGTGCCGAAGGACTTGCGGTGAGAGGGTAATGTGGAAATGCTTTGTTAATGTGCAAATGTGAGAATGTGCAAATGTGCAAATGCTTTGTTAATGTGGAAATGCTGGATTAATGTGCAAATGGTTGTCGTTTGTTGCGCAGTTATAAAACTAACTTACCCGTTAACTCGTTAACTTGTCAACTCGTTAACTAATAAACTTGTCAACTCAAAAAGAAATGATCTGGGACGATATAAAACTCGAAAAGTGTGCTGATGGACTATTGCCTGTCGTCATACAAGATGCCACAACATTGCGCGTGTTGATGTTGGGCTATATGAATCGCGAAGCATTTGAAAAGACGCAGCGTGAAGGACGTGTCACTTTTTTTAGTCGTACACGTCAGAAACTTTGGACCAAAGGTGAAACCTCTGGCCATTACCTCAATGTAGTAGACATTTACCTCGACTGTGATGCCGACACTTTATTAATAAAGGTACACCCCATTGGACCCACTTGCCACCGTGGTACAACGGCCTGTTTCGATACCCCCGAAGACGAGGGCTTTGTTCGCTCTTTAGCGCAGTTAATTCATAGTAGGCATGAGGAGTTGCCCGAAGGTTCGTACACCACGCGCTTATTTATTAAAGGTGTAAAGGCTATAGCCAAGAAGGTAGGTGAAGAATGTACCGAAAGTATCATTGAGGCCGTTGACGGCAATCGTGATCGTTTTATCTACGAGGCAGGAGACTTGCTCTACCATTACCTCGTACTCATGGAGCAAATGGGCGTATCACTCACCGACTTGGAACACGAATTGCGCCTACGCCATTCGTAGTGTAAGTGTTGGTCATACGTATCGCGTGCTGCAATTTGAAAGCTTAACATGAGTGAACATTAACGAAATAAATTACGAAAAAAATTAATGAAATAATTAATGGACAATTAATGATAATTAATGTTCAAATAAAGCGTGCTTAAACTTAAACGTTAACTATTTATGTTGCGCGTTTCGCGCTTTGTTTGAACATTAATTATCATCAATTGTCCATTAATTATTTCATTAATTTTTTTCGCTAATGTTTATTCTTGTTCTGTTCGACAAATTGCAGTTTGTCTGACTTTCATTTTGTCTTGCACTCGCCTTGCACTATCTTTACATAAAATAGGCTGCGGCTCGACAATCCAAATGAAAGTTTTTTGACTTTCATTTGGATTGTGCTCGTCTTGCACTATCTTTGCATAATAATTAGCTACAAAATCGGAACAAACAATTGTACACTCTAACAATATAACCGATAAAACAATAAATCCGATATGCGTGATTTTAAAGATATTAAGGTGGCCGTAGCTGGTACTGGCTACGTAGGCCTAAGCATAGCAACCCTGCTATCGCAGCACCATCAGGTGACGGCAGTAGATGTAATACCCGAAAAGGTGGAGAAACTCAACCATCGCATCTCGCCCATTCAAGACGAATATATTGAGAAGTATTTGGCTGAAAAGAAACTTAATCTTACGGCTACGCTCGACGGCCGTGCAGCTTATGCTGATGCCGACTTCGTGGTAATTGCCGCTCCTACTAACTATGACCCTATCAGAAATTACTTCGATACGAGTCACGTAGAAGAGGTGATAGACCTCGTGCTTGAAGTAAATCCTGATGCCGTAATGGTGATTAAGAGTACCATTCCTGTAGGCTATACGCGCAGTCTTTACATCAAGTATGCACAACGTGGTGTGAAGAAATTCAACCTTCTCTTCTCTCCCGAATTTCTGCGTGAGAGCAAGGCTCTTTATGACAACCTTTACCCAAGTCGTATCATTGTAGGGTATCCTAAGATTATTAATCACCCAGAATTTGAGGCTGGGAATGCAGCAATAGCAGCAGTGACCGATGTAGAAATGCTCAAAAAGGCTGCCCAAACCTTTGCTGCTCTCTTGCGAGAAGGAGCTATTAAGGAGAACATTGACACGCTCTTTATGGGAATGAAGGAAGCTGAGGCTGTTAAACTCTTTGCCAACACCTATTTGGCTTTGCGTGTTAGTTACTTCAACGAACTCGATACCTATGCCGAGATGAAAGGCTTGGATAGCAAGGCTATTATCAATGGCGTAGGACTCGACCCTCGCATTGGTACGCATTACAACAATCCTTCATTTGGCTACGGTGGCTACTGCTTACCAAAAGATACGAAGCAATTGTTGGCCAATTATCAAGACGTACCCGAAAATTTGATTGAAGCCATCGTTGAGTCTAACCGTACGCGCAAGGACTATATCGCTGATGCCGTGCTTCGCAAGGCTGGGTATTATAGCGAAAATGGTCAGTGGGACGCAAAGAAAGAGCAAAACTGCGTAATTGGTGTCTATCGCCTCACGATGAAGTCAAACTCTGATAATTTCCGTCAGTCTGCCATTCAAGGCATCATGAAGCGTGTGAAGGCAAAGGGAGCTGAGGTAATTATCTACGAACCTACGCTTGAAGACGGTACTACCTTCTTTGGTAGTCGCGTTGTCAACAACCTTGATGCGTTCAAGGCCGAGAGCAAAGCCATCATTGCCAACCGCTTTGACGATTGCTTAAAGGACGTAGAAGCCAAGGTCTACACGCGCGACATCTTCAGAAGAGACTAAAAATAATGTGGGGCGACGCGTCCTAATTGGAGGCGACGCGTCCCCGCGTCGGCATTGCAGGGTTGAGGCTTATTACGCGCTCAACCCTGTAATATTTTGAAATTACATACCACACACGTAATGTTACAATACAACGTCTGTCTTGAAGGAAAAATCGTACTCGTTACGGGGGCTGCTGGTTTCATAGGTAGCAACCTCGTCAAACGTTTGTTTCATGATGTAAAAGATATTAAGGTAATTGGTATTGACTCTATTACCGATTATTATGATGTCAACATTAAATACGAGCGCTTGAAAGAAATTGAGGCATTGAATAAAGCGTGGACCTTCATTCACGCTTCCATTGCCGATAAAGAGACGGTAGAGCGCATTTTTACTGACAACCACATTGCCGTAGTAGTCAATCTGGCTGCACAAGCAGGGGTGCGCTATAGTATTACCAACCCTGATGCCTACATTCAGAGCAACCTTATCGGATTTTACAATATACTTGAAGCTTGTCGTCACCATGAAGTAGAACATCTCGTCTATGCTTCCTCTTCATCTGTATATGGCAGTAATAAGAAGGTGCCTTATTCTACTGACGATAAAGTGGACAATCCTGTCAGCCTTTATGCTGCTACGAAGAAGAGTAACGAATTAATGGCGCATGCCTACAGCAAACTTTACAACATACCTTCAACGGGCTTGCGCTTCTTCACCGTCTATGGTCCAGCTGGTCGTCCTGATATGGCTTACTTCGGCTTTACCAACAAACTTGTAAAAGGTGAAACGATTAAGATCTTCAACTACGGCAACTGCAAGCGCGACTTTACCTACGTTGACGATATTGTAGAGGGGGTAGTGCGCGTCATGCAACATGCTCCCGAAAAGCAAATGGGCGAAGATGGACTTCCTATTCCTCCCTATAAAATATATAATATAGGCAATGGTGCACCCGAAAATTTGCTTGACTTTGTCACCATACTCCAAGAGGAACTCATTCGTGCCGCCGTTCTCCCAGCCGACTACGACTTCGATGCTTACAAAGAACTCGTGCCTATGCAGCCCGGTGATGTGCCCATCACTTATGCCGACACGACTCCTTTAGAACAAGATTTCGGCTTTAAACCCAACACCTCGCTTCGCACAGGCCTTCGCCACTTCGCTAAGTGGTATGCTCGTTATTATCAGCTTAAATAGCAGCAGATGGGGGACAGTCTTTAGGCCTATGTCACCAAGTTTATGTTAATAAAAGCGCTTTTGCACGAAAAAGATGCAGTTTCTGTTTAAAACAGCATCTTTTTCGTGCAGTTTTTCTTAAAAGCTGCACCAATTCATAAAAGTTTAGACGACTTCATAATTTATGACAGAGTCGTATATTGCATAATGACAAATTCTCAAAAGAATGGACTCACATGATTTAAACCTTGGTAAGTTCAGACGCGCGTCGTAGTTCGTGTTCGAGTTCGAAGAACCATTATTCACATAAGCGAGACCGCTGTTCGCATTCGAGTTGTTGTGTCAGACCGAAGAACACAACGGCGCGTTGAATTTTCGGCCTTTTGTCCTTGTTATACTATTGGACGTACAATGTCCACCTTTAAGCCGAGTGCGTCAATAATGCGAAAAAACATTCCCACACCAGGCTCTATCACGCCTTTCTCTATGCGTGAGATATAGGTCTTGTCTGTCCCGACTTTCTTTGCGAGGTCTGATTGGGTCATGTGTTCCTGCTTACGGGCATCATAGATTATCTGCCCCACGCAATAGTTGGTGGCTTCCTTTCTGAAAGCCTCTCGTTCTGCTGTTCCTACCGCTCCATACTTGGCATCAAGAATGGCATCGAAACTGGTAATGTCATTTCTTTCCTGCATAATATTCCTTTTTAAGTTCAAGTGCCTTGTCTATCTCCTTGGAGGGTGTCTTCTGGCTTTTCTTTTGAAAGTCGTTGAAGAGCATCACGATGTTGCCCTCGTCAAAGATGAAGAACGCACGGTATATGTTACCATTGTAGGAGGCTCTGATTTCATAGATGCCTTCCTTTATATATTTTACAAATTTCTCGCTCACTCTGTCCTGCATCTTTAGCACGTCAAGCACATAGTCTATCTTCTTCTGTGCTCCTGCTTCCAAGGCGCGATAGAACGTGAGGAAGTAATCTTTGTAAACTAATATTCTCCGTTCTGAATTCATGGTGCAAAGGTAGTGCAAATTGAGTGCAAAACATCAAGCTTGCTTGAATGTTTTGCCGAGATGCAGCCTACCTTATGCAAAGGTAGTGCAAATTGAGTGCAAAACATCAAGCTTGCTTGAATGTTTTGCCGAGATGCAGCCTACCTTATGCAAAGGTAGTGCAAATTGAGTGCAAAACATCAAGCTTGCTTGAATGTTTTGCCGAGATGCAGCCTACCTTATGCAAAGGTAGTGCAAATTGAGTGCAAAACATCAAGCTTGCTTGAATGTTTTGCC
>OMCE01000591.1_pt1 | contig 18248 bp, 9 predicted proteins | sample 1644981 | NCBI WGS metagenome assembly OMCE01 (sample SAMEA103958151, study PRJEB25191) | human gut metagenome | reverse complement strand
GACCTACGGCACCCTTCAGAAGATTGTCGATGCAGGAAGTGATGAGGAGCTTATCGCCATACTTATCCACATGAACCAGGCACTTGTTGGTATTCACCACCTGCTTCAGGTCGATTGCCTTATCCACATAGTGGGTGAACTTGGCATCCTTGTAGAACTCCTTGTAACCTGCCACGATTTCCTCGATAGGCTTGTCGGTCTTCACAACTTCTGTAGCGAAGATACCGCGGGCGAAGTCGCCACGGTAAGGGATGAAGTCGATGGCTGCATCGAGATAACCCTGCGTCTGCTTCAGACTCTGACGAATCTCTGGCACGTGCTGATGGTTGAATGCCTTGTAGATGCTCATGTTGTTGTTGCGCCATGAGAAATGGGTAGTGGCACCTGGCTTCTGACCAGCACCGGTGCTACCGGTAATGGCGTTGACAGATACATCGCTGTTGATGAGGCCCATCTTAGCAGCAGGCAACAAACCAAGTTGAATGCAGGTTGCAAAACAACCTGGGTTTGCCACGTGCTGAGCTACGGCTATTTTTGATTCATTTATTTCTGGAAGACCATATACAAAATCGTGAGCGGCTGGGGTTGGCTGCTGGGTAGCAACCACAGTCTCTGGGGCAAGACGGAAGTCCTGTGCCAGGTCGATAATCTTCACGTTCTCCGGAACATTGTGCTCCTTCAAGAACGCCTCGCTCTTGCCATGACCGAAGCAGAAGAAGATAACATCCACCTGGTCGAAAGGCATCTCGGCGGTAAACTTCAAGTCAGTCTCGCCATACAATCCCTCGTGAACCTCAGCCACCAGGTTGCCGGCGTTGCTCTCGCTATTGGCGAATACAATCTCTGCCTCAGGATGGTTGATAAGGAGGCGAATCAGCTCACCTCCCGTATAACCAGCTGCTCCTAAAATACCTACTTTTACCATATTATCTTTCCTCGTTAGGGTGCATACCATAATAAACACGGAGTGGGGTAGAGCTTACCTTGATGAAGCCCTTCGCATCCTCGGCTGTCCAACCGTGCTGCATCTCGCCATACTCACCGAGCTTAGACTTGGTCAAATCGTCTGGTGAATCGACACCAACAGTCTGGAAGCTAAATGGACGAAGCTTCAGAATAGCAGTACCGTTTACGTTACGCTGAGAAGATGTCAGCATTGCTTCGATATCCGGCATTACTGGCTCCAGGTACTGGCTCTCGTGGAGGAACATTCCGTACCAGTTGCCTACCTGATCCTTCCAATACTGCTGCCACTTGCTCAATGTGCTCTTCTCCAACAGGCGGTGAGCCTCGATGATGAGCTTAGGAGCTGCAGCCTCGAAAGCTACACGACCCTTGATGCCGATGATGGTATCACCCACGTTGCAGTCGCGACCGATGGCATAAGAAGCACCAATCTCCTCAATCTTCTGGATGGCAGCAATCTTATCATCAAACTTCTCGCCGTTGACAGCCACGATCTCACCCTTCTCGAAGGTAATCTTCAGTTCGGCCTCTTCTTCCTTGGCAGTAACGTGCTTCAGATAAGCCTCCTCAGGGAGCCCCTGGGTTGGGTCGAGAATCTCACCACCACAGATACTGGTTCCCCAGATACCTACGTTATATGAATACTTCAACTTAGTGAAGTCTGCAAAGAAGCCGTGCTCATTCAGGTAGTCAACCTCCTCCTTACGAGAAAGTGCCTTATCACGGGTCAGGGTGATGATCTCTACACCAGGAGCCATTACGAGGAAGGTCATGTCGAAACGAATCTGGTCGTTGCCGGCACCTGTACTTCCGTGAGCGATGGCGTCAGCACCAATCTCCTTGGCGTAACGAGCGATTGCGATAGCCTGGAAGATACGCTCAGAAGATACTGAAATAGGGTAGCAGTTGTTGCGGAGCACATTACCGAAAATCATGTATTTCAATGATTTCTCATAATATTCGTGGGTAACATCGAGAGTGACGTATGCCTTGGCGCCCAACTTATATGCGTTCTCTTCGTTGGTCTTCAACTGCTCGGCAGAGAAACCACCTGTGTTAGCGCATGCTGCATAAACATCCCAGCCATCCTGGGTCAACTTCATTACTGTGTATGATGTATCGAGACCGCCACTGAAAGCGACTACAACTTTTTTATTTGCCATTTTATTTTATGTTTAATATGTGGTGAATAATGTTTAGATGGCATTCTTGCCAATACCTTAATTTATATGTAAGGATTTAAATTTCTGCAGATGGACCGTCAATCTTGCGGATTCTCTCAATCACTTCCTGAGGAAGCTTGATAGGCAGATGCTCCTCTGGGTCGAAGAGCATGGCGGTGCAGATGCAGTATTTGCGGTTGGTACGATGGAGGACATCTACGTTGATGCAACCCTCGCAACCACGCCAGAATGACTCATCATCGGTCAGGTCGGCGAAGGTAACAGGAAGATAACCCAGCTGGGTGTTCATCTTCATGACTGCCGAACCGGATGTCAAAGAGAAAATCTTGGCATGAGGCCATCGCTGTCGGGCAAGCGTAAAGGTAAGGTTCTTGATGCGTTTAGCCAGTCCCATACCACGGAAGTCTGGGTGAACGATCAAACCTGATGTGGTAACATAGTGCTTGTTGCCCCATGTTTCGATGTAGCTGAAACCTGCGAACTTTTCGCCCTGGAGAGCGATGACCGCCTTGGCTTCGCGCATTTTGGTGGCAACATACTCTGGTGAACGCTTGGCGATACCAGAACCACGCTTCTTTGCAGCTTCTGCAATTGTAGTCAGAATGGTGTCGATGTACTTGATGTGACTTTCGTCAGCCACCATTACTTTTACTTCTTCCATTTTCTCTATATATTTATAATGTATTTGTATTCTTATTTATTATCTTTATGAATGTCAGGAATAACTTCAGCCAAAGCATTGATTACTTCTTCTTCTGTAGTTCCTTTTTTCTTTACCAGGAATATCGTATCATCACCAGCGATGGTTCCCAGTATTTGAGGAATATCACTGTTATCTATGTTGTAGGCGATACTGCTGGCGTAGCCTGGTCTTGTTTTGATAACAACCATGTTGCCAGAGAAGTGGACAGACTGGAATCCTGTACTCACCATCATCTTGGCAACAGATGAAGGATGGGAAACTCTCTTATACAAGGTGTCGTTTGGCAAGACATAAGCATATTTACCGCTGGAAGAAGCGGCTTTCGCAACCTTGAGCAGTTTCAAATCTCTACTCAATGTTGCTTGCGTTATCTGGAAGCCTTCTTTGTGAAGAGCTTGCAGGAGTTGCTCCTGCGAACTGAGCTCCTGGCTTGAGATAAGCATCTTTAATGTTTCTAATCTGCTATTCTTTACCTTCATGTGATGTATTTTTATACGTTTGCGGTTGCAAAATTACAATAAATATATGAAAACGCCAAGAATATATGAATAAAATTTGCATAATTAACGATAATTTGTTGTTTATTATTGTATTTATGCATGAAATATGCGGAATAAATATGCATGTTATGCATTTTGCGGTTTTGAGAAGGAGGGAATAAAACGTATTTTTGAGATATTTTGCATTTTTCTTGCTTAAAACTTGCTGTTCTTAATTTTTTTGTTTATTTTTGCAGCAACTAATCTTTAAGCCTATGGTAAATAAAATAACTATGAACTTATTGATTCTGTTGGCCATACCCTGTATTCTCTATGGTCGTAGTTTCAATGTGATGGATTTCGGTGCTCGAGGTAACGGAATCAGTGATGACGCAATCGCCATTCAGAAAGCTGTGGATGCCTGTACGAATGCCGGAGGGGGAGATGTGGTCTTTTCCGCCAATCATGTTTTTCTTTCAGGACCCGTACAGTTGAAATCAAACGTGAACATCGTTCTTGAAACCAATTCCGTCTGGAAAGCCAACCCCGATGAGAGTATCTATCATCTCAGCGCCTTCGGTAAGAACGAGGGTGAAGGTATGATGTGGATATGGGCGAAGGATGTGGAGAATCTTTCGTTCTCTGGGCATGGTACGATTCATGGCAATGGTATCAAGTTTATGGGGGCTGAACTTTTTGATAGTTATGAGCTCAAGCCGGTCACTACTTTCGATCCCCGTCCGCATGTGCTTACCCTGATGGGAGTCAGGAATCTCAATATCCGTGATATTACCATTCGGGAAGGTGCTTACTGGACGGTGCATCTCATCGGTTGCGATGGGGCAGTGATTGATGGAATCAATCTGCTCAACAATCTCAAGATCCGTAATGGTGATGGCATTGATATTGATCATAGCAAGAATGTGCGCATTGCCAACTGTCATATTACCAGTGGCGATGATGCTATCTGCCTGAAAAACCGCCGTGAGTTTGAAGAATATGGTTCTTGCCACGATATCGTTGTAACGAATTGTGTGATGGAGAGCCGCAGCTGTACAGTGAAGATTGGCAGTGAGAATATGGATTCCATCTATAATGTGGTTATCGACAATTGCGTGATCAAGGGTAGCAACCGTGGTCTTGGTATTCAGAACCGTGACGAGGGAACCGTGAGCAATGTGGTTTTCTCTAACATCATTCTGGATTGCCAGCTGTGGAGCGATGTATGGTGGGGCAAGGCAGAATCTATTTACGTTACTTCTTACCCTCGTGCCAATGGAAATCACAAGGATGCCAACTGGCGATTCCCTAAAGGTCAGACGGTAGGAAGATGTGGCGAGGTGAGTCATATCTACTTCAATCATATTTATGCCACTTCAGAAAACGGATGCTTTATCGGCGGAGATACTCCGGATAAGGTAAACAATATCTATCTCAACAATGTACATCTCAACTTGAAGAAACTGACAGGCTATGATGGCGGCGTGTATGACAAGCGTCCATGTCGTGGCGAGGGCTTTATATATAATAAGGTATATGGAGTCTATGTGGAGAATGCCAGGGATGTAGAGATTGATGATCTGCGAGTACAGGTTGAACCGAAAGTAAACTATGGAGGAAAAACTTTCGGTATAGATGACTAGAAAAACAATCTTTTAATAGAATTGAAACTAAAATCTTAAACAGGTGTAATAAGGTAGTACTACCTTTGCATCCGATTATTTATAACAAAATCTAATAAGTTATGCAAATAGTACAAAAGACAAATGGAAGAATCATGAAAAGAGTATTGCTTTCTTCCGCCCTTCTGCTGGTGAGTACACTCACATTTGCACAAAGTAAGGTCAGCGGTACCGTAAAAGATGCCAATGGCGAACCTCTCATAGGCGTAAGCGTCATGGAGGTGGGTACTAACAATGGTGCGGTTACCGATATAAATGGTAACTACACCTTGAATGTGAAGCCAGGAGCGAAGCTGAAGCTCTCTTACATTGGATTTACGTCAAAGACCATTAAGGCAAGTGGCAATAGTCAGATTGTGTTGGATGAAGATAACACTGCCCTCAACGAGGTGGTTGTGGTAGGTTATGGTACGATGCGCCGTAAGGATGTTACCTCTTCAATTACTACCGTGAAGGCTGAAGATTTGAACCAAGGTGTGTTCACAGACCCAGGTCAGATGCTTCAGGGAAAGGTTCCGGGTTTGGTGGTTTCTTCTACTGCCGATCCTAACGGTTCTCCTACCATTACACTTCGTGGTGCTTCTACTCTCCGTACAGGTGCCATGTCACCTTACTATGTAGTGGATGGAATTCCTGGAGTTGATATTTCTATTGTGTCTCCAGAAGATATCGAGTCCATTGACGTTCTTCGAGACGCTACAGCTACGGCCATCTATGGTTCCAAGGCTGCCAATGGTGTAATCATCATTACTACCAAGAAGGGTGCTGAGGAGAAAACCAATGTCTCTTACAATGGCTATGTGGCTTTTGATAATATTCTGAAGAAATATGATGTGTGTACAGCTGATGATTTGCGTCAGTATGCAAAGGACAACAATATAACTCTCAAGGATGGTGGCGCCAATACGGATTGGCAAGACGAGGTGCTTCGTACTGGTATAAGTCATAATCATAATGTAAACATTAGTGGTGGAAATGGTTCTACTAATTATATGATTAGTGCCGATCTTAGAAAGCGTGAGGGTGTCATCAAGATGACAGGCTTTGACCGTTTCAATGTCCGTTCTCTTGTGTCAACCAAGACATTGAAAGACCACCTTACTGTTTCTCTTGGTGCGAATATGATGTATGGCAAACACTTTGGCGTACCATCTGGCAATGAGGGTGCATCTGTGCTTGATGCCATGAACTACTATTCTCCTACAAATGCCATCAAAAATGCGGATGGAATATGGACAGTAGGCTCTGGTTCCAAGAACTATAACCCTCTTGCATTGATGGAGGAAAATAAGTCTGAGACTGTATGGAAACGTAACCAGTTTGTTGGTAAGACCGCCCTCGAACTTTGGAAGGGATTCGTTTGGAGTGTCAACTATTCTTGGAGTAATTATCAAAGTACTTATAGTGCCTATAATACCCGTAACTCTCAGTTGGAGGGTATTGGCAACAAGAATGGTCAGGCTACCCGTAATACTTATTTTGGTCGTGAACAGACTTTTGAGACTTATCTCAACTACGATTTCAAGGTCGGAAAGAGCAAGTGGGGCTTGATGGGTGGTTATTCTTGGGAAGAAAAGAAGAATAACGATGGATTCGGTCTCAGTGTTGAAGGTTACTATAATGATGATCTTGGATGGTATAATATGTCATACGCACAAACCATCTTGGGTGTTCAGAACTCCGTTCAGAGCGGCTATTTGGAGAAGGTACGTAATATCTCTTTCTACGGTCGTGTGAACTACTCTTTTGACAGTCGTTATATGCTTCAGGCAACCATTCGTCGAGATGGCTCTTCTGTATTCGGCAAGAACAATCGTTGGGGAACTTTCCCTTCTGTATCTGCTGCCTGGAATATCACTGAGGAGAAGTTTATGCAGAACCAGCATATCTTCGATAATTTGAAACTTCGTGCGGGATATGGTATTTCTGGTAATGCCATGGGCTTCGATGTGTATTCTTCTTATAATACGTATGGTGCTTCTGGTACATTCGTATATGATGGTAAGACTTATCGCACATACGGTGCAACCAAGAATGCAAACCCTGATTTGAAGTGGGAGTCAACAGGTATGTTGAACATTGGTCTCGACTTCGCTTTCTTGAAGGGACGTCTGAATGGTACTGTAGAAGTTTATCATAAGAAGACCAAGGACTTGATTTGGAGCTATCCTGTTTCTACAACTCAGTACATATATGGTTGGATGGATGCCAATGTGGGTGAGATGACCAATAAGGGTATTGAGTTCACATTGAATGCGGTGCCTGTTCGTACCAAGAATTTCATGTGGAGTACTACCCTCAACCTCTCTCATAACAAGAATACTGTCGATAAGATGCAGAATGAGACATTCCATACTACTAATCTCACCCAGGGTGACCCAATGGTAGCTGGTGTTTCTGCTGATGGTTGGACACAGAGAATTATGGAGGGCGAACCTATTGGTACATTCTATACGTATCAGTATGCAGGAATTGTAAATGGACGCTCAGAGTACTACGTTCTTGATGAAAATGGTAATCGTACAGGCGAAACTACCAATAATCCAAGTTTGAAAGACCGTTCTATAACTGGTTGTGCGCAACCTAAGCTCAATGCAGGTTGGAATAATACGCTTACTTATAAGAACTGGAGTCTGAACGCATTTATCACAGGTGTGTTCGGTAATGACGTTTATAATAGTGCTCGCGCTCACTATACGGCTGCTCAAATGTTCTCAGATGGTAAGAACGTATTGAAAGAATTCCTTTCTAATCCTGTTGGCGATGCTTCAAGCTCACTTCCTTCGGACCGTTATATAGAGAAAGGATCTTATGTTCGTCTTCAGACGCTCTCTTTGAGTTATACATTCCGTAATTGCTTTAATGACTGGATTCAGGATTTGACTCTTTATGGCACAGCCAATAACCTCTTTACGATCACTAACTATAAGGGACTTGATCCTGAGGTGAATATGGGTGGCATTGATCCGGGTATCGATTATCGTTGGAGCCGTTATCCACATACACGTACCTTCATGGTGGGTGTTAAGATTAATTTCGGTGGAAGCAAGAAGAAAAAGGCTACGCCACAGTATATCGACCGAGAGGTAATCAAGGAAGTACCAGTAATCAAGGAAGTGGTTAAGGAGCTTCCAGGAAAGACAACATTCGTACAGAGCACATACGTTGTGACATTCCCTGTAAATTCTGCAGAGATTGGTAATACTTCAGAACTTGATGGCATCAAGAGTGGCTCTAATGTCGAGATTGTAGCATACGCTTCTCCTGAAGGCAAGTCTTCTGTAAATCAGCAGTTGTCTCAGAAACGTGCAGATGTAGTAGCTAAGTATCTACAGAATAAGGGCGTGAATGTGACTCGTATTATCGCCAAGGGTGCGGATACCAATCATGCTAACCGTATCGCTATTGTGACTGTTAAGTAATAACATTTAATCAGATTACAGAATATGAAACTAAATAGATTGTTTATTTCAGCTGGATTGTTAGCTATGACACTTACCGGCTGTACGGATTTGGACATGAGTCCAAACTCGCAATATACAGAGGATCCTAGTCAAAACTCAGGAGTTGATCCTATGATTGTTGTGGAGGCAAAAATGGCGGATGTATATTACCATCTTGCAGGAACATTGGGTCGCCGTTATATGGAGGCGCAATGCTTGGCTTCCGATGAGTTTACTTCACTCGCTTTTGCTGGCGGTTATTATGACAGTGGTACCTATGCTCACCAAGCACTACATTGTAGTTCTCCTAATGATGCCTCTATCGGTTGGTATGATGATGTGACGGCTGGTATTACAAAGGCGAATACCATCTTGGAGGAATTGGGTAGTGGAGCTTCTGCCCAGATGAAAGCGCCTGCTCGTGCCATACGTGCTTATTATACCTGGATTTTGATGGATAATTATGGTGATACGCCTATTTTGGATAAAGTTCAGGCTGAAGGTTCTGTGGTACCTCGTTCTCCACGTAAGGAAGTTGCGGAGTGGATTGAGAGTGAGCTTAATGACATTATCCCTGCATTGACGGATGATGTTACTGAAAATACATACGGCAAGCCTACTAAATGGATGGCAGAGGCTCTTCTTGCCAAGCTATATATCAACTGGCCTGTTTATACGGCGGAGTCGGTTGACCAATATGATGCAGCAACTGCTGCAAATCCAAAGTTGGATGCTTGTATTGCTGCTTGCGATGATATTATCAATAGTGGTAAGTTCAATTTGGGTTCTGTTGACTATCTTCATAAGTTCTCATACGACAATAGCTGGAAGGTGGAAGACTTCATATACGCAATACCATATGATGCCATCAATCGTCAGGGTATGCAGTATGCTCGGCCTCGTACATTCAAGGATATGAAAAATTTGTTGCCAAATGTCTATGGTTTAACAGATAAGTTTACTCAGTCGTTTGGTGGTAACATGGTAGTCACTCCTGAGTTTGCCAAATTGTTCTCTCTGGATGGGGATATTCGTAATCTCAGCATTCTTCGTGGTGATGTCTATGTTCGTGACCCAAAGACTTTACGTCCTACAACTGAACCTTTTATGTATAAAGGCAACCAGGTACATTTTACGGAAAACATCACTCTTGCTAAGAAAGATAACACCATTGAAGTTGGCAATGACGCAAATGCTTATCAGCAGGGTTGTCACTCCATCAAATGGTTTACTACTCCAGCCGACTATAATAATGGTCGTAACCAGTCTAATGACCTGCCGATTTTCCGTTATGCCGATGTTCTCCTTATGAAGGCTGAGGCTCTTACTCGTCAGGGTAGTAGTGGTGCAAAAGCTCTCTTCAACCAGATTCGTTCATACGCAGGTGCTCCAACGATAGCTAACGAACCTACCTTGCAGGAAATCTATGATGAGCGTGGTCGTGAATTCTTTGATGAGAACTGGCGTCGTAATGATATGATTCGTTTCGGTCATTATGAGGATGAGTTCTTCCCTCATTACAAGGACTTCCCGGATGCAAGCTTTGACAAGCGTCATCGCATCTTCCCAGTGCCACAAAACACAATCAATTTGAATGGTTGGGAGCAGAATCCTGGATATTGATAAATCATGTGATTTAGATAGCAATAAGGGAGGGTGGCAGTCTGCTGCTCTCCCTTTATTATTACAGTAACGCACTCTTTTACCGCAAATTCAGAAATAAAAAATGAAGCGAATCTTGGCCTTAGCATTATATTGCGTCCTTGGGCTATCCTCGTTGATGGCGCAAGATTATTCCCGATACGTTGATCCACGTATCGGAAGTGAGGGATTGGGTAGAACTTTCCCCGGACCTTGCATGCCATACGGTATGGCGAAGCCGGGACCGGATGCCGTGTCTATGCCGAATGCGGGATGGGCGCCGATGCCTGAGCCTGTCAAAGGATTCTCGCAGATGCATGTCAGTGGAACGGGAGGTGGACAGAAGTATGGCAATATCCTGATTCAGCCTTTCTTGGATGCAGGGGAAATCATCCAGAAACGGGTGGATGAGAAGATTGCCCTGGGATATTATGCCTGTACTTTTGAGAATGGAATCCGAACGGAGATTACCGCCTCAGAACGTTGTGCCTTCTATCGATTGGATTATGGCAGAAAACAGAAGGGAAAACTCCAGATAGATGTGGCTGCCTTCCTGGGTATAGATACGATTCCAGATAAGCGCGAAACTCAGCAGTATGTGGATTCGTATGTTACTTGTGATGGGAAATATGCCGTCTCAGGATGGAGTACTGTAAGGGGTGGCTGGAACAATGGAGGCCCTTATACCGTTTATTTCTATTTGCAGAGCGATACGCCTTTATCTAATAGCGATGTCCCTTTAGCTAATGGCGAAGCGCCTCTATATAATAAGGTGAAGGAATCAAAGACAAGATTGGATGTTGCCTTCTCGAAAAGTACCGTCAATCTGAAGATTGGTATTTCGCATATCAGTATTGCCCAGGCAAGGAAGAATATCCCTGCCTGCGGCTTCGATGCCCAGTTGAAGAATGTGCGGAAAACCTGGAACGGAAAGTTGGGAAAGATAGAAATCGCAGGAACCGAAAAGCAGAAGCGGATGTTTTATACAGCTCTTTATCATACGATGCTGATGCCTGTGGATAAGTCGGGTGAAAACCCTCATTTCGCCGCTACGCCTTATTATGATGATTACTATGCCATCTGGGATACTTACCGTACTTCCATGCCTTTGCTTACGCTGATAGAGGAACCGCAGCAGCGTGATATGGTCAATTCCCTGCTCAATATCTACAAGCATGACGGTTATATGCCTGATGCCAGAAGTGGCAACTGGAACGGTAGAACGCAGGGTGGCAGTAATGCGGATATTGTCATAGCTGATGCCTTTGCCAAAGGAATGAAGGGTATCGATTATGAACTGGCGTTGAAGGCGATGATCAAGGATGCCGAAGTGCCGCCAACGGATGATGATGGCTTTGTGGGCAGTGTGCCTGAGGAAAAGCATGGTAGAGGTGGATTGATGGAATATAATACGCTGGGCTATATTCCGTATGGAATAGACCGTGCTGGCAATCGTACCGTGGAGTATAGCTATGATGACTGGTGTATTGCCCAGGTGGCAAAAGGACTGGGTTATCCGGAACTCTACGATAAGTATATGAAGCGTTCGCATAACTGGCGCAACCTCTGGCGTTCTGATTATGAATGGCAGGGGATGAAGGGATTTATCATGCCGAGAGGTGCGGATGGCAGATGGCTCGACTCTGTGCCTTGGGGCAAGTCGAAGGTCTATCATCCTGTGATTCCTTATCATCCGGATACCAAGGTGGCGCCCTGGTATCTTCCATGGTGGTCAACCTTCTTCTACGAGGCTTTGTCGGCTGAGTATAGTCTCAGTATTCCGCACGATGTGCCGGGACTGATTGAGGTTTGTGGAGGAAAGGATGCTTTCATCAAACGACTCGATACCTTCTTCGCCAATGGCCATTTCAATGTGGCGAATGAACCGAGCTTCATGACTCCTTACCTGTATCATTGGGTGGGGCGCCCTGACTTGAGCGTTCAGCGAATCCATCAGATTGTGAACGATAACTATGATGATTCTCCTGGTGGTTTGCCGGGTAATGATGATGGGGGAGCGATGTCGTCCTGGCTTATTTTCAATATGCTGGGTTTCTATCCTATTGCTGGACAGAATCTCTATATCGTAGGTTCACCGATGGTTCCGGAATACACCATCCATCTGTCTAATGGAAAGGACTTGAAGGTGGTGAGAGAAGGAGAGCAATGGAAGCAGATGTTCATAACTCACGATGTGTTGATAAATGGTGGAAAACTTGTGTTCCCTCATTCTTCTGCTGTGGAAAAGGTTGTTGATAAAGCTTTCAAACCGTTGAATATAAAGGAGAAAGAGAAATTCACACTTTGTGAACAACTTGTGGATAAATACGGGAAAACTATTCCTGTGCAGTTTATATCTCACTTCATTCTTAATCGTCAATATCGTCAATGGGAAGTGGGTGTAGATTCCGTGAGTATCCCTGATACCCTTGTGCTGAAATGTAATCAGTCGGTCTATCTCATCCCTCGTCAACTTGTGGCTGAGGCTGACGGATTCTGTTGGGATAGTCCGCAGAAAGGAAAGAACCTGTATGTTTGCAACCAATGCTCCAATCATGGAATGCGGGATGGCACCTTCCTGTTTATCTCCCGGAAAGCCCTGCATCAACTTCTGGGTACAGGCTCTTTCGTTTATAATGGGATCGTATGGCGTAAGGTTTCGCAAGATGCAGAGAGCGTCACCGTGAAGGCTGAACAGGATGATACCGTAATGCAGATAGCCACCACTGGAAATCTCCCTTGGGTGCTGCGTATGGAAGGAAATCCTTTAGGTATTGATTGGAGGTTGGAAAAACAATAAATGGGAGTATTCTCCGTTTCATATATTATATGAACAGAAAAGTAACATTATTATATATCTCTTTGGCTTGCGTGCTATCCATGCAAGCTCAGACCCGCCAGCAGATGGGTGGCGTCTATTATGCTTACCCGGAAGGACCTTCTGCCAAGACAGGAACTTTTGGTACGGCTACCTATGTGCTGTCTGATTCTCTGAATGTTCCTCAGGGATACGCACCTTTTTATATCAGTCATTACGGTCGCCATGGTTCCCGTTGGATGCCGAAGGATGACCGGTATGTCTGGATCTGCAAGCATTTTGAAGATGAGAGTAATCTCACTCCGCTGGGTCTGCAGGTGAAGGGAATGCTGCAGCGGGTATGGGAGAATGCCAAGGGTAATGGTGGAAAACTGAGCAAGTTGGGTGCTCTTCAGCATCAGGGCATCGCTCATCGTATGTTTGAGCGTTATCCACAGATCTTTGCTGCAGGCAATGCGGTGAAGGCCCGCTCCAGCGTGGTGGATCGTTGCGCCAGGAGTATGCAGGCTTTTACTTCGGAGTTGCATACCCTTCAGCCGGGTTTGAATCTTGATGTCAAGACCGATTCTGCCGATATGGCTTGGATAGCGTATGTCTCTCCTGAAATAAAAGCTTTGGAGAATCGTACGCATGTGCAGGCACATGTATCACCTCGCCGTTTCCTTCTTCAGTTATTTAAGGATGTCTCTCAAGTAGATGAACCCTTGAAGCTGATGACCGAGATGCATACGGTAGCCTCTTCCATTCAGGATGTAGGCTTGAATTTCCCTACTTATCCGCAGGATATAGAAGATGGATTGAATGCGCTGTTTACGGATGAGGAGTTCCGGGCTATCTATGATGTCAACAACCGTCGCATGACCATCAATAATGGCAACGACCCGACCAACGAGTCGATTCCGGCACGCTGTGCCATCTCGCTCTGGCAGAATATCGAGGCTGAGGCTGATGCAGCATTGCGTTCTCCCCGTTCTTCCGCGACCCTTCGCTTTGGTCACGATACGGCTCTTTACCGTCTTCTGTCGTTCCTTTTCGATACGGCTTCTCTTCCGCAGAGTGCTAGAGAGGATGAGGAAATGGTGGTCTTGGGTAATGGGGTAGACAGGATGGACCGTGTGGTTCCGATGGCTGCCAACCTGCAGATGGTATTTTATAAGAATGCTCAGGATTCGGTTCTTTTCAAGTTCATGCTCAATGAGCGGGATATCCAACTCAGTGGTCTTGCTCAGGTAGAATACGGTACTTGTTATTATTCCTGGAATACATGGAAGCAGATGATGCACGAACGCATCCACAATCTGGAGCATATCCGCCAGCTCAATGCCCTCAATACGATGGTGGGTACAGCACAGGCGAATACCCAGACTGCCGGCATGTTTGGCAAGGGTAGCGAGGAACATGGACAAACCCTTCCGGCTGTCCTCGTTCCGAACGGACAGAACTTCTGGACGCCGCAGACACAGGATACCGAACAGAAATGTATTGCACCTTATTATTATAAGGATACCCACTTGCAGGGTTTCCGCAACAGCCATTGGATAGTGGGAGGCTGTACGCAGGATTACGGTTCCTTTACCGTAGCTGCATTGGGTGGTAACCTGCGTCTTCAGCCAGAGCAGCGTGCCACGCCATTCAGTCATGATGATGAAATATCCCATCCTCATTACTATGCTGTTCACCTCAAGCAGGAACATCTCAAGGCAGAGCTCACGGCATTGAGTCATACTTCCATCCTCCGTGTCACGCCCGACAAGGATGAGCTGGTGCATCTGGTCATCAATCCGAACAGTGACGAGGGACAGGGGTATATAGAGATTGATACCGTCAACCATGTGGTATATGGCTATAATCCTGTTCACCGCATTTATCAGGGATGGGGAGAGCCGGCAGGCTTCAGCGGTCATTTCGTTCTGGCATACGATGAAGATGAGCTTGTGGATTACGGTGTCTTTGACGGTGATAACAGAATAAGTAGGGGATTGAAGATGCAGGACAAAGCGCGTATTGGTGCCTGGCTCACCTTCCGTGGCAAGGCAGGCAAGTCGATGGAGTGGCTGTCGGCTTCTTCCTTCACTTCCCGTGAGAATGCACTGGGAAATCTCAATGGCGAGAACTATATGTTCGGAGGCTTGGACTTTAACAGTATGATGCAGTTTGCTGCTGAGTTCTGGTGCGAGCGTTTCCATACCATTGATGTTGAGAGTAAGAATCAGTCCAAGGTGAACCAGTTCTATGGTGCCCTTTACCGTTCTTCATTCCTGCCTCATGAAATCAGCGATGTGAATGGTGATTATCCGGAGTTCTCTACCGGTACTCAGGTTGATTATTCTGTTTATGGAAACTATTCTCCATATAATGCCCTGAAGAAGTATGGCGATTTCTCGATGTGGGATATATATCGTGCAGAGTTGCCGCTCTATAGTCTCATCACTCCGAAGCTCTCTGGCGAGATGATGCAGTCACTGGTCCAGATGTATCGGGAGGGTGGCTGGATGCCTATCTTCCCATGTTGGAACAGTTATACGGCAGCGATGATTGGCGATCATGCGAGTGCGGCTCTTGCTGATGCCTATGTGAAGGGCATTCGTAACTTTGATGTAAAGAAGGCATACGACGGCATGCGACAGAATGCCTTCTCCACTCCTTATTACATCAGGGATTATAAAGACGGCAAGGGTCGACGTGCCATTACCTCGTATATTGAGAACGGATATATTCCTCTGGAGAATCCGGTGGCAGATGCTTTCCATACCAACGAACAGACATCCCGCACTTTGGAGTATGCCTATGATGATTTCGCCGTGGCTCAGATGGCGAAGGCTTTGATGGATTCTTGTCAGAATATTTCTCAACGTCAGAAGTATCAGGAAGATTATCGGCTGTTGATGCGCCGTTCTGAAAACTGGCGCAATGTCATCAATCCTTCTACGGGGTGGGCTGACGGCAGAACAGAGAAAGGTAAGTGGGAAAACAATCGTGATCTGGTTCATCGCAAGAGCTATATCACCGAGGGTGCTACCTGTCATTATACCTGGTATGTGCCACAGAATCCGGAAGGACTGTTTGAGGTAATCCGCAACAGCAAGTCGGCTAAGGGCGATGATCCTGTGGTTACCCGTCTGGATGATATGTTTGACAAGGGATGGTATTGGCATGGCAACGAACCATGTCATCAGATACCTTATCTCTATGATGCGGCTGGTGCACCGGAGAAGACTCAGGAGCGTGTTCATCATATCTTGAATACCGAGTATAATGATACGCCGGGTGGATTGTCGGGCAATGATGATGCGGGCCAGATGTCGGCATGGTATGTTTTCTCTTCCATCGGTTTCTATCCGGTTTGTCCAGGTACGCCAGAGTATTATATCGGAACGCCAAGCTTTGATAAGGTGACGTTGAATCTGGAGAACGGCAAGCGATTTGTTCTGTCGGCTCAACGTAGGAAGGCAGATGATTATCTCATCCAGTCTACCACCTTGAATGGAAATCCTTGGAGTGATTATCGCATTTCCCATCAGCAAATCTTGCAGGGTGGTGAACTGCACTTCGAGATGAAAGCCATGAAATAAATGTTAAAATAATAGTTTCATTCCTATATGAAAAAGTTTCATTCCCCCCAATGAAACACCTATTTGATAGGAATGAAACTATTTTTTTGCCGAAAAATTTGGAGCTTTACGATATTTTCGATAACTTTGCATCACAAATATGATAAAACAGTATAGACTTTATCATTTGCTTTTTCTAAAAAAAATAAAGTTGGTTAACCCGTTGATGGGCCAGCCAACTTTCTTTTTTTATATGATTCTTAAAACTTAATCCTTGTTGCTTCCTCCGAAGATGCGGAGCAGATAGAGGAAGAGGTTGATGAAGTCGAGATACAGGGTCAATGCACCGAGCAAGGCGAGCTTCTGGGCTCCTTCACTTACGTCGTATTGTGTCTGGAGCATCTGCTTGATCTTCTGGCTGTCCCAGGCTGTCAGACCCGTAAAGACTGCCACACCCACATAACTCAGGATGTAATCAAATCCTGGACTCTTCAGGAACATGTTGACTACGGTCGCGATAATCAAGCCAATCAGAGCCATGAAGAGGATCTTGCCGATAGAGGTCAGGTCCTTCTTGGTGGTATAACCGTAGAAAGCCGTTACGCCAAAGGTTCCCGCTGTGATGAAGAATACCTTTGCGATGACCATCGGACTGTAGACGTAGAAGATGGATGAGAGCATCGCACCGTTCAGTACCGAGTAGCCGATGAACATCAATGTGGCTGTACCCAATGATAGGCGGTTGATGGCACCGCTCAAGGCGAAGACCAGAACCAGCTCTGCGATAATCAATCCCCACATCATCTTATGAAGACTCATGAAGAGGGTAGGACTGGAAGCAACACCAAAGGCGGTGACACCGGTTATCAGGAGAGCCAATGTCATCCAGGTATAAACCTTGCGCATCAATACAGGGAAGGCACCGCTCAATCCGCGCTCTCGTTCGTTGAATGCAAAGCCATTGCTCTGCTGATTGTTCTGATTATTTATCAGATTGTACATTTCTTTTTCTGTCATAATTTATCTTACTTATTTGTTTGTAATCTCAAAGAACTAAGCGCAAAGATAATGCCAATTATTGAAACTAGCAATTATCTCTGCGCTTTATTAACATTTATTCCGTAATATTACGTTATTCCGACTGTCTTTTTACAGTTTACCATCCCTTCACTCGGATGCAACCTCTTTCTACGGTACTGACGGTGACAACTGACTTCATGTCAGTTGTCATATGGTTGAAGCTAACTATCGTTACTGTCCTTTGGAACGTTGCTATATTCTGCAATCTCTGCCTGGTTGACGTTGATTCTCCCTTATAGGAGATAATGGATTATCTGCAGTCCTATATCTCTGTAAGATAGAAATTTATCTCTGTGAAATAAAAAAATATCTCTGTAAGATAGAAAAATATCTCAGTAAGATAAATCCTTTTCTCTGCTTCATATTTCCCAGCTGGAGTGTGGTAAAAATATTTGAAACCCCAAAAATGCAGTATTTTTGAAGGAGAGAATCGTGAAAACTGAAGGTTCTGAAGGATGGGTATCACAGAATGTGTAAATTCTGATAAAAAGTAAACAGTTTGGACAGATTTTGGGGCTGAAGGAACTGAAGGCAGTTTTCAAACATAATAATATCATATCAAAAACAGCATTTTAACATATGGTCAAATATATTGTAATTACTTGATAATCATACAATTGCATCTTTTTATTCTACGATGCATATAACAATACTGCGTTAAATTAATATTTAATCGTCTGTAAATCAATAACTTATATTAA